>Ga0302326_10012739_pt1 | contig 17887 bp, 17 predicted proteins | sample Palsa_T0_3_FD_202264 | JGI IMG/M metagenome (GOLD analysis project Ga0302326, IMG submission 202264) | Peat permafrost microbial communities from Stordalen Mire near Abisko, Sweden - Palsa_T0_3 | ecosystem: Environmental > Terrestrial > Soil > Palsa > Peat permafrost | place: Sweden: Abisko... | reverse complement strand
GTTCAATTGCTTGAGATTGTCACCGCGGACTTCGATCGCGAGCGGGGCCGTGTACCCGTTGGCGAAGACGCTCGCCACGAGCCCTCCGGGGTAGACGAGCACCTCGACGCCCGGGAACTCGCGCGTGAGGACTTCGCGTGCCTTCGCCCCCAGCTCGTCCTGAGAGAGCTTCCGCTTCTCGGGGTCATTGAACTGCAAGCGCAGGTAGCCGGTGTTGGGCGCGACGTTGGGACTGACCAGCGCGCTCCGCGCGTTGAGCGGCGCGCCGAGGTTCTCGATGACCATCAGGACGGTGCCCTCGGGAAGCTCCGTCTTGAGCGCGTTGCCCATCGCCTTGATCTTCTGCGTCGCGTCCTCGAGCGACGTGCCGGCGGCAAAGCGCACGTAGATCTGCGCCATCGACTCGTCGATCGGCGGGAAGAAGGTGGTGGGCAGACGCGCCGCCACGAAGACGGCTCCGACGACGAGAACGGCCGCTGCGGCGATCACCGTCCAGCGGAAGGGCAGAACGTGCGAGAGCACCACCGAGTACCGCTCTGCAGTCCGGTCGATGAACGATTCGATCTTCTTCCAGAATCCCTTGTGTTCGGCGTGTCCCAAGAAGTAACGGCACGCGACCGGCGTCACGCCCATGCTCACGAAATACGAGGCGATCATGGCGACCGCGACGGTCAGGGCCAAGGGGGCGAAAAGCTTCTTCGCGAGGCCTGCGAGAAGCAGGACCGGGAGCAGCACGGCGATGGTCGTCAACGTCGAGGCGAGCACCGGCAGGGCCACGGCGTTGGTCCCCTCGAGGGCCGCTTGCCGCGCGTTCATGCCGCCGCGTTGATGCCGGTGGATGGACTCGAGAACGACGACCGCGTCGTCGACGAGCCTCCCCATCGCCAGCGTGAGCCCGCCGAGCGTGAACGCGTTCAGGGTCTGGCCCGTCGCGTATAGAACGATGAGCGTGATCGCGAACGAGAGCGGAATGGCCGCCGAGACGATCATCGTGCCGCGCAGGCTCTGGAGGAAGAGCAGGATGACGATGCTGATGAGGACGAGCGCCTGGACGACCTCGCGTTTGAGGCCGCTGAACGTCGTCTTCACGAACGTCGACTGATCGAAGGCGGCCGTGACCTTCATGCCCGGCGGCAGGTTGGATAGATTTTGGACGACCTTGTAGACGTGCTGGACGATGTCGAGCGTGTTGCCCCCCGGGATACGCAGGACGTTCAGATACACCGCCTCCTTCCCGTCGACGGAGACCGTTTGGGTCGGCGGGGTTCCGCCGTCTTCCACCTTGGCGACGTCTTTGATGAGGACGGCTTTGTCGCCGGCCATCTTGATCGGCGCGTCGCCGATGGTCTTGACGTGTTTCGGCACGGCGTCGGTGTAGACGTTCGCGTCGAAGTACTTCGAGATGAACTCGCCGGAAGGAAGGAGCGCGTTCGAGTTGCCGACGGCGGCCGATATGTCTTGCGCAGTGAGGCGCCGTCCCTGCGCCTTGACAGGATCGACGATGACGTTGATCTGACGCATGCGCCCGCCGTCCGGGGCCGCGCTGGCAACGCCGGAAATGCCTTCGAGAAGAGGCTCGATGTAGTTGAAGGCATAGTCGTAGAGCTGCGGCCCCGTGTACCCCTCGCCCGTCACCACGACCTGAACGACCGGGGCGTTGGACGGGTCGTACTGCAAGACGAACGGAGGAAGGACGCCCAGGCTCTTCGGGACAGCCGCCATCGCGAAGCCGACCGACGACTGCACCAGCGTCTGCGACGAGTTGAGGTCCGTCCCCCACTTGAGCCAGACGTAGATGATCGAGAAGCCCGTGCGCGAGACGCTCTGCACATGGTCGACTCCGGGCGTCGAGCTCACGTACTTTTCGAGGCGCCAGGAGATGGTGCTCTCGACATCCTCCGGCGCGAGACCCGGGCAAAGCGTCCCGATGACGAGCACCGGCGGGGTCAGCTCGGGGAACGTATCGACGCTCATTCGCGGAGTGACGACGCCCGCGAATACGACCAGGCCGATGCAGAGCATCAGGACGGCGATGGGATTTCGAAGCGCGAGACCGGTCACTGGCTTTTCTCCATCACTGCGAAGTCTGCCCGGCACTTCTGGCAGGCGCGGTGGGCTCGGGCTGAGCCGGCTTCGCGGCGACACGATCCCCATCCTTGAGGAGGGACCGACCTTCGAGCACGATCATGGTTCCTGGCTGGAGGGCGTTCGGAGGAAAGAAGACGTCCGGGCCGACCTCGCCCATCTCGACCAGGGTGTGCCGATGCGCGACGTCGCCCTCTACGCTGTAGAGCGTCACCTTCTGGTCCGTCGTCGTGACGGCGGACAGGGGGACCGACGTGGCAGGCACGGGCTGCCCTACCGGAAGATGCACTTCGCCGGTGGTATCGACGGGAATGTGCCGGTCGGAATCGTCGAGGTCGATTTCGAAGTGAACCGTCCGTGTTCCTGGGTCGGCGCTCGGCGCGCGCCGCGTGATGCTGGCGCGGATATCGAGATGGGTCGCGACCACGTGAACCGTGACAGGTGCGCCCGGCGCAATGGCGTCGAAGTCGCTCTCCGGGGCGTCCGCGGTCATTCGGACCGTGTTCCGATCGACGACGCCGATCATCTCCGTGCTGGGACGGACGAACGATCCAGGATCCACGAGCCGGAGGGACACCTCGCCGTCGAACGGCGCCCGCAAGATGCAGTCATTCACGTCGAGCGTGGTCTTCGAAAGGTTCGCTTCTTGGGCGGCGAGCTCGTTGGCCTCGGCCGCGCTCCGCGCCGTCACGAGCTCGGCCTCGTTCGCGGAGACAAAACCGCCGTCGAGAAGGGATTGCGTGCGTGCCGCTTCGTGGGCGATGGCGACCTGACGGGATGCGATGGCCTTCGCCTGCGAACCGATCGCCGCCGTCTCGGCGTTCGAATAGCGGCAGTCCAGAGTGGCGAGGACTTGTCCTTTCTTGACGACCGCCCCCGGACGCACCAGGACGGTCTCCACGTACGCCGAAATGAACTGGGGTCCGACCTTCGCCTCGACCCAGGGGCGGAGCGTCCCCACGTAGCTATGCACGGGCCGGAAGGGTTGTCCTTTCGCGGCGACGACAGTGACCGGCTTGGGCGCCGACGCGAGGGCCACCTTGTTGACCTTCGAGTCCGCTCGATGCACGAGTGCAAAGCCCCCCGCGAGCACCAGCACGACGCCGACGCCGATGATCACCGGGACGCGTCGCGATCGATTCTCGACCTTCGTGCCGGTCGACGGGCGTCCGGAGTCGCGCAACATCGGCGCAGGCACGCTCTTGTCCATGGCATTCACAGTCCTTCCGCAATCGCACGTCCGAACGCGGCGCGAGCCTGTTCGAGGTCGAACTCGCCCAGCGCGAGCTGAATCTCTGCGTCCGTGCGGACGGCCTCGGCGTCGGCCAGTTCGACGGCGTTGCCGATGCCGGCGCCAAAGCGTGCGTCCGCTTGCTGCCAGTTGGCCCGGGCCGCCACGACGGAGTTCTGGAGTGCCACGACCGCGGATCGGGCGACCTGCACCTTTTCGTACGTCTCTCGGATGCGGGAAACTACTTGCAAGCGCGCGACGTCGATGTCGTCGTGGCGCACCTGCTCCTCGGCCACCGCCGCGTCCCTGCGGGCCACGACGACGCCGTTGAAGAGTGGCCAGATCAAGAGGAGTCCTGCGTCCCAGTTGGGGACCCCGGGGATCCACCCGGCGCCATTCGGGACGGATCCCGAGGAGGGGGGCGCGCCGCCCGCTCGACCGGAGAGCGTCGCGGTCAGCGAGAGATCCGGTCGAAGCTCGGCTCCGATGGCACGAGACTGCTCTTCGGTACCTTTGAGCTGTGCGATGGCAGCGGCCAGACGTGGCTCGCGCTGCAAGCCCATCGTGAGCGCGTCGGCGAGCGTCGGCATGTCCGAGGGCCGCAACGCCTGATCGGAGGCGTCGATCGCCGGTTCGGTCGATCCGATGGCGGCGCCCAGGACCGCCTGTGCGATCGCGAGCCCGCCGCGTGCGCGCACCCGTCCCACGTCGTAATGGGCCAGGTCCGCTTCGGCGCGTGTCAATTCGATCGGCGAGCGCAGTCCGGAGTCGACGCCGCGCTTGGCCAAGTCGCGGTGCACGAGAGAGCGCGTGTAGGCCTCGTCGGCTGCGCGTACGATGCCCTTGGACGCGAGCACGGAGAAGAAGGCTTCTTCGACGCCGAACTCGACGTCCAGTCGAGCGATCTCGGCGACGTGCCCCTCGACCGTGACCAGGGCATCCGCTGCGGCGCGCTGCGCTTCGATCCGGCCGAAGTCGAAGACTTCCTGGAGCACGCCCGCGCCGACGAAAGTGGACGCATACGGCGAAAAGCTTCCCGACGTCGTCGAAGGCGTCGCGCCGATCCGGGGTATATCCATGAAATCCGGCGCGACGTAGGTGGCTGTGCTGTTATTGGCTGTCATGGCGAAGAGCTGACCGGTCGCCGTGACCGTCGGCAGCCACTGTCCGCTTGGAATCTTCGCCTCCGCGGTCCGCGCCCGGACACGCGACAACGCGGCGTGAATCGAAGGCTGATGCGCGCGCGCGTATGCAAGGGCTTCAGCCACGGTCATCGTCGGCATCGGGGCCGGCGCTGGGGCGACCGCCGGAGCACTCTGTCCATGCGCGCCGCGAGCGTCGAGCAACGACGCGGCCCCGAGAAGAGCCATGACGGAAAGCCGCAGCCGTAACATCGGGCAGTGCGCGCGCCTCAGGCACGTTCTGTACCACAGCAGCATCGGCGCGAAAGTGGCGCCGACTTGGAGTGGGGCGCGGCCGAAGCGGAAATTATCCGTCTCGGTCCGCGGAGATCTTCCGGGCTCGGCAGTGGAGAATCCGCCCAAGTCGTGAGGTTCGCGAGGGCACGGCGATTGGCGCATGCCTTGCGTAGCATCGTGGCGATGGCGCCCACGCGATCGGGGTGGTCGGCGGTCCTCCGCGGGCGAGGGTCGTCGCTGGTCGCGTGCATGCTGCTGGCCATGGGCGGAGTGATGGCGCTCGCGTGGTGGGACTCGCAGCGCGAATCCGACGCGGTCTTTCGCGACGTGGGCGACGAGCAATCCGTCCTCGCCGGCGTGGTCGCCGTCGACTTGCGCACCCATCTCCAGGCGATCGCGCGCGATTCCGCGTCGCTCGCGCGGGCCCCGACCGAGAACGTCGGCCTCGTGACCCGCGTCGCCGGCGCCGACGGGCATACGATCGACGTGGGGTTGCGCGCCGCCGATCTGCTCGGCGTCCTTGGCAGCCGGCCGGGCGAGCTGCGCGTGCTTCTTGCGCCCCCCGAGGGCGAAGCCTTCTACACCAGCGACGACGACTGGCTCGTGTTGCCGGCCGTCCGCGAGGCGCTCGATCGCGGCCTCACGTCGGTACGACTGAGTCGCGACGAAGCCAGCGCCGCCGGCCTCGTCGCGCGCACCGCGATGGCGGGGATCGCGCGCGTCGACGCCGGAGCTCTGGGGCGCTGGGGCGTCATCGCCATCGGAACGGCGGCCCGCCAGCGCGATCGCGGGATGCGCGCCTTCTGGCGCCTGGTCCTGGGCGTCGTCGTCGCGTCGGGGCTGATCCTCGCGTTCGGCGGCCTCGCGTTGCGAAAGCAGCGCAAGGAGCTCGCTCTGGAGCAGGAACTCGCCGTGACCCACGTGCAGCAGGCCCGCGACGATCGCCTCGCGCGCGCGGAGCGGATCGCCACGCTGGGTACCTTTGCCATGGGGGTGATCCACGAGGTGTCCACCCCGCTCGGCGTCATCGTCGGGCGCGCCGAGCAGCTGCGGGCGCGCGCAGCGCAGGACGAGCGCGCTGTCCACGCCGCCCAGACGATCATGCAGCAGGTCGATCGGATCCAGGTCGTCATCCGCCGCTTCCTCGACATGGCGCGAGGAGGTCCACCGATGCTCGCCAAAGAGAACCCCGGGGAGCTCGTTCGCGCAGCGGCGGCGTCCGTCGAGCACAGGTTCATCAAGGCGGGGGTGTCGCTCACCACCGACGCACGCGCCGAGGCTCAGCTGGTCCTGTGCGATCGCGCGCTGCTCGAACAGGCTCTGGTCAACCTGCTTCTCAACGCGTGCGACGCGTGTCGGTCGGGCGGGCACGTTCGAGCGGCCGTACGGTCCGACGCCGAGCGCGTGACCTTCGTCGTGACCGATGACGGTGCGGGCATCGCGCCCGACGCCGCGGCCCGCGCCAAGGAGCCTTTTTTCACGACGAAGGCTCCGGGGGCGGGCACCGGGCTCGGCCTGGCGATCGCCTCCGAGATCGCCAAGAGCCTGCGAGGCGAGCTGACGATCGCGCCAAACGATGCGCGCGGTACGCGAGCGTGCATCGAGATCCCCGCAGCGGGATGAGGTCTAGCTCGGACCGTAGTGCCACCGCACTGCAAGAATCGACTGCAAGCGGCTACGAGCGCGCAAAAAACATCTCCTCACGCATTTCGAATGGGTCTCATTGCCCTCCGGTTGATGCTCGTGCGCTCCTCGCGAGGCACTGTGCAACCAAGGAATCCATGCGCGCCTTCTTCCACCTTGGTGTTTTGGCCGTCGGCACCCTCTGCTTCGTACAGTGTGCCGGCAGTAATACGACCGACAGCTCTGGCGCCGTCGAGAACGGAGCGAGCTCCGGCGGCAGCGGCCAGTCGAGCGGCAGCGGTCAGTCGAGCGGCAGCGGCCAGTCGAGCGGCAGCGGTCAGTCGAGCGGCAGCGGTCAATCGAGCGGCGTCGGCCAGTCGAGCGGCAGCGGCCAGTCGAGCGGCTCGCAGGGATCCTCGGGCGTCGCATCGGGGGACGACGGCGGCGATGACGGTGGCAATGGCGGCGGCACCAGCAGCGGCGCGAGCGGCGGCGGAACGAGCGACTCCGGCGGCTCGAGCGGGTGCACCCCCATCCAGCGCGGGCCAGCGCCTACGTCCGCTTCGGCGGAGGCGGCGGGTCCCTACACGACGATGTCGTACGCGGCGAACGCGAGCATCCGCATGACGGACGCCTACGACGTGACGGACTCGTACATCTATTACCCAGTCGGAGCCACGCCGCCGTATGCCTTTATCGCGATCGTGCCGGGCTTCACCGCGGCGGAGTCGTCGATCGCGGACTGGGGCCCGTTCCTGGCATCCTGGGGCTTCGTCGTGATCGGCATCGGCACGTCCGATCCGACCACGGGCGCTTCTGACACGTCCGTCCTACCCCCCGTGCGAGCCGCCGCGCTGCTCGACGCGCTGACCACCCTCCAGGACGAGAACACGCGGTCCGGGAGCCCGCTCAAGGGGCAGCTCGATCTGTCGCGGCAAGGCGTCGCGGGCTGGTCGATGGGCGGCGGCGGCGCCCTCATCGCCGCCAACGAGACCCCCTCGCTCAAGGCCGAATTCTCGATGGAGCCGTGGACGGAGTCGGCTACGACCCCGTCGTCGCTCTATCCGATGGACACGGTCCCCTCGCTCATCTTCGCGGGCACCGCCGACGGCTTGGCCGGACCGCCCATGGACACGGACCAGTACAACACCATTCCGTCGACGACGCCGAAGCTGCTCTACGAGGTCACCGGGGGCACCCACTATGTTTCGACGAGTCCGACGAACTCCACGACGGACATGGCCCCCGACTCCCAGTCGACCGGCAACGTGGCCCGCTTCGGGCTCTCATGGCTCAAGGTCTTCATGGAGTGCGACGAGCGCTTCCGCCCCTTCCTCCTCGTCATGCCGAGCGACGCGGCGACATACGAGACGACGGTGATGTGACCGTCGCGGGCTCCCGCTACCTCCACTTGATGTTGCAGCCCACGCTCGGAATCTGATCGGGCGACGGCGCGCGCCCCGCGTGGACCGCGTCGATCGCCGAGATGAGATCGCGACCGGTGGCGGGCTTGCCGCTCGATGGCCGGCTGTCGTCGAACTGACCGCGGTACGCGAGATGGCCGGCCGCATCGAAGAGGTAGAGATCCGGCGTGCATTGGGCTGCGAAGGACCGTGCGATGCTCTGCGACTCGTCGAACAGGAACGGAAAGCGCCAAGACTCGGCCTTGGCAAGGCGGGCCATCGCGTCGGGGCCGTCTTGCGGGTAGGTGGCGACGTCGTTCGAGTTGATGGCGGCGACCGCGAAGCCTTTGTCGACGGCGTCGTTGGCGACGCGCCCGAGCACGCGCTGCACGTGCACCACGTACGGGCAATGGTTGCAGATGAACATCACGAGCGTGCCGCGCTTGCCTTTGGCCTGGGCGTTGACGTCGACGATGCCCCCCGTCACGGCATCCTTGAGCCGAACGGGCGGAAGGGGAGTGCCGAGCGGCAACATGCTCGAGGGAGTGGCCATGCTGCGCAGACGATAGTGGGGCAGGTCCTAGTCGTCGATGTCCTGGATTGGCCCCTCGGCGGGCGTTGCGCCCGAACCGCCGCCTGCACCCGAGGAGGCCGCCGACGGCGCGCCGATCCGCGCACGAGGCGCGTCGGGCGAGGCCGCGCCGATGTTGCCGCCGATGACGCCGATCTCTTCATCGAGCTCTTCGTCGTGCTCGCGGGCGAGCTTCGCCTCGGACGAGAGCACCTTGCCGGCGAGCGTTCCGGCGGCCGCTCCGAGGACCATCCCGGCCACGGCGCCCGGCGGACCCGCGGCGCTCCCGAGCACGGCGCCCAAGATCTCGCCCGCGATCGCGCCCGCGGTTTCAGCGCCGGGGATCTCGTGCGGCTTTTTTGCGAGCTCCTCGCCCTTGGCTTGCGGTTCGGGCGGTGTCTGGTCGCGCTTGTGCTTGAACATGGGTGGTCACCTCACGTCGTCGGAACATAAGCATGTGCGGCGGCGCGCACCCGTCCCTCGGCGTCGTCACGGTCGAGCGCGTCGAGGCACACCTCGCGGTCGCGCCCGCTATCCCCAGGGATGACCCTTGGCGAGGTGAACCGCTCTCGATACCCTCGCGGATCGCGTGAACGCCCCGATCCGCTTCGCCCGTCGCCTCGTCATTTGCGCGCTGGTTCTGGCGCTCCCCACCGCTGCGCGAGGCCAGGCGCCACCGCCGCCGCAACCCACGCCGGCGCCATGGCAAACGGCCGCGACGTCGTTCTGGAACATGAGCTACGAGCAGCTCCGCCCGCTCATCGCGCAGCTGCCGTGCCCGCTACCCGGATTGCCGCCGGAGATCGCGCGTTACGTCGATTGCAGCGTCCTGCGGCCCATCTCGGACGCGACGGCCTATCAGCCGATCCCCGCGCCGACAGGAATGACCAACGGCGTCGACCATCGTGCCCAAGGCATCGTGAGCCCCGTGCGCGACCAAGGCGAGACCGGCAGTTGCTCGGCCAACGCCATCGCCTCGCTCATCGACACGTTCGTCCTCAAGCGCGGGCTCGCGGCTCAGCAGGCGTCGGCCCTTCACATCTTCGCCATCTACGAGCACACGGCTCTCAAGGGCGCGACGGACGACAACATCGGCAACCTGAGGAAGGTCGCTGGCGTCACCTCGGAGGCCGTGTGGCCGTACGACCCGATCAAGGCGTGTCGGGTCGCGCTTGGGTCGGCGGTCTCCGGCTGCGACACGGCGTACGGTGTGCAGGCGGGCTCGGGCTACACCGACCCCACGATCGTGGCCGAGCGGTTGCGCGCCGACGGGACACCGCTCTACCGCGTCGCGGGGCTCGAGGCGATCGCCGACGCGCCGTCGCGCGACGGCGAGATCATGAAGCTGCTGTCGGCGGGCGAGGCCGTGTACCTGTCGGTCGACATGGCGATCAACTGGTCGATCGCCGGCCCCGGTGGATTCCACGGCGATGTCCTCCCGCCGCCGCAGGCCTACTACGGGTCGCACGCTTTGCTGCTCCAGGGCTACCGGACGACGCCGACGGGCGTGCAGTTCCTGGCGCAGAACAGCTGGGGCATGAACTGGGGCCAGAACGGCTTCGTGTGGATCCCGGAAGACATCTTCAAATCGCGCGTGCGCGCGGTGTACCGCATCCACGTGGACATGGCGTCGCCGTCCGCGCAGTTGCCTGTGCCGCTTCCCGTGCAGGTGCCTACCTCGCCGAGCGCGACGCCCGCCCCGAGCGGCGCGCCGCCGGCCCCGGGCTGTCCTCCCGGCACGACATCGATGTTCGGGCTGTGCGTCCCCATCTGGGGTGGAGGTCAATGAACGATGAATTCGATCGAGATTGCGACACGCGACGGCAGCTGCCGTAGCTACGTGTACCGGCCGGCGGGCGCGGGCCCCTGGCCCGCCGTGCTCGTCTTCATGGATGGCATCGGCATTCGCCCCGCGATGCTCGAGGTGGGCGAGCGCCTCGCGAGCCGCGGCTACTACGCGCTCTTGCCGGACCTCTTTTATCGGTCAGGCCCGTACGAGCCGATGGACCCGCGCACGCTCTTCTCCGACCCGGAGAAGCGCAAGGTCCTGATGGAAAAGTTCTTCGCGCACGCGACGCCGGCCAACATCATGTCGGACACCCGGGCGATGCTCGACTACCTGGCTGCGCAGCCCGACGTGAAGCCGGGAGGGATCGGGACGACGGGGTATTGCATGGGCGGTCTCATGTCGCTCACGGCAGCGGGCACCTACCCCGATCGCATCGTGGCGGCGGCTTCGTACCACGGTGGCCGCCTGGCGACCGACGCGCCCGAGAGCCCTCACTTGCTGGCGTCCAAGATGAAGGCGCGCGTCTACGTGGCCGGCGCCATCGAGGACGCGGGCTTCCCCGACGACATGAAGGCTCGACTCGAAGCAGCGCTCACGAGCGCCGGCGTCGACCACACGATCGAGACGTATCCCGCCAAGCACGGCTGGGTGTTCCGCGACATGCCCGTCTACGACGCAGCCGCTTCCGAGCGGCACTGGCAGACGTTGCTCGCTCTCCTCGACGCCAAGCTGAAAAGCTAGCGCTACTCGTACATCACGTATTCGGGCTGCGGCGACAGCGCCAGCACCTGCCGCGCGCTCATCAGCGACGAGCCGTGCTGCGTGTCCTCGTAAAAGAACAGCTTGAATCCCGCATGCACTCCGGGCGCCGTCCGCTCCATCAAGTTGGCGTACGTCGCCACCTTGGCGTGCGCGGAGCCGAGCCCGTCCACGCTCTTCACGATGACGACGCCGGGCGTCGCGCGCATCGATCGTTCATCCTTCACGACCTCTCGCACCACCTCGTGGAACACGAGCGCCTTCTCGGGCAGGTTCCCGGCGACGACGAGGCTCGACAGATAGTCGGCCACGGCGTTGATGTCCGACGCCGTCGTCTGCCCCCACACGACGCCGGGGCGCTGCCTCGGCTTCATCGCCCACTCGGGGTCGAGCGCGAGGCCCACATCGGGCTCGCGCAAGAAGCGCTCGAAGGTCTTCGCCTCGGTGAGAAAGTTGGACTGACCGGGCTGGATGTTCAAGAGCAGCAGCGCCTTCGCCCGGCGGGCTTCGCGCAGGTAGGTCTCGATGACGGAGTCGTCGACGCGTCGCCGGTACTTTCCATCCGCGCCAGGGAAACCAAGCACCACCACGGCGATGAGCTCGAAGACCGGCTGGATCTTGTGTCCGTCCTCGTACTGAGCCGCCCGCGCCGTCAGCGCCTTGGCCTTTGCCGACAGGTTCCCTTGCAGCTCACCGAGGGCGGGCGCTCCAGGGGTGCCGCAGTATCCGACGAGACGATAGTCCGGGAAGATGGTCCGCCCCCCAAGCGGCAGCTCCGGCAGTGCCGGTGGCGGCGGAGCCGGCTCTTCGATGCGAGGCGGTGGCGGTGCGGCGCTGGCGACGGTGGGCGCCGGTCGATCGACGGCGCAAGAGGATGCCGCGGTCAGAAGCGCTGCGGCCAGGACTGTTCGGGGATCCACGGGCCGTATCTTTCTCGCCGCGTGCCGGATTTGTCCACTCACTATGAGCGCTGGCGGACTGAGCCCCGCGAGGTTCGCTCAACCCGTGACGAGCGCCATCGCGAATCCGTCGTACCCTTTGCTTCCGACGGTCTGGATCGCGGTGGCCGAGACGCGCGGCTCCGCGGCGATCATCTCGAAAAGGCGCCGCGTGCCGCGAACGCGCTCGTCGGTGCTTCTCGCGTCGACGACGGCCCCCTCGCGTACCACGTTGTCGACGATGATCACGCTGCCCTTGCGCGAAAGCTTGAGCGCCCACGCGAAGTAGCTCGGGTTATTGGGCTTGTCGGCATCGATGAAGACGAGATCGAAGGGCACACCCTTGCGCGCCGCGAGCCCCGCCAGCGTGTCGAGTGCTGGTCCCACGACGATCTCGACGCGATCGGAGAGCCCCGCGTGCGCCACGTTGGCTGCCGCGACCTTCGCGTGCTTCGGGTCGACCTCGAGCGTCACGATGCGGCCGTCGGGGGGCAGCCCTCGAGCGAGCCAGATCGTGCTGTAGCCGCCGAGGGTGCCAACCTCGAGGACCCTCCGCGCCCCATGCATCTGGGCCAGCATCATCAGCAGCTTGCCCTGCGGTGGCGACACGTTGATCGCCGGCAAGCCGGCGGCGTCGCTCGACCGGAGCGCCGCTTCGAGCGCCGCGTCGGGCACGAGCAGTTGCTTGGCGATGTAGCCGTCGACGGCGTTCCAGGTTTCTTGGGCCACGGTCGCTCGACTATAGCAGCGCCCGCTCCTCGTCATGGACCCGCCCGGCCGGCGCCTTCGCGTCGATCGAGCTCGTTGGACACGAGGGTGATCGCGTCTTCCGCGTGCAGGCTGACGGGGCCGAGGCCGATCGGACGGGCCCCGAGGCTCGACAAGACTGAGCGCGTCGTGTCGTCGAAGCCGAGGTGATCGCCGACGAAGAACGCGCTGTCGCCGCCCCCGAGCGCCGCCTCGCCGCGCAGATCGGGCGCCCGTTCGTCGAGCACGAACAGGCGCGCGTCGCCGAGGTCCTCGAGCACGGCGTCGAGCCCCCTCTGTGCGAGCGAGATCCCGGGGCGCACCACGGCAAATTGGCCGTCGGGCGGGCCCGAGATCGCGAGGACCTTCTTGATGAGAATCCCGAGGCTACGCTCGTCGGGGCGAAGGAAGGCGGCATCGGTGCCCGCGATCTTCACCGTACGCGGGGCCATGGAACTGCCCCCAAGGACCAGGTAGACGACGGCGTCGCGACGAACTCCGTGCGAGACTAGCATCGCGGCCCGCACGCACCGAAGCAGCACGTCGAGCCGTCCGCTCGAGCCGGGCAGATCGTCCAGGAGAAAGTCGGCCGACGCGGTGGCCTTCTGTCCGACGACGACGAAATGGCGCACGGTGAGCGGTCGGTCCCTAGCCCGCCTTCGTCGTGGCCGACACGGGCAGGCGCGCGAGCAGCTTCCGTACCGCCGCGACGGGCGCTCCGTGCACCTGCTCGATCCAGGCCGCACTCTCGTCGCAGGTCGCGTGGTGCAGGGACTTCACGTGAGGCGCCTCGGGGCTGATCCAGTTCATCGCCGTGAGGACGCCGCGAAGCACCCGCGACGTCGTCACGATGGAAATGAAGACGGCCGGAGAGCCGAGGCGCTTGCGTTGCTCCGCGAAGCGTCGCCGCCAGTGTGCGTCGGGCGGCTCGACGTTGTGGGCCAGGTCGAGCATGAAGGCGATGGGACGCTTCTGGGCCCGTCCATCGCGATCGAGCTCGTCGATGGCGGCGAGGAACTTCTCGTTCTCCGCGTTGCTCTGAGAGCCGTTGACGCGCGCGCAAAGGACGTGGAGCGACGGGTCGTAGGCAATCGTTATCATGTCCCTCGGGGTCCATCGTACACCCGTCCCTGCCCCATCAGGCGGCGAGCGCGAGGCCCCGGGTCGCGAAGAAGACACCCACGTCGAGCGCGAAGACGACGAGAATGAGGAGCAAGGGCTTGGCGAGCCGAGATCCCACGACGCCGATGTCCGCGCGTAGGCCCACCGTGGCGAGGGCCGCGGGCAGGGCGACGGCTTGAATCTCCCCCACCGTTGCTCGGATGACCGGGTCCATCGGGACCAGCCAGAACAAGATCCCCACGACGAAGAACGCGACGAGGTACCACGGAACCGTGGCTTGACGCTTGAGAACCCGGGCCGCCACCGGGAGCGACACGAGGAGCAGCGCGATCCGAAACGCCTTCACGGCCATCGCGAACTTGACCACCTCCGGGTCCATCGCGTCGACCGCGCGCCTGACGAACGCCGTCTGGTGGAGCGTCTCTCCGGCCAGCGCGGCGAACTGCATGGGAGCGAGCGTCGCTTTCACGACGAAGCCGAGAAACGCGACCGCGAGCGTGACGGCGATCGTGTTGTCGACGAGCGCTGTCGCGGTCTCGTCCGGCTCGCACTCCGTGACCTCCGTCGTGATCGCGATGGCCGACGCGCCGCACACGGCCGAACCGAACCCCAAGCAGAACAACATGCGCCGGCTGAGCCCGAACCATGGGATGCTCCCGATCCCCAGGATCGCCGCGAACGTCACCGCCACGATGATCGCCGTTTGCGCCAGCGTGCCGGCGTGCGTGTGCAGCATCGACGCGAGCTCGAGATTCTTGCCGTAGAGCGCCACGCCGACGGGCAGGAAGATCGCCTCGGCGGTGGTCAGTCCGGGCAGCAGCTTGAAGAAGATATCCGTGCGATCGCCGATCGCGCGCCGCACGATCATGCCCAGCACGACGGCCGAGACCAGCGCGTCGGCCTGCGCCAGCTGCCGTTGAAGCAGCCGCGACGCCACCGCGATCGCGAGCGCGACGCCGATGCCCGCGATCCCCTCCCGTGCGACGTCTTTGATCTCCCCGATTCGCATGCGGTCACCTGAGCTCTTCTGGCAGGGGAAGCTTCGAACCCTCGACGAGGGGTGCGATCTCGCGGCGCATGAAGTGTACCGAGAGCGTGCCGCCGATCTTCTTGTATTCGGCCACCAGCGTGGCCAGCGCCGAGTAGTCCGCGGCCGACGTGACCGTCCCGGACTCCGTCACGATCGTGCCTGGAACCTTGGACGCCACCTGCAGCGCCGTGCGCGAGCCGACGATCACGATGAAGCGACGGATGATCGCCGACATCAGCTCCCGGTATTGCGGATCGGCGCGCATCCGAAATCGAGTGTCTCTCCCGGGTGTGAGTGGGAGCAAGGCCCCGCACGTGCGCGTGTCGATTGTTACGATCGCGTTGCTGACTTCACGAAGGCAGGCTGCCCTCGTGAGAGAGCAGCCACTGCTTGCGGGGCAACCCGCCGCCGAACCCGGTGAGCGAACCGTTGGCGCCGATGACGCGGTGGCAGGGCACGATGATCGCGATGGGGTTCTGCCCGTTGGCCGCGCCGACCGCGCGCGCGCCGGGCCAGTTGGCCTTGCCGATACGCGCGGCCAGCTCGCCGTACGAGGTCGTCGTCCCGAAGGGGATGTCCACGAGAGCCCGCCACACGCGCTTTTGGAACGCCGTTCCCTCGAACGCCAGCGGAAGGTCGAACGCCGTGCGCTCGCCGTGGAGGTACTCTTCGAGCTGAGCCCGCGCCGGCGCCAGGCACGCCTCGTCGCAGGTCCACTCGCTTCGCCGGGCCAGGATGGGCGCATTCTCGAAGTGCAGGCCCACGAGCGCCTCGCCGGACCACCGCAGAGTGAGGGGGCCGATCGCACTGCTGACGACGCTGTAGTAGGACGGCTTCATGCCTCCATCGATAACGCGAGCGCCGCCCCGCGGCTGGCGGTTTTCGGACGTCGTTGCGGATGCGCTGCTCGCGTCCGGAAATGGCGAGCCGGCGCCCGTCCGCAGTGCCACTGTGAGGACGGCGCATGGAACCGATCCGCGAACCGACCCACCTCGATCGTGAGCTCTGCTACCGGGCCCTTCGCGCGCGCGACGCGCGCTTCGACGGGCGCTTCTTCGTTGCCGTACGCACGACGGGCATCTACTGCCGGCCGATCTGCCCAGCCCGGACGCCGAAGCTCGAGAACATCACCTTTTACTCGAGCGCGGCCGCCGCCCAGGACGATGGCTACCGCCCTTGCTTGCGCTGCCGCCCCGAGTCGTCGCCCGAGCTCGCGGCCTGGCGCGGCACCTCGAACACCGTCTCGCGCGCGATGATGCTCATCGCCGAGGGCGCTCTCGACGGCGAGGGCGCCGACGTCGAGGCGCTGGCGGAGCGGCTTGGCGTCGGCGCGCGCCAGCTCCGGCGGCTCTTCCAGAAGCACCTCGGCACCTCGCCCATCGTCGTCGCACAGACACGGCGCCTGCTCTTTGCCAAAAAGCTCGTGCACGAAACCAGGATGCCCATGGCCCACGTCGCGAGCGCCGCCGGCTTCGGTAGCCTGCGACGATTCAACGACACGTTCCGTACCCTCTACGGGCGCCCGCCGTCCGAGCTTCGTCGACTCCGCGCGCGCCCGCAGGGGGCAACCGGCGCGATCACGCTCTCGCTCAGCTACATCCCACCGTACGACTGGCGCGCGATGCAGCGCTTCTTCGCCGCCCGCGCAATTCCCGGTGTCGAGATCGTCGAAGAGAACCGATACACGCGCGCCATCGAGCTCGACGGATCGCGTGGGACGATCGCGGTCTCGCCTTCGACGAAGAAACACAACGCGCTGTCGTTGACGATCCGGTTCCCCACCGTGTCGGCGCTGCCGGCCATCGTGGCCCGCGTCCGGCGCATGTTCGACCTGGACGCCGACGTCCGGCAGATTCACGCCACGCTCCGGCAGGACCCGCTGCTCGCGACATTGGTCGACGCGCGTCCGGGTCTGCGCGTACCGGGAGCGTGGGACCCATTCGAGCTGCTGGTGCGCGCCATCCTCGGCCAGCAGATCGCCGTCGGCGCCGCGCGTGGTCTGGCGGCGAAGCTCGTCGTCAAGTGCGGCGATGCGCTCGAACCGGACGCGCGCACCGACGGCATCACGCACACATTCCCGTCCGCGACCCGGGTCGCGCGCGCCGACCTCTCCAGGCTCGGGATGCCACGCGCGCGCGCCACGGCGCTCACAGCGTGCGCGCTGGCCGTCGCCAGGGATCCGCACCTTTTCGACCCGACGCGTTCCGTCGGCGAGACGCTCGCGATGCTGCACGCGCTACCCGGCATCGGCGAGTGGACGGCGCAGTACGTCGCCCTCCGGGCGCTCCGCGATCCCGATGCTTTTCCGGCGACCGACATCGGGATCCGACGCGGAGCCGCCGAAGGAAGCGAGCGCCCCACGGCCGCCGCGGTGCGGGTTCGGGCCGAGGCGTGGCGGCCGTGGCGGGGGTACGCGGCTCAGTATCTCTGGAGCCGCGAGGCGCCCCGTGGGTCGCAGGCTGCATCAAGATGAGCCGGACGAAGCTGGTCGAGAAGAGCGCGCGCGTTGCCGTGCGTGGCGACGGCTCGCTACGGTTGGTGGTCGTGGCCGACACGCATTCGGCGCCCCATCCCTCGACGGCGAAGCATGTTCGGTCCCTCGCCCCCGACGCGATCCTCCACGCGGGCGACATCGGCGATCTTGCGGTCCTCGACGGGCTCGGCGCGATCGCGCCCGTCTTCGCGGTGCGCGGGAACATCGACGTACGCCTGCCCGGCCTCCCCGACCAGCTGTCGCTCGACGTCGTCGCCGGCGATGCGTCGCTGCTGCGCATCCTGCTCGTGCACATCGCCGTCAATGGGCCGAGACTGCGCGCCGACGTCGCTCGCCTTGCCCGCGCGCAAGGCGCCTCGCTCGTCGTGTGCGGCCATTCGCACGTACCGTTCGTCGCGCGCGAAGGCGACCTCTCGGTGTTCAACCCGGGTTCGGTGGGGCCGCGCCGGTTTCGCTTGCCGATCCTCTTTGGCACGATCGAGGTCACGCCGACCGCCGTTCACCTCGCGCACTACGATTGCGAAACGGGGCAGCGCTGGAGTCCGCCCTCGTAGCCGTGCCGTACGACGGTTGCCCCGCCGAGGCGGCGACCCCGCCGTTGCGTTCGCGCAACGCAGAGTTCCGCGCCTGGTGCGAGACAGGCCCCGCGAATGATCGCATCGTATCGGCATGAACAC
>Ga0302326_10012735_pt1 | contig 17888 bp, 15 predicted proteins | sample Palsa_T0_3_FD_202264 | JGI IMG/M metagenome (GOLD analysis project Ga0302326, IMG submission 202264) | Peat permafrost microbial communities from Stordalen Mire near Abisko, Sweden - Palsa_T0_3 | ecosystem: Environmental > Terrestrial > Soil > Palsa > Peat permafrost | place: Sweden: Abisko... | reverse complement strand
AGATCCGGCCCGAGAAGATAAGCGAGTGGCTGGCGCTGGCTGACTCCTACGCCAAGGACGTCAACTCCGAGGACGGCTGCTTGTTCTTCCAGTTCGCCCGGAGCCTTACCGACGACAACGAGTTCGTCTGTATCGAGGGCTTCAAGGATGCCGAGGCGGGCGCCTCGCACGTCAAGCAGCCCTACGTGAAGAAGTTCTTCGACACCGCACCCGACTTGGTGGCCGCACAGCCGCAGATTATCTACATCGACACCCCGCATGACGGCTTCGGCCCGATGGGGGAGATCCAGCCTCGCTGACCGGCTAAGACCGCCCGCCTCAGCTCAGCTGAAGCGGACGCGGCGGCAAACACCGATCGTCGTCGTCGGCTGTCCTAGCCCGGGTTGGCCCTGGGGTCAAGGCGCAGTCCGTCCAGCCTGGCACGGATCGCGGTGGGCGGCCGAGCGAGGTGATCCGCCGTGAAGAGCTGCGTTTCGGCACGCTGCTCATTCGCGGGCGGAAGGTCGTGGCACAGTTCCGTTCCGGCCGGCCGTCTTGTGTGAAGCGGTGCGGCCTGAGGACTGCGGTCCTCAGTGAAGGATCCTTACGGGGACAGCCGTTCGATCGTCCAGTTCTTGCTCGCCCGCCGGTAGCGGATCCGGTCGTGAAGGCCGTCCGGAGATTCCTGCCAGAACTCGACGCGGTCAGGAAGCACCCGGAAGCCGCACCGTGCCGGGCGTCTGCTGTCAGGATCCTGCTCGATGAGGACGCTCCTACCAGGATGCGCAGTTGCCGCCGCGGGCAACCCGGTCCCAAAAGCAATAGCTCATGCATGCGATGAGGTGTGCCGCGTCGCAGCATGACAGGGCGATCCTGGCCGGGTAGATGTAGGTCATGGAGCGAGCGAGGATCCCGGTTGCCGTTGCCCCCGGGGAAGCGGCTTGGGCGGTGGATGCGATCCGCCGGGGTGGCGGGGAGCCGGTCGGGCTGGGCGAGAAGCCGTCTGGCTTGGTGTGGACCGATCCGGGGGCGGTGGAGGAACTCCGGGAGGTGCTCCGGGCCTATCCGGGGATCTGGTGGGTGCAGTTGCCGATGGCCGGTGTCGAGCGGGTGGCCGAGGCTGGTGTTCTGGACCGCCGGCGGCGGTGGACATCGGCCAAGGGTGCCTACGCCGAACCGGTGGCCGAGCACGCGCTCGCGCTGCTGCTGGCCGGCCTGCGCTGCCTGCCTGAGCGGGCCCGCGCGCGCTCCTGGGGGCAGCCCGCCGGGCAGACCCTCTTCGACCAGCCTGTCACCGTGGTGGGCGGCGGAGGTATCACGATCGCGCTGTTGCGCCTGCTTGAGCCGTTCCGCGCCCGGGTGACGGTCGTCCGCCGACGCGCCGAACCGGTCGCGGGCGCCGCCTGGACGGTGACGCCCTCGCACCTGGGCGAGGCGCTGGCCGGTGCCCGGGCGGTCGTGCTCACGGCCGCGCTCACCCCGCAGACCCGCGGGATGATCGGGCAGAAGGAACTCGAGGTCATGGACCAGCAGGCGTGGCTGGTCAACGTGGCCCGCGGCGCGCTGGTCGATACCGCGGCACTGGTCGGGGCGCTGCGATCGAACCAGATCGGAGGCGCGGCCCTGGACGTGACTGATCCCGAACCGCTGCCCGCAGGCCATCCTCTGTGGGATCTGCCGAACTGCCTGATCACCCCGCACACCGCCGACACCGAGCAGATGACCGAACCGCTCCTCGCCGCCCGCATCACCGAGAACGTCCGGCGGCTCGCAGCAGGCCAGGAGCTTGAGGGCCGGGTAGACCCCGATCTCGGCTACTAGCATCCGTCGGTAGGCCGGGGCTCAGTTCAGCATGGCCAGCAGCGTGTCCTTGACGCCTTCGCCGTCCAGCGGGCGGGGCCCGAGCTTGGCGCGGTCGCCGGGGATGGGCGCGAAGGTGTGCAGCCGACCGTCGTGCCTGACCAGAATGAGGTCCGCGCTGTCCCCGGCGATCTCGGCGGACCCCTGGGTCGTGTAGCGGATTACGGTGACCAGGGCGGACCGCTCCGACCCGGCGAGCAGGCGGTCGGCCTCGGCGGACGCGTCGTGGTCCGCCACCGGCCCGCGGGGCAGCCAGTCAGTGAGGAAGCGGACGGCGTCGTCGAGCTGGTACAGGCCAAGCTCGTGAACGCCGAGGGCGTCGATCTTCACCAGCAGGCAGATCTTCTCGGGCTGGGGCAGCAGCAGGACCCGCCACGGCTCGGCCGGCTCCGTCCCGGTGGCGCGGGCGTCGAGGACCATCCGGGACCGCTGCTCGAACGCGACGGCGATGCCCAGATCCCCGCGCACCTGCACCTGGTCCTGCCCGGATCCGGCGACCAGGAGCTGGCGGGCGGCCAGCGAGCGGACGGCCTCAGCTATGGCCTCGTCGGAGGGCCGGGCCTCCAGGAAGTCCACGATGGCGTCTACCGCGGTGAGCTCGGCGATGGTGTACGCGCCGAGCAGCACCGGGCCGGTGTTGACCAGGTTCACCACGGCAGGGATGAGGGTCTCCGGTACCGATGCCTGACCTTCGCTGGACGCCTGACTTTCACTCATGGTGGGTCCTCCCCTGCCAGACCAGTTCCTTGACCGGCTGCGTGAGCCGCTCGGCGAGCACAGCCGCGGCCACCGGGGACGGCGTCTCGGTCACCCACACGTCGGAGTTGCCGAACAGTCCTCGGCCTGCCCGGCCGGGCAGGGCCCGGCCGAGCTCGGCGGCCGGGTCGGAGCGCCGCGGCGGCGAGAACCGGCTCGCCAGGTCCGCCGACACCGCGGTGACGTCTTCGCTTTCCTCGAGCTTGCGCAGCGTGTCCGCCACAACCTGCGCGACCAGGGGCGACATGGACGTGGGCACGGCCAGGTCGGGCGACAGGTAGAGGGGGTGGCGTTCGGTCAGCCGGGACAGCCCCCACGGGCCGACGTTGCTCCGGGTAATCCGGTACATGACGTAGTTCATGAGGTGTCGCACGTCGTCCAGGCTGGGCAGCTTGCGCTGGCCGAACGCGGCCGGGGTCTTCTCCAGCTGCATCCAGGTGCCGTGCGCGGTCCGCCCATGGAGCTTCTCCCTGACCACGGGCCCGCGCATGCCGTAGTCGGGATACTTCTTCTTGTCGATGTCATGGTGGTGGCTGGAGATCCGCGGGTGGGTGACCTTGGCGAACTGCCAGCTGGTGTACAGCTCCGGGTCGTCGACCAGCACATGTCCGCCGCACAGCAGGTCACGCAGCTGAGTGACCTGGAGGCCGTGCCGCTCCAGGTCAGAGACAATGGTGGCCTCCTCCCGGCTGAGCTGCTCGGCCGCGGCCAGCAGGCCGTTGCGGTACTTCTCCGCCCGGGCGGTGATCTCGATCATGAGCCGGACCCGGGCCCTGATCCCCTCGGTCTGCTTCGGGTCCAGCCGGCCGGAGGCCGGTCCCTGAGTCCCAGTGCCATCCATGTGCTCAGTTAAACATGTTTCAGCCGGGCCCAAGGCCTGCCCCGCGGCCTAGCCGAGGCCGGGAGTGACGCGCTGGCCGGCGAAGTGAACCCGGTGAACTTCTTGAGCTGGCCGCCCGGACTACTGGTACCGCTGAGGCCACGGCAGCCTGCGCTGGGAAAGTTCAACGCCCGCAGAATCAGGTAACTTGCCGCCGTCGGCGTTGCATGGCCGGTCGGGGCCGGGTCAGGCGATGGGTGTCTGGTTGCGCGGTCACTGCCAGATCTGTTGCCGCTGGCTGCTGGGCTCGCAGCGGCGCGGGCAACCGGCTCCCAGCCGGTCGTAAAGAGCTTGGGCTCTCATCCGGTTAGCTGGCGATGGCTACGTGGCGGTGCACGGTGGCCGGGTCGCCGAGCGTGGCGAGCATGCAGGCAGCCAGGTCGGCGCGGGAGACGGTGAATCCGTGCGGCAGGTTGCGGTCGATCGCGGTGCGGTAGGCGCCGGTGGCGGCTTTGCCGTTCAGCGCGGGCGGGCGGACGATCGTCCAGTCCAGGTCGCTGTCCCGGATCTCGCCCTCGCCGCGGCGCATGTCGGCGCAGACATGGCGCAGGAACGTGCGCCGTGCCACCGGCTTGATCAGGTAGCGCAGGTAGGGGCTTTCGCCTTCGTCGTCGACGACGGAACCGCTGACCTGCAGGAACCGCCGGGTACCGGTTTTGTCCATGGCCGCGATGATGCTGTGCACGCTGTCCTGGATGACGGTGGTGGGGCCGGTGCCGCGCGGGCCTACCGCGGAGATGACGGCGTCCGCGTCCTCGATTGCCGGGGCGATGGATGCGGGGTCCATGACGTCGGCAGTGACGGTCCGCAGCCGGGGATGAGCCGGCACGGTCAGGCGGGCGGGATCGCGGACCACCGCGGTGACCTCATGGCCGGCCGCGAGCGCCTGGCTGGTGAGACAGGTTCCGGTGGCGCCCGTCGCGCCGAGGATGGTGAGTTTCATGGTGTTCGCCTTTCCAGATTCCGTTGCCTTCCGGTATATTTTTTCCGGAACTCATATAATACGGAGATCATATCATATGGAATCAATACTATCGGGAGCTGCGGGCGCGGTGCCGCACCGCGGACAGCTGAACCGCGCGATCAAGGAGTCGCTGCGGGACCTGGGCGCCCAGCTGTCGCTGCTCAACCACAGCGTCGGCACACGCCTTGATCTCAAGGCCGCTGACCTGGAATGCCTAGACCTCATCACCCGCTACGGCCCGCTCAGCCCGAGCGCCCTGGCCCGTCGCGCCGGGCTGCACCCCGCCACCATGACCGGCATCCTGGACCGGCTCGAACGCGGCGGCTGGATCGACCGCGGCCGTGACCCCGCCGACCGCCGCGGCGTCGTCGTCCAGGCGGCCCGGGGCCGCGGAGCGGAGATCCTCCGCCTCTACCTCATCGACTCCGGGATGAACACCGCAATGGACCAGATCTGCGAAGAGTACGACGACAAGGACCTCCAGCTCCTGGCCGGCTTCCTGCACCGCACGGCCGACGCCGCCCGAACCGCCGCCGACAGGCTCACCGCAAGCTGAGCCCCGCGCCGCTAGCCGATGTGGCGGTATCGGCGCACGGCCAGCGGCGCGAAGACGACGGTGATCGCGATGCTCCAGGCGACGGAGTGCCACGCCGGGGTCGCGACCGGTCCGTTCAGCATCAGGCCCCGGGTGGCGCTGGCCAGCGCGGTCACCGGGTTGACCCTGACCCAGGCTTGCAGCCAGCCGGGCAGGGTGCTGGTCTGGATGAACACGTTGCTCCCGAACGCGAGCGGGAACATGACGATGAAGCTGAATCCCTGCAGGCTCTGCGGGGACTTCACGTACAGGCCGAGGAGCACCCAGATCCAGCCGACGGCGAAGCCGAAGACGAATATCAGTCCCACCGCGGCGAGCGTGGCGAGCGGATTGGTGGCGATCCGGAACCCCAGCAGCGACCCGTACGCGAAGACCATCCCGACCGAGACGACGTAGCGGATGAAATCGCCCATGATCGTCCCGGTCAGCGGGGCCGAGCGGGAGATCGGCAGGCTCCGGAACCGGTCGAAGATGCCCTTGGTGACGTCGGTGTTCAGCCCGATGCCGGTGCCTATGCTCGCGAACAGCACCGTCATCACCATGATGCCGGGCAGCACGTACTGCAGGTAGGTGTGCCTGCTCTCCCCCTTGATCGCGCCGCCGAACAAGAACACGAACAGCGTCACGAAGACGATCGGCTGCAGCGTGACGTCGAGCAGCTGCTCCGGGTTGCGCCTGATCCGCACCAGCGACCGCCACGCCAGCGTCAGCGCGTGCCGCAGCGCGCGGGCCGGCGTCATCCTCCGGGCCCGGCCCGGCCAGGTCGCGGTGCTGGCCGTCATCGGTCGCCCTCCTCGGCGGCATGCCCGGTGAGCGCCATGAAGACCTCATCCAGGCTGGCCAGCCGCAGCGCGAGCTCGGTGACCTCGATCCGCTCCGCCTGCAGCCCGCTGACCACGGGCGGCAGGGCCTGGGCGTCGTCGACGGGGACCGACAGCAGGCCCGGATCCTCCTCCGTGCTGATCGGAGCGCGTCCCACGGCGGCGGCGACGATTCCGGCCACCCGGGTGAGGTCCGCCGGATCGGCCGGGCGCACATCGAGGGTCTGCCGGCCGATTTTGGCCTTCAGCTCGGCGGCCGTGCCGGTCGCGATCACCCGGCCATGGTCGATGACCGCGATCTGGCTGGCCAGCCGGTCGGCCTCGTCCAGATACTGCGTGGTCAGCAAGACCGTCGTGCCCTCGGCGACCAGCGCCCTGATCATCGCCCACACCTCACCCCGGCTGCGCGGATCCAGGCCGGTGGTCGGCTCGTCGAGGAACAGCACCGCGGGCCGCTGGACCAGGCTCGCGGCCAGGTCGAGCCGGCGCCGCATGCCACCGGAGTAGGTCTTGACCGAACGCCCGGCGGCGTCGGCCAGGTCGAACCGCTCCAGCAGCTCGGCCGACCGCCGCCTGGCCTCCGCCCTGGGCACCTCCAGCAGCCGCCCGATCAGCAGCAGGTTCTCAAAACCCGTCAGATCCTCATCGACCGCTGCGTACTGGCCGGTCAGCCCGATCAGCTCACGGACCCGGTCGGCCTGCTCGACGATGTCCGCGCCGCAGACCCGGGCGTACCCGGCGTCCGGCCGCAGCAACGTGGCCAGCATCCGGACCACGGTAGTCTTGCCCGCCCCGTTCGGCCCCAGCAGGCCAAGCACCATCCCCGGCGGGACCGCCAGATCGACGCCGTCCACCGCCAGCGTCTTCCCGAACCTCTTGACCAGGCCCACCGCCTCGATCGCGAGCGTCATCGCATGCGTTCCTCACGGCCGGGGGCACAGTCACAGCTGAACCTAGCCGATGCGCGGCAGCAGTCCGGCGTCCGGGTGACCGCAGGCGGGCACGTCGCCCGGCAGGAGCTTTGCGCATCCTGGCTGCCTGAGCGGTGCATTGCATCCGAGCGTGCCTTTTGATGCGGAGATGTTCGAGGACTAGCTACCGCCCTGCCTGCCGCGCCGCGCCGTCGCCTCGGTAGAAGTACTAAGGGGTATTCGGCAACGAGAACCGTGACTCTAAGTTCGGTTGATATCACGACGGTGGTCAACGTCCACCACTGTCACGATTCGGTTCTTGTCATCGATCCGGTAGATGATCCTGTAGGTACCGCGACGCGCGCTGAACCGGTCATCCATCGGAGGGAGAAGCCTCTTGCCCACCCGGTGGGGCTCACGCAGGAGCGGGCCCGTGATGAACTCATAGGCAGCCACGGCAACGGCCTCGGGGAGAGATTCGCTCAACGCACGGCGGACGGCGGATGTCGTCCGCAGCTCGTACAGCTCCTCCGCAGGCGGACCGCTCACTGCGCCTGACGCCGCCTCATAGCCTCAGCAAGCTCATCCGCAGAAACGTACTCTCCGCGAGCCAGCTCGGCATCCGACTCGGCAAGCCGGTTCATCGTCGCCGCGTCTCGCATGATCGCCAGGGTCTCCTCAAGCGCTTCGAGATCCTCCGGAGCGATGAGGATGGCGGACGGCCTACCGTGGACAGTCACGAGTCGCTGCGCGTTGTGCACAAATCCCATGCACCAACTACAAGCGCAAGGCCGGACCCTTATTCGGATCCGGCCCCTGACTTTGGTAGCGGGGGCAGGATTTGAACCTGCGACCTCTGGGTTATGAGCCATACAACGTGCGTCTCTGGCCTCTCAAGGAATCTCTGGCGGGTCCGGTGACCTCAGCGGACGGGGCAGATCACGACGCGGTCCGTTGGTTCCGTCTCCCCCGTTCCACCCGGTTTCGCCGCGTCCGGTTTACAAATCGGTTTACAGGACAGCCGCTTGAGCTGCGGCTCCTGCCCCCTTCCCGTCCTCCTCGTGGCTGCTATCCCGCGGCCGAGGTCATGTCACAACGAGTAGGTCGGCCAGGATTACGAATGATCCGGCGGCAAGTGTCGCTGACCGGGATCGGAGGGAGCGCCAACGGCCGAGGACCGGAAGCGGCGCGGCAGCATGAATGAAGGCGAGAGAGGACTTCTTGATCCGTGGCAACGAGCGGATTGTCCAGGGTCGACCATCTGTAACCGTGACTTCGGCTGCGATTCCGCAGATGTCGCCGCGCGTCGGCTGCTGTCGCATGCCTTGGCAGCAGTGTCGGCGACAGCCGCATCGCTAAGGCGAGCCTTGACTTTGAACTGCAAAGTAGAATAGCTTTGCATTACAAAGCTTGACTCTGGCTCCGAGCAGACCCTGGAGGCCGACATGCTAGAAAACCAGGACATGAGCGTGCAGGAAGCCGCGGCCGTCGTGCGAGATGCCCACGCCCGCGCCCGCAGGGAGCTCGTCATCTGCGCACCTCTCGTGTACGCGGCGTGGGGCCTGGTCTGGCTCCTCGGCTACGGAGCGATGTGGGTGTCCGTGCGCGGACAGCACCCCTACATAGGGCCCTCGGGTGCGTCGATCGCGACGGTGCTCGGGCTGGCCGCTCTCGCGGTCGCGGCCGTCGTGGTCATCATCAGCAAGACGGTTGCAGGCATCGACGGCCAGTCGGTGCGATACCGCAGCATCATCCTGCGGACATATTCGACCGGATACCTGATCCTGATCTGCGTGCAGGTTGCGATCAAAAGCTCCGTCAGCACGCGGACGTTCGCGTTCGCGGCCTTCGCGGCTCCCCTGCTGCTGGCCGGGCTTACTTATGTCCTCGCCTCCGCCCTCGGACGGAACCGGGCGACATTCGCCCTCGGAGCCTGGCTAGTGATCGTCGCTGCCATCTGCGCGTGGCAGGCACCCGCGACCATCCTGGCGACCTGCGCGCTGGCGGGCGGCGGGGCGTTCCTGCTCACGGCGGTCATCGAGACCGGGCTCCACGCACATGCCAGCTGACACCGACCTTGACCCCGTCATTCATGCGCCCGCGCGGCTGCGTGTCATGGTGACACTGGCCACCCTGCGGGACGGCGACAACCTTTCCTTCACCAGACTGCAAGAACTGCTCGAGCTAACGCCCGGCAACCTCCTCACCCACCTGCGCAAGCTCGAGGACGCCGGTTACGTGACGACGGTCAAGTCAGGCAGCGGCGTCAACGCCCGGACCTCGGTCAGCCTCAGCCCCGTGGGCCGCAAGGCACTAGACAACTACACAGCAGTCCTGCGGCAGCTGCTGGATTCAGCCAGCAGCAACGGGACCAGCCCGCACTAACCAGGCACGGCAAACCCGGACTGAATCAGCCCGTCCTTGCAGCTTGATCAGTCAGGAGGAGTAATGAAGCCGTACTTTGACACCCACTCCGCCGGGGCGCTGCTCCTGATCGTCTTGCTGGCCTGGCTGAGCATGGAGGCCATCCAGTTCGTCCGGCAGTGGCAGTGGCGGGCAAATGCCACCAGAATCGGCCGCCGCAGCTTCTGGCTCGGCTTCGGCGCCTGCCTGATCGTGACAAATCTCGTGCTATATCTCGGGCCTTCAGCATTCCCGGCCGCCGCGATCAGGCCAGGGGCCGTTGCCTTCGCGGCCGGCATCGTGATCATGGTTACCGGGGTCGTGTTGCGCGGGTGGTCATTTTACGCGCTGGGCCAGTATTTCACCGCCGTCATCAAGGTCAGCCCTGACCAGCCGGTGGTCAGGAATGGCCCGTACCGTTTGCTGCGCCACCCCAGCTATGCCGGGGGGCTGCTGGCCGAGGTCGGGATCGCAGTGACGGCTGCGAACTGGGTCAGCGTGGCTGTATTCGTCGTAGCGTGGGTGGCGATCATCGCATGGCGGATTCACATCGAGGAGACCGCATTGCTGTCAGCGCTCGGGGATAGGTACCGCTCTTATGCCTCGCACTGCAAGCGCCTGATCCCGCTCGTCTGGTGACCTGGCGAACACGCTCGCTGAGCTGATCATCGGTGAGCCCTGGCCTCCCCCGTGATCTCGGACGAGGCGCACGAGGATCAGGGCCTGTCGGTCGGCGGGACCCGGCGAGGAGGCTTGAACGAGAGCGGCGTTTACAAACCACATGCAAGAGGCCCCTTCCATGACCGGAAGGGGCCTCCGCGTCTCAGGTAGCGCCGCCTGTCCACGGCGTCTCTACTACACGCGCTACTACACCGAGCCCGGCTCTGAGCACCAGCCGACCGGGGGGATCTGCCGAGGGGCCAGGCCGCCGCCCGCGGCGGCAGCAGGCGCAACGGCAGCGGGCAAGTCTTTCCGCTCAGGGCCCCGCGCCGGGTATCGCAGGCAGGGGTGTTACTCGTGCTGCAACCTGCTGGGAAGGCTGGCTCGGGGTTATTATCTGCCTGCTGGTGTCCGTGTTGGTGGACGCTAGTGGCCTGCGCGAGTCCTTCGTGAAGCGGGATGGGTCGTCATCCGCCAACGGCGCGCTCGGGTCGGGTCGGCGGCGCGCACGCGCCCGGTAATCGATGGACGGTCAGGGTGACATGAGCCAGCGGCAGCGGTCGGGGCCGGGCAATGTGCCGGTGGAGCTGACCAGCTTCGTAGGGCGGGCTCGCGAGCTGGCGGAGATTAAGAGGCTGCTGCCAGCTACGCGGGTGGTCACGCTGACCGGCCCGGGCGGGATCGGCAAGAGCCGGCTCGCGTTGCGAGCGGCTCATAAGCTGGGGCGCTATTTCCCGCAGGGTGTGTGGCTGGCCGAGCTGGCCGGGCTGGATGATCCTGATCTTCTGCCGTACACGCTGGCTCGCTCGCTGGGCGTGCACGAGCGGCCTGACGTCGGCATCCAGGACGCGCTGCTGGCTTACCTGCGGGCACGGCGGCTGCTGCTGGTGCTCGATAATTGCGAGCATCTGCTCGACGCGTGCCGGGAGCTGGCGGCGGCGCTGGCGTCGGGCTGTGCGGGGGTGCGGATCCTGTGCACTAGCCGCGAGCGGCTGGGCGTTCCCGGGGAGTCGACCGTTGTGCTGTCTGCGCTTGAGCTTCCCCCGATCGGTGCGCGGCTGCCGGCGGCCGGGCTCGCGCAGGCCGAGGCGCTCCGGCTGCTGGCCGACCGGGCGGTGGCGGTCACCCCGGGATTCGCGCTCACCGATGAGAACTGCGGGGCGGCCGGTGACATCTGCCGGCGGCTGGACGGGCTGCCGCTGGCGATCGAGCTGGCCGCCGTCCGGCTGGCGTCGATGACGGCCGATGACCTGCTCGAGCGCCTGGATGACCGGTTCCGCTTGCTGGCGGCCAGCCGGCCGGGGCCGCCCCGGCCCGGGCGCAGTCAGGCGCTGCGGGCCACAGTCGACTGGAGCCATGACCTGCTCGGAGAGCAGGATCGGATCTTGTGGCGGCGGCTGAGCGTGTTCGTCGGCGGCTTCAGCCTCGCGGCGGGGGAGGCCGTGTGCTCGGGCGCGGGTCTGGAGCGCGAGCGGATCGTCGACCTGATCGCCCGCCTGGTTGACAGCTCGATCCTGACGATGGCGCACGGCGACCGCCACGGCCGCTACCGCCTGCTGGAGACGATGCGGTTGTACGGGGCGGAGCGGCTGCTTGCGGCGGGTGAGGACCGCGAGATGCGGCAACGGCACGCGGCGTGGTACGCCGGCCTGATCTCGCCCGGGGAGCGCTCGTGGTATGGGACTCCCCGGCAGGTCGAGTTCCTGGATGCGCTAGACGTCGAGTGGGCGAATGTCGAGGCCGCGCTGGAGTTCTGCGCTGGGTCGCCGGACACCGCGGGGCTGGGCCTGGCGACGGCGGGTAATTTGGGGTTCTACTGGATGGTGCGCGGCCGCTACCGGGCTGGCCTGCGCCATCTCGGGGCGTTCCTGGAGATGGTCCCGGCGCCCAGCGCGGCTCGCGCGCGGGCCCTGATCTCGTTCGGGGTACTCGTCCAGGGCACCGGTGACTGCGAAACAGCGCTCGCCCGCTTGGAGGAGGCGCGGCGGATCAGCGAGCGGGCCGGCTGGCATCATGAGCTCGGATCCGCCCTGGGGTGGTTCGGGCTCGTTCGGCTGCGGCTGGGGCAGGCCGGGCTGGCGGGCGAGTTGCTGGCCGCCTGGCAGGAGACGATGGCAGAAACGGACGACGCGGCCGTGCACGCGCTGGGGATGTATGTCCTTTCCACGGCGTCGGCCGCCGCCGGCCGACTGGCCGATGCCCGGCGGCAGGCTCTGGAAGGGCTGGATGACACTGACCAGAGCGGGGACAAGATCGCACGGGGGCTGTTGAGTACGGTGCTGGGGATCGTGGAGTGGCTGTCCGGCGATCCGCAGGCGGCGGAGGCGGCGTTCAAGGAGGCGGTGCGACTCCAGGACCGGACCGGCCACTGGTGGGGCATGGCGGGCAGCCTGGAGGGACTGGCCTGGGTGGCGGGGTCTACCGGACGGCCGGAACGCGCCGCGCTGCTGCTTGGTGCAAGCGCGGCCCTGTGGGACAAGACCGGAAACGCGATCATGTCCTCCTGGCAGGTTCACCACGATGGCTGCGAAGCGGCCACCCGGACGACCCTTGACGAGGCCCGCTACCGCACCCGCTGGCAGGAGGGATACGCGCTCGGCCGGGACCAGGTGGCGGCTGCCGCGCGCGAAGGCCTCGAAGGCACGGTTCCCGCGGCGCGCCACGCCCCGGTGGCCGCCGCAGAAGACCCCCTCGGGCTGTCCGCGCGCGAGCTGGAAGTGGCACGGCTCGTCGCCGACGGGCTGTCCAACCCCGCGGTCGCCTCGGCCCTGTTCATCTCGGTGGCGACGGTCAAGACGCACGTGTCGCACATCCTGGCAAAACTCGGCCTGGACTCGCGCGTGCAGCTGGCCGGCTGGGTCGCGGGGCACGACCCCGGGCCGTTCGGGCCAGCCCGCCGGTAGCGGCCCGCCTATCCAGGATCATCCCCTGCATCGGCCAGCTGGCCGATGGCATCGCGCCAGCCCGCGCGCATGATCGGCACCGTAACCCGTACCGATCGGCGCCGAGGAGGCACGATGACCACCACAGCCGAAAGCAGGCACACCCGCACCCTCGCGGGCGGGGAGAGCCGGCCGGCACACACGCCAGCCACTATTCTCACCTGCGCCGATCCCGGCTGGGACGAGGCCCGGCAGGCCTGGAACCTGGCCGTGGACCAGCACCCCGCCGCGGTCGCCCTGCCTGAATCCGCGGACGACGCCGCCGCGGCGGTCCGTTTCGCCCGGGAGCGTGGCCTGCGGGTCGCGGCGCAGGGCACCGGGCACAGCGCCGCCGCCCTGGGTGACCTAGCCGACACGGTCCTGATCAAGACCCACGCCATGCGGCGGGTGAGCATCGACCCGGCCGCCAGGGTCGCCCGCGCCGAGGCCGGGGTGATCTGGCAGCAGGTCGCCGATGCGGCGGGCCAGCATGGCCTGGCCGGGCTGGCGGGCTCCTCGCCTGATATCGGGGTGGTCGGCTACACCCTGGGCGGGGGGATGAGCTGGCTGGGCCGCACCTACGGGCTGTCGGCCAACAACGTCGAGGCGTTCGAGCTGGTCACCGCTGACGGTCGGCTGGCGCGCGCGGATGCGGCCAGCCACCCGGACCTGTTCTGGGCGTTGCGCGGCGGCGGCGGCAGCTTCGCCGTGGTCACCGCGGTCGAGTTGCGGCTGTTCCCGGTCAGCGAGGTGTACGCCGGGCTGCTGTGGTACCCGATCGAGTGGGCATCCGAGGTGCTGCACGCCTGGCGGGAACTGACTCAAAGCGGGCTGCCCGATGCGTTCACCAGCACGGCCCGGCTGATTAACTGCCCGCCTATCCCCGAGATCCCCGAGCAGATACGCGGACGCTCCTTTGCCGTCATCGACGCCATCCACCTGGGTGCGCCAGCTGAGGCCGACGCGCTGCTGGCCCCGCTGCGGGCGCTTGGGCCGGTCATGGACACGATCGGCATGATCCCCGTGCCCGCGCTTGGCCACCTGCACATGGAGCCCGAGCAGCCGTTCCCCGCCAAAGTCGACGGGCTCCTGCTGGCCAGCCTGCCCGCGCAGGCCATCGACCAGATCATCGACATCGCCGGTCCTGGCACTGGCTCGCCGCTGCTAGTGGCCGAACTGCGCCACCTCGGCGGCGAGTTCGGCCGCCCCCGCGCCGGCAACGGCGCGCTGGCCGCCATCGACGCCGATTACGCCCTGCTCGCCGCCGGGATCGCCCCGACCGCCGAAGCGGCCCGGACGGTCCAGGCCGGGGTCGAGGCCGTCACGTCAGCCCTGGCGCCCTGGGCCGCCCGGCAGATGTTTCTCAACTTCGCCGAGACCCGCCGGGACGCGGCCAGCTTCTGGAGCCCGCAAGCCTACGACCGGCTGCGCCGCATCAAGGCTGGCGTCGACCCGGACAACCTGATCCGCGCCAATCATCCCATCCCGCCCGCAGACCGCTGACCGTCCCCGACCTGGAGAGAGCGATGACCACGACGCCCGTACCCTTCGATGCCCCTCGCCGCAGCGGCGGGCGCGGCCCCGCACGACGCTGGTGGACGCTGATCGCGGTCTGCGGGGCCAGCTTCATGCTGATGGTGGACATCACGGTGGTGCAGGTGGCGTTGCCCACGATCCAGCACGGCTTGCGTGCGAGCTTCACCGATCTGCAGTGGGTGATCGACGCCTACGCCCTGACCCTGGCGGCGTTCATCCTGGCGTTCGGGTCCCTGGCTGACCGGGTCGGCCGCAAGCGCGTGTTCGTCGCCGCTCTCGGAGTGTTCACCCTGGCCTCCCTGCTGTGCGGCGCGGCCGATAGCGCACCGGCCCTGATCGCGGCGCGCGCCCTGCAGGGCTTCGGCGGCGCCGCCATGTTCGCCACCGGGCTGGCGCTGATCGGCCAGGAATTCACCGGGGCCGAGCGCGCCAAGGCGATCGCCGCCTGGGGCGCCACGCTCGGCATCGCGGTGGCCGCCGGGCCGCTCGTCGGCGGCGGGCTGACCGAGGCGCTGGGCTGGCGATCGATCTTCTTCGTCAACGCGCCGATCGGGATTCTCACGGCCGGCATCGCGGCGGCGCGGATGGTCAACATCGCCGACCCGGACGCCGGACGGCTGGACTGGGCCGGGCTGGCCACATTCTCCGGCTCGCTGTTCCTGCTCATCCTGGCCCTGCTGCGCGGCAACGACGAGGGGTGGGGCAGCACGCTGATCGTCTCGCTGCTGCTCGTCTCGGGCCTGCTCATGGCCGCGTTCGTCCTCGCCGAGCATCACCACCCTAGGCCGATGTTCGATCTGTCGCTGCTCCGCAGGCCGGCCTTCGCCGGCGTGTCCGCTGCCACCTTCGCGATCGGCGCAGGCATGTTCGCGATGCTCCCGTACCTGACGTTCTACCTCCAGGACAACCTCGGCTACTCACCGCTCACCGGGGGCCTGTGCCTGCTGCCCGCAAGCATCGTCTGCTTCCTCGTGCCGCTCACCACACGGGCCGCCGCCAGCAAGCTACCGCCCAGGATCGTGCTCAGCGCCGGACTCGCGATCACCGCCCTGGGGCTGGCGGTGATGCGCGGACTGACCGTCAGCTCCACCTGGACAGCGCTGATCCCGGGCCTGCTCCTCATCGGCATCGGGGTCGGGCTGGCCAATCCCGCCATCGCCGCGATCGCGCTCGGTGTCGCCCCGCCCCAGCGCACCGGCATGGCCTCAGGGATCAGCAACACCTTCCGGATCGCGGGCCTAGCCGCGGGCGTAGCCGTCCTCGGCGCGGTCTTCGAACGCCGGCTCGCCAGCTCGCTCGCCACCCAGCTCGGGCACCCCGCCGGGCAGCTAGCCACGGCGCTGGCATCGGGAGCAACCCGTGCCCCCACGAGCCTCGTCGCCCAGCACGGCCTCACCGCCGCATCACACCAAGCCTTCGTGTCAGGCATCAACCAGATCCTCGCCATCGGCAGCATCCTCACCCTGTCCGGCGCTCTGGCCGCCCTGGCGCTGGTCCGCGCCCGCGACTTCCACCGGCCCACCGCCACGCCTAGCGAGCACGAACCCATATCCCAGCCCACAGTGGCCTGAAGACGCACACGAGCAGGGACACCACGTACTCACGACCCAGCACCTCAGCGCGCGAGGCACCCCGAGAGGGGTCCACGGGCGGGATATTGCGTTCGCTGGTCAGCCTGACCAGACGCGCCGGTTTCCTGCTCGCCCGCCACCCCGCCGTGCCCGCCGCGGCGGCTACCGCGCGACCTGAACCACCCCGCCGGCCGCGCACCCGCCGCTGGCCACCACGGCCGCTCTTGGCGGCCGGATGCCACGATTAGCCGCTGGCGGCCCTGGCCGAATCCGGGGTTCCGCATGTTCCGGGCAGTCCAGCACGAACGGGAAGAGACCGGGATGCACTTGCGGCAACCTCTGGGCGAAGCACCCAGCGATCGCAGGCGGCAGCGTCCACTAGATCCAGATTGTCTCATCCCGTGTCACCGCGTCTCCTCCGTCGCGCTGCCGGGCCGCGCGGAGGGCGGTTGCTGCTACACGTTTTACTACAGTTCCCGAGACGCAAAAGGCCCTCTCCCGACTAGGGAAAGGGCCCTGACCTGCGAAAACTAGTAGCGGGGGCAGGATTTGAACCTGCGACCTCTGGGTTATGAGCCCAGCGAGCTACCGAACTGCTCCACCCCGCGGCGTTGTGTCTTTACTTTATGAACTCCCGGCGTCCAAAGCAAATCAGCGCCGGCCCCGGAACGCCGGGCGATACGCGGCCAGGACGCGAGAGGCCGGCCTGTCGAGCCTATGCTGCGTCACCAGATCCCGTCAGGGCGTAACCTCTGCGCATGACCGAGGTCGTGATCTACACAGACGGCGCGTGCAGCGGCAACCCGGGACCGGGCGGCTGGGGGGTCGTGCTCCGCTGGCAGGACACCGAGAAGGACCTGTACGGCGGCGACCCGCAGACCACGAACAACCGGATGGAGCTGATGGCGGCCATCCAGGCCCTCGAGACGCTGCAGCGGCCGGCCAAGGTGAACCTGCACACCGACAGCAAGTACGTGCTCGACGGGATCACCAAGTGGATCAGCGGCTGGCAGCGCAACGGCTGGCTGACCTCGGCCAAGAAGCCGGTCAAGAACGCGGACCTGTGGCGCAGGCTGACCGAGGCGATGGCCCGCCACGACGTCACCTGGACCTGGGTCAAGGGCCACGCCGGCGATCCGGGCAACGAGCGCGCCGACGAGCTGGCCCGGCGCGGCATCGAGGAAGTAGTCGGCGCGGTCCGGTGACGAGGGCGGTCACGCCGGGCCGTTAGGGAAAAAGAAAGCTCAGCGCGGCGCGCGGGATCCGTACGGCGGGGCGAAGACGACGACCAGGGCCAGATCCTCGGTGACCTCGGTGAACTTGTGCGGCTCCGCGGCGGGCACGAATATCGCGCAGCCCGGCCCGACCTCCGCGGTTCCCGACGGCGTCACCAGGGTGGCGCGGCCGGACTGGACCACGTAGATCTCGTCCTCGGTATGCGGGCTCTGGTCGTCGAGGCCGCCCGCGGGAATCGAGTACGTGCCCAGGCTCAGCGCATCGCTGGCCATGTGCTCGACCCAGTCGTTGGGCTCGGCACCCGCCGGCCGCTTGAACGTCCCGGCATCGGAGATGATCTGCATGGCGCTCATTCTGCCTTGACCGGCGCCGGCTGCGGGTGGGCGCCGGGCTGGATACGCTTGCGACGTGCCGGAAAGCCGCGTGAGCCGCCTGCGGGAGAGCGCCTGGCTGCGCGGCGGCCTGCTGGTGGTCGCGGGCGGGCTCGCGGTGTACGGGCTGGCCTCGCAGTGGACGCAGGTGCACGCGGACCTGGCCAAGCTGGCCTGGTACGACGTGACCGGGGCGGCGCTGTGCGCGATCGCCGGGCTCGGCTGCATGATGCTGGCGTGGCGGGCGCTGCTCGCCGACCTCGGCTCGCCGCTGCCGCTGCCGGCCGCCACCCGGGTGATGTTCGTCGGGCAGCTGGGCAAGTACGTGCCGGGAGCGGTGTGGGCCGTGGCCGCGCAGGTCGAACTGGCCCGCGACTACGAGGTACCGCGGCGGCGCAGCGCCACCGCCAGCCTGGTCAGCATG
>Ga0302326_10012733_pt1 | contig 17889 bp, 19 predicted proteins | sample Palsa_T0_3_FD_202264 | JGI IMG/M metagenome (GOLD analysis project Ga0302326, IMG submission 202264) | Peat permafrost microbial communities from Stordalen Mire near Abisko, Sweden - Palsa_T0_3 | ecosystem: Environmental > Terrestrial > Soil > Palsa > Peat permafrost | place: Sweden: Abisko... | reverse complement strand
CCGTTGTCGGCGAGCTTCTTCGGATCCAGCCACAACCGCATCGCATAGTTGCGCTGCCCGAAAATCGTGATTTGGCCGACCCCGGGGATGCGTTTGAGCGGATCGACGACCTGCAGCGTCGCGTAATTCGAAAGAAATGTCGGATCGTAACGCTGATCGGTCGCCGTCAGGGTCACGATCATCAAGAAGCTGCCGACACTCTTGTTGACCGTGACGCCTTCGGTCTTCACGACATTCGGAAGGACGCCGTTTGCTTGTTGGATCGCGACCAGGACGTCGGTTGCGGCGGCGTTGATGTCGCGGCCTAGATCGAAGGTGACGCTCAGCGCGAGGGATCCGTCGTCGCCGCTCTGCGAGGTCATATAGCGTAGGCCCTGGGCGCCGTTAATCGCCTCCTCGAGCGGCGTCGTCACGGCCGCCTCGACCTGCGACGCATTCGCCCCGGGATACGTCGCGCTCAAGTTGACCTGAGGCGGCGTAATCTGCGGAAACTGCGCGATCGGAAGACCCGGGATCGCGATGATGCCGACGGTCAGGATCACCGCCGAGATGACGGCCGCAAAAATCGGCCGTCGCAAGAAAAAACCGGACACGCCCTGGGGAGTATCGCCTCTTCAATCAACCGCCGTCAAGGCCAAAAATGCTGGGACCGCTCTCAGGAAGCCGCGTAGCTTCTAGGATTGGGGGGCCGGCGGTGCTGCTGCGGGTGGGCCGGCTGCGGGCGGGCCGAATTTGGTGCGGGTGAACATCTTGCGAACGCGGGCGAACAGCGCCGCTGCGAGCGCGATGATGATGATAACGAACTTCTTCAGAAAGATCAGAGCGGCAGCGAGCAAACCCGTCTTTGCCAGCGTCACGCCTGCGCCGGTGGCAACGAGCGCCGCGAGGCCGTAACCCGCAAGCTTGTCGCCCGAAACGTAGTCTGAGAACCGGAAGCCTTTATCGAAGATATAGTCTTTGACGAGACCTGCCAAAACGGCGCGGTCGCCGGCGGGGTTCGATCCGTCGCTTACGAGCGTGAATCGCTCGTAGCCGCGCCTGCCGAGGGCGAGCGCGGTCGCGTTGATGAACTTTCCATCGCTCTCGTGCATGCCGAGAATCCACCGCACGGTTTTATGCGTGGCATCGAACGCAGGCTCTTGAATCCAACCATCCACGTAGATCGGCTTGAGGCCCGCCTTTTTGACGATCCTCGTTCCCGTCGTTGGTACCATCTTTGATCTTCGACAACATCTCGTCCGGCTTGACGTCGTTCCAATCGTCAGCCGTTACGTAGCCCTCATCCTGATAACCGACGTACAGCAACCGGTGCCCATCCTCGAGAACTCCCTCGCTGTCGGCGTTCCCCGCGCCGTTCATGAGCTCGTCGTACTTCGTGGCGTCGCTGCCGACGACCATCCGTGCGCCGTTCGGCACCACGAACGTCCCGTGTGATTGGTCAAGTAGCAGCCTGCACATAGCCCGCGTACCTCCAACCTTTGTCCCTGGTGAAGTGGTTAGACCGGCACGATTTTTCCTCTGTTGACTTTAGCCGAAGTCGATTGCGTGCACGCGCAAGTGGAACGCCGCGCCAATCGGATCGAAAATTCCGGTCGCGATGAGCTAGAGTGCCGCCGAACCCTCCGCTGTAACCAGCGCTACCGAATTGCCGCCCGCAAGCTTATAAAAAGATGAGGATTTCGTGCGCGCGGAACCGGCCGGCGCGAACGCGGCGTTTCTCCATCGCTATGATTCGTAAACTACTTACCGTCCTCACATTCGGTACCATCGCCCTCGCCGGATCGCTTGCGCCGGCTGCCGCACAACAATATCCGCCGGTTGGCTACGTGCCGCCGCCGCACTACGACCGGACGTTCCGTGACTTCCATCACGTCCAGGGTTGGGTGACGTCCTTCAACGGCTTCGACCTCACCGTGCGCATTCACGGGGTCGGTCAACCCGTCAACCTCCACCAGGGCACGATCCTACGGCCGCTCGGCCTCACGATCGTACCCGGGATGCTCGTCCGCGCCGACGGCTACTTCAACGGCAACGGACTGTTCGTTGCCGAACAGATCACGCTGATCCGGTAGTTCAGGCGCCGGACCGTCCAAATTCGAAAGGATGCACCCACCATGCCGCCATTCGTCTTGCTGCTGGGCGTGATCGCCTCGATGACGCCGAGCCCGGGACCGTCGGGAGCCGCGCCCACGAGAGTTCCGACGCCGCTCGCTGCGGCAGGCGCACTCTACTTTCCCGGTGTGGGTGGATTTGCGGCCACGGCCCGCTACAAGCTCTCATCGGTACCGAAAAGCGCCACGGCGGTGTTGAAGTCGCAGTTGGGAGGCGCGGGCTTGCCGCGACCCTACGGGAGCGGCGCGGTCGTCGCAGCTTTCACGATGACCGTGAGTCAACCCGTGCAGATGCCGCAACTCCCCACTTGGCAGATAACCGCGCCGTCGCCAACGCTGGCAAAAGAATTGGCGCTCGAAGTGTGCCCCGGTAGTTACTGCAAGTTTTGGGAGAATTCTCACGCAGACGGGGAGACGATCTCGGTGACGGGTATCGGTTACCCCGGGCCGACGCGAACGCTCTCGCTTTCGCCTGGCATCGTCTACGTCTTCGAACTCGTCCTGCCCCCAACACCGCCCATTCTGCACCGCGACGCCAATCCGGGCGCATCGGGTACGCCCGCGCAGTAATCCCCCGTCCCGGCCGGCCGTCATTCAGGCGGCGGCTTGCTGTGAACCCCGGACTTCGCTGATGAGACCCGTCTCCTCATCGAGCACGAAGCCGCGCACGGGAACGTCTTTGGCGATCCATGGATGCGATCTCACCTTATCGATTTGTTCCCGCGTGTGCTGTTCGGGGTCTTTGTAAGAGAAGAACCGCAGCGGCGCGGGCGACGCGTCGCCCGTTAACGCGGAGAGCTTCGCATTCAGCTCCTCGTCGGTGAACGTCGTGAAACCGCAGCCGGTGTGATTGAGGAGCATGATCTCCGTCGTTCCGATGATACGGTTGGAAACGATCAGCTCGCCGATGACGTTGTCGGTTACCGCCGGGCCGCCCGTTCGGATGACGTCGATATCTGCGTGCGGCAGTCCGAGAATCGCAGGGAGATCCGAAAGCCGGGGATCCATACAGGTTACGACCGCGATCTTGGGGGTCGGCCGCCCGCCGAACCTCTTGTCGTAGGTTCTCGCGTACATCTTGTTCGCTTCAAGTGTCTTGTCGATAAAACTCATCACGAATTCCCTTGTTGGCTAGTGTGTTTGGTAAGTGGCAGCGTCGATGATCACGGCGGCAACGCGCTCCGGCATCGAGAGCATCGGGACGTGACCCGATGCAAGGACCGTCAACTTCGCATGAATGACCTTTGCGATGTCCTTTTCGTACTGCGGCGGGACCATGCGATCGTTGGCATCCGCGATCAACCACGACGGCTTCGACTGCCACGCCGGGTCCAGAACCTTCTCCGAGAGAGCGGCGGAGTTCCACGGCCCCTGCGTTGCGTATGCGATCCCACGATCGACCGCGGACAGTTCGGGAACGAAGTCCTCGTCGAAGCCCTTGCGGCTGAGGGTAAGGTAGCCCTCAGCGTCTTTTTTCACTTCTGCGGATCCGGGAGCCGTGGGATATCCCTCGGTCGTGTCGGATGCGCTTTGGCCTTTTTTCGGAACGAGTGCGGAAATATAGACCAAGGCCACAACCTTAGGATCGTTGCCCGCTTCGCTGACAGCCATTCCCGCCCACGAATGGCCAACGAGAACGACCGGACCGTCGGCCTGTGCGACCGCGCGTTTCGTCGCGGCGACGTCGTCGGCAAGCGATGAAAGTGGATTCTGAACGGCGATGACGTTATAGCCCTTAGCCTGAAGCAGCGGGATCACTTTCGACCAGCTCGATCCATCGGCGAAAGCGCCGTGTACCAAGACGATATTCTTGACGGGGTTCTTAACGAGCGAGACGGCGCGCGCGCCGAACGTTCCCCAGAGAACGGCCGACACTGAGAGCGCGAGGATGAGGTACGAGCGGTTTATTTTCATGCCGCGATGATAGTGACTTGCTCCCCCTCGAGGGAGGAACTACGAACGACTCGCTGCTGGATCGCGTGGCTTTCAGTTACTCCCTGCGCGCGTGGTGCTCCGTAATGATTGTCTACGACAGCCCAAGCGTCACGCCGGGGGGAACTCACACGTGAAAGCATCCGTGGTGACCGCGTACGGTGGTCCGGAAGTGATGAAGTATCAGGACATGCCGGACCCGAGGCCGGCCGCGGGCGAGGTTCTCGTCAGGGTGGCAGGCATCGGCATTAACCCGGAAGACCTGCTCGAGCGCAACGGTACCGTAAAGGGGTGGCAGTTGCACTTTCCGGCGATCATCGGCTTGGACGTGTCGGGAACGGTGGCCGCAACCGGCGACGGCGTCACGGACCTCAAGGTGGGCGATCGCGTTTGCGGTTGGTCGTACCACACGTACGCCGAGCTGGTCGCTGACAAAGCGGATTTTTTCGCGAAGGTGCCGGAGACGATGGACCTGGTCGACGCGGCGGCCGTTCCGCTCGTGGGCGTCACCGGTAGCCAATTGATCTCCGTCGCCGGCGGGCTGCGTTCCGGCCAGACGGTGCTGGTCTCCGGCGCAGCGGGCGCCGTCGGTCGGTGCGCGGTGTACACCGCGAAAACGCTGGGCGCACGTGTGATCGCGGGCGTGCAACGCAACCAACTCGACCTGGCGCGCAGCATCGGCGCGGACGAGACCATCGCGCTCGACGACCCCGCTGTCTTCGCGACGATTCCGCAGGTCGACGTCGTGGCGAACATGGTCCGCGGGAAAACCGCGACCGATCTGCTCGCGAAGGTGAAGGACGGCGGGACGTTCGCATCGGTGACGGGAGCGCCCGATGGCGCGAAGGACTACCCGAAGGTACGCGTCGTCCCGTTCGTTTCAAAGCAGGACCGAACGGTTATTGCCTTCATCGCCGATGCCGTAAACGCCGGCAAGATGGAGATCCCGATCGATCACCGCGAGGAGCTGAAGAACGCGGGCGCCGCACAGGCCGCGTTCACGAAGCGCCACGTCGGAAAGGTGTTGCTCGTCCCGTGAGTTATGAGATGCCGCCGCGCGACGGACTTTCGGTCGCAGTGTTTTTCACCGTCGCGGACGTCGACCGCTCGGCTCAATTTTACGAAACCGTCTTCGGAGGCCGGATCGTGAGTAGAGGCGACAACCTCGGCGCGCCCGCGTTCGTCCAAATCGCGAACACGTGGCTGATCCTCTACTACGGCGGCGGTCCGACCCCTGATAAACCAACGGTGACGCTCACCGTCCCCCGAGACCCCGATACGGTCAGCAGCTTTCTGAATATCCGCGTTGCCGATATTCACGCGTGTTATCAACTCTGGCGAAATCGAGGAGCCGAGTTCATCACGGAGCCGATGGACAAGTACGGCGAGCTATGCTGCTACATCCGCGATCCTGACGGCTATATCATAGAAGTTGGGCAAAACAAGCCGGGCTTCACGTACAGCTAGCGGACCAATCACCGAAAATTGCCGGCGCGGCGGTTCAGCTTGCGATTGAATCCGTGAGCCTCAGATTGTTGTACGCCCGCTCGTGCTGAGCGGCGCGAACGACGGCTACCGGAACTGCGATCGCACGGGAAGCACACTTGGCGATGCTTGGGAATGGTAGCCCGCGCAGAATGCCCGGCCCGTCGCTGCCGACGACGAGCAGATCGGCCTTCAGAACCTTGACTGCCGTTGCGAGTTCGTCGACTACGCGACCACGCGCGAGCGCAGCCAGGATCTTGATATTCCGTCTGGCAGCGTACGCAACGACGTCGGCGAGAAGCGGCCGCGTCTTGCGAATACCCGCGTCCGTTTCGTATCGTGGCCGAACGTGTACGGCAACAACTTGCACGCGGCCGCCATCAGCAACGTCCAGCGCGAAGTCGAGCGCACTTTTCGCCGCATGCGAGCCGTCGATTGCAACGACGATCGATGCCATCGGCGCAGCTGCCAGAGAAGGACGCGAGACGAGAATAACGGGCCGGTCGCTCAAACGCAACACGTCTTCCGCCAGCGCCCCGACGGACATTGCGCCGCGTTCACCGGCTTCGGCGCCGACGACGATCGCCGACACCCCGCGATTCCGGGCAGCGTTCATGGTCGCTCTCGCCGTCGAACCGCTAAGCTCGAGGGCGCTCGCCGGCACCGATCGGTCGAAAGCTGCCGTTTGGGCGGCGTCAAGAAATTGGCGCCCTTCGCGACGCAAGCCCGAAAGACGCGCGAGACCGTCTCGCGCGGAGACTCCGGTTCCGACGGCCTCACGCGCCAAATCGACACCGTGACAGAACGTAACCGTCGTGTTCTCATACAGCGCGAGACGGACGGCATAATCGACTGCATTCTGCGAAGCGCGCGTCGGCTCGACTGCAGCGAACAACTTATTGAACGGTTTCATCAGCAAGACTATAGCTTGCTTTATGGGTAGGCTAAAAGGCCCATTAGGTAAAGTTATTCTACCATTGGTCTACTACCATCATTCTCAATACGCAAGAAGTCCGAACTCTGTGTTAGTTCGTTTGCGCGAATGGCGGTCCGGGCCGTCTTTGGCGCCGTGTTTCCGACGTGCCCGAAGTTCTGCTGCTCCGTCCGTCGCGATACGATGCGATGTTATCTTCTTCGCGCGGAATTTCGCTATGCGTTCGATCAATTTCGTGGCGACGGATCCGGCGTGTAGATGGGATGGTGCTCGCGTGATGACACGCTCGATCGAATGGTGTGCAATCGGCTAGGCCGGCGACAGCGCGCCTTTCGGTGGAAACAAGAATGCCCGATGTTGATCGGGCATTCACTGAGCCGACGACCGGATTTGAACCGGTGACCTATAGTTTACGAAACTATTGCTCTACCAACTGAGCTACGTCGGCGTACTCCTGGGGCTCCGAATCGTTCGCAACGCGCGGAAGACCGCCCTTGCGGTCGGGCCGATCGTCGAATTTCGCTTATTGCTCAAAGCGGGGGGAAGACGCGTTGGTGTGATCGAACATACGTTCGATAAAGCCTATCGTTTGTTTGCGCCCAAATTGCTCTAACCGCATCAATCGAAACGCGACCCGGTATTGCTCGATCAAGTGTCAATCCCAGTTCAGGTACGAGCAATACATCGAGAAATGGAAGGCCGGCGAAATAGAAGGATCGCGCGCAAGCCGCTCCTGCCCATCAAACCATGTGCGACGGTATCTTATGGAGAGCGGACGATTTCAATGCATCGCATGCGGGTGGAGCGAACAAAATCCATTCTCCCGTCGCATTCCTCTGCAGGTCGATCATATCGATGGGAACGCAAGCAACAATCGTCCTGAGAACCTTCGAGTGCTCTGCCCCAATCACCACGCCCTCACGGCAAGCTATGCCGGAGTAAATCGCGGGAATGGGAGGGCCATCCGCCGCGCTCGGTATCTCAAAGGTTTGAAGTTTTCGCCACTTGTTCTTTCTCTGAGTCGGCGGGCTCGTAACGCTTCGTTTGAACGACGATGAAAAGTTTAAGCTGTTCTTGCTTGCAGTCGAAGAGCAACGACTTCGAGCTCGTCTAAGTGCCCTGCGAAGTAACATGACGGGAAAGGCGCCCACTCAACTTGAGGGGCGCCTTTCGTGATTGCTGTCTGACGAGCGAACGTGCTCTAGGCGCTGTACCGACCGCTAAGCTTCGCCGCGTGGGTTCTTCGGCTTTTGCCCGGTCGTTTTCGATGGCCCCTAGCGCGCAGCGCGTTTCGGCTAATTGCCTTCGTGCGGAAACCACCCCCTTCGTCACTCGCCTCGGGCTCAGTCAAGGGCTGATCGCGGATCAAAGAATGGTTAGTGTCGATGGTCTCTCTGCCACGCGCCCGGCGACACGCCGACTACTTTTTTGAAGATACGTGTGAAGTGGCTCTGTTCGGTGAATCCCGTGGCGAGCGCGATCTCAGCAAGCGGAAAAGCACCGTATCTAAGTAGTTCCTGCGCCTTCGCAATGCGTTGGTTCAATTGCCAGCGATGAGGCGGAAAGCCCGTTGAAGCCTTGAAGGCTCGAGTGAATTGTGCCGCCGACAGTCCAACTTTCGCGGCGACCTCTGCGACGGACGATTCCCGCACCGAGTACGTCGTCAGATACGTTGTAGCTCGGCGCAGCTGCGAAGGTGATAACCCGCCCGGTCTGTCTTTGAAGCGGCCAAGTTGAAGGTCGTTGCTGTCGAGGCCGATCTTCTTCGACGCGCGGTAGAGCTCGAGTCGTTCGGAAGGCGAAAGACGGCGCAGCACGCGTTCGATGTCAAGAGCGTGCTCTCTGTAAATCTCGCTGATGACGCTGTACCCAGGCTGCGTCAATTCGAGGTTCCAATAACTACGATCACCGCTTCTGATACGCCGGCGCCGAACGTATCCCAAGGTCTCGAGGCGATCGACCGTTGGAGCTATGGAGGCGGCTCCCGTTAGGCCGGTCTTCTGGGCGATCGTTCCAGCCGTTAACGGACCTTTATGGAGAAGCGCCTCGAGAACACCGAACTCGGCCATGTGAATACCCTTTGTGGTAATCCCCGCTTCGAGATAGGCCGAAGCCGATTGATACGCCCGGCCAAACACATAGAAGAGCTTTGCTGCCGTAAGCTCTTTCGGCTGCCTAGGATCTTCCGCCACGAACCGTACCGCGGCGAGCTTTTGGGGCGCGATACGAAACTCTGCGCCACAAGCGCGCCGGGGCGTGCGTGCCGGGCCCGAAGCGCGAATTAGGGACCGACGAATTCAACGAGCGTACACCTGCATCGCAAGGTCCCGGCCGTGACGTTAGCGCGTGTCCCCCTCGCGGCGGAGCGCTGCTCCAATGACACCCCATGACGACCGTAACCAGAGACCCCGAGGTCGGGTTGCGAAACGCGCGCCGTAGCTGAACACTTCGGTCTGTTTTTGCTTCCGGTCAAGCGCCGATTTAGCTTTCCCTCACGCGAGCCATGCGCCAGAAGCCCGACCTGCGATACTTGCGCGGAGTGCGGAGCTCTTGCAGTCCATGTGACCGGCGTGAATTTTCCGCCAATAAGTGCGCGAAATGATCAATATGCGGATTCGGGAGATTGCTACCATATCGAGACGCGTTACGTCGTACTCTCGCCACCTAACTTTGTGAGGCCGACATGCCCGATCATATCTCCCGGCGTAGACTCATCGCCATGGCCGCAGTCGTACCTACCGCGGCCGCACTTGGCGCGATCAGCGCCGAGGCTGACGACGGCGCAGCGATGCGCAAGCAATTGAAGTACCAAAACACACCGGCGAAATCAGGGGCAAAGTGCAGCGGCTGCGGCCTTTTCCGGAAGCCAAGTTCGTGCACCGCAATTCCCGGAAAAATCAGCCCCAACGGTTGGTGCGTTGCGTACGTACCGAAGTGACACCACTACCCTTGTGCGGCCCTGGCTTAGACCATGATCTCAATCACGGTGAACGGTGCAAAGCACGAGCTCGATGTTCCGGGGGACATGCCGCTCTTGTGGGTGATTCGCGACGAACTTGGGATGACTGGGACGAAGTTCGGCTGCGGCGTCGCGCAATGCGGCGCTTGCACCGTACACGTCGACGGCGAGCCCACGCGGTGTTGCGTCCTTCCAGTGTCGGCGGTAATCGGCAAGCAAGTCCATACGATCGAGAGCCTTTCGAGTGACAACTCGCATCCGGTACAGAAGGCCTGGATTGCCGAACAGGTTCCGCAGTGCGGATACTGTCAATCGGGGCAGATTATGGCGGCAGCCGCGCTTCTTCGAAAGATCCGGAAGCCAACCGATGACCAGATCGTCGAGGCGATGACCAATATATGCCGTTGCGGCACTTACGATCGGATCCGAAGCGCCATCCACCGCGCAGCGTCGGGGACCTCTGCGTGACGGAGCGCGCACTCGATCGCGGCGCATTCATTCGAATCACGGGAAGCCTAGGAGCAGGCCTCGGGTTCGCCCTGTATCTACCCGGCTGTGTGACGCAGCAAGCTACGGTACGTTCAAGCGACTTGGCACCAAACGCATGGGTTCGCGTCGCCCCGGACGAGACGGTCACGGTGTTCGTAAATAAGTCGGAGATGGGACAAGGCGTGGCGGTTGGATTGCCGACGATCGTTGCGGACGAACTCGATGCTGCAATCGAGCACGTTTGCTTCGAGTTCGCGCCGGCCGACCCTCGCTATAATGATCCATTTTTTAAGTCGATGGTCACGGGGGGCAGCACGAGCGTTCGCGATGGCTGGATGACCCTGCGATCGGCAGGAGCGACCGCCCGTGCGATGCTGATCGCCGCGGCCGCGAAGCAGTGGTCCGTAGACCCGTCGTCATGCGAAACGCGCAGCAGCAGGGTCTATCATCCCGCGTCGGGCCGCAGCGCCACCTACGGCAGTCTCGCGGAGGCGGCAGCGACGCTCGCGGTACCCGTGGACGTCGAGTTGAAGACGCCGGACCGCTTCACGTTGATCGGGAAGGATCGGCCGAGGCCGGACATCCCGTTGAAGGTAAACGGATCCGCGCGATACGGCATTGACGTCCGCGTGCCCAACATGCTCTACGCCGCGATTGCCCGATCGCCCGTCTTCGGCGGTCGTGTGAAAACTTTTGATGCAGGCAAGAGTCGGCAGATCGCAGGCGTGGTACAGGTCGTGGAGATTTCGAACGGCGTGGCAGTCGTCGCCAAGAACACGTGGGCCGCCTTTCAGGGAAAACTCGCCTTACATATTGTCTGGGACGAGGGTCCAAATGCCGGCGTCAGCACGGCGTCCCTGTTTCGTGAAGCCGAACATTTGGCCCGAACGCATGAAGGGGAACGCGTTGCGGTCTCGCGTGGCAACCCCGACAATCAGGCTGGAGTCGTTCTCGAAGCGACCTACCACGGTCCGTTTCTTGCCCATGCGACGATGGAGCCGCAAAACGCCACCGCCGACGTGCGCGAGGATGGCTGCGACGTTTGGGCGCCCACGCAAGTGCAGACTCGCGCACAGGCGGCGGCGGCGAAAGTCACCGGCCTGCCGCCCGAGAAGTGCCTTATTCATACGACCTATCTCGGTGGCGGTTTTGGGCGCCGATTGGAAGCCGATTACGTCGAAGAAGCGGTCGAGGTCTCCAAAGCTGTGAGAGCTCCCGTGAAAGTCACGTGGACGCGCGAGGACGACATTCAGAACGACTTTTACCGCCCGATGGCCGTGAACGTCGTACGCGGCGTCGTCGAGAATGGTGCGCTCACCACGCTCTCGCATCAGAAGGTGTCGCAGTCCTGGCTTCGGCGCTGGGCACCACCGCTCTTTAAGAATGGTTGGGACGAGCTTTCGCTCGCTGAAACGATCGACGCACCGTACGCCGTGCCGAACTTCCGCGTCAGTTTCATCGATCACGAACACGGAATACCCATCGGCTCATGGCGCTCGCCCGATGCAAGCTGGAATGCGTTTGTCACGGAGTCATTCATCGACGAGCTGGCGAACGCGGCCGGTAAAGACCCGCTCAATTTTCGTCTCGCGCTGCTCGGGCACAACCCGCGCCCAGCTGCGGTGCTGAAGCTGGTCGCGGAAAAGTCCGCATGGGGACGCAAGCGGCCCCGGGTCGCTCAGGGCATGGCCCTCACGATGTGGAGCGGCAGTTTCGTTGCAATGTTCGCAGAGGTTTCCATGGAAGGCGACGTGCCGAAAGTGCATCGCGTCGTCGCGGTGGTCGATGTGGGAACCGTCGTGAACCCCGACATCATCGTACAACAAGCGCAAGGTGCCACGAATTTCGGGCTCTCGGCGGCGCTTACCGGAAATATCACGCTTCAGCATGGCCGTGTGGAGCAAAATAACTTCTATGATTACACGGTACTACGTATGGCGGATGCACCCTCGATCGAAGTGCATGTCATACCGAGCACGGAAAACCCCACCGGTGTCGGTGAACTCTGCACGCCGCCTATTGCGCCGGCCGTTGCGAACGCGGTCTTCGCGTTGACTGGCAAACGCGTACGGCGCCTTCCGTTCAGCGAAGCGCTCGGACAATAAGGGGAGTAACCCTTTACGAGCAGTTACGTTAGGAGATGATACGTTTGGCGAGCCCGCTCGCGCTCGATGTCTATGTAGCACCCTATCTCCCGATTCAGAGCTTCCTGCCGTCTTGGGATGCCAATCGCCAGGCCACGTGGCCGGCGAGCTCGGTGTCGCTTCTTTCTGGTGAGAAGGAGGCTGTCCTAATCGATGCCCTCATTACGAATGCGGAGGCGGCAAACGTCGTCGCCTGGATTCGGGAAAAGAAGAAAACGTTGACGGCCGTGTACATCACACACGGACACGGCGACCACTTCTTTGGTCTCAACACGATACTCGCAGCGTTCCCCGAGGCCAAAGCCGTTGCGCTGCCCGAGGTCATGCCGGGGATCGAGGCACAGGTCGGCCCCGACCAAATGGCCTTTTGGGGCGGCGTTTTCCCTGATCAGATTCCCGAACGCCCGCGCCTGCCCGAGGCAATGCAAGACGGCGTCATTACGCTCGAAGGGCGCGAGCTACGCCCAATCATCGTCGGGCAAAGCGACACCTTCCCGTCGACGGTCGTTCACGTTCCGGATCTCGATGCCGTCGTTGGTGGCGACGTCGCCTATAACGGCGTTCACTGCTGGCTCGCGGAGACCGATCGCGATAAGCGCCAAGGCTGGCTCGTCAGTCTCGACCTCATCGCGGCGCTCAAACCGAAGGTCGTTGTTGCGGGCCACAAAGATCCGAGTACGCGCGATGATGACGCGACATCAATCCTCGACGCGACACGAGCGTACATTCGCGACTTCGATGCGAACGTCGACGAGTGCGGCTCCCCGAGAGAGATCTTCGATAAGATGATGCAGCGCTATGGCGATCGCGGCAACCCCTTTAGTCTGTGGGCCGCCGCCGAGGGCGTTTCGCAGCAACTTCGGCATTAAAGCTTGAACTCGAGCGCGCCAATTGGTTGGTGATGCGTTGGCGTGGATGATGATCAATTTATCAAAACTTGCTAAGTGAGGTTGTCCCGATCATGGCCGTTTCTTCCCATTCCTCTTTGCTCACCGACGCGATCGAAGCTCACGGCGGCCTCGAGCGATGGAATCAACTCCAGTCAGCTGACCTTCACTGCCTCGTCAACGGAGACGTATGGTCCGTCAAAGGCGTGTCCGGTATTCTCACAAATTTTCACTACCAAATCGATCTTCCCAAACAGCGCGGACGCTTCCCGAATTTCATGCAGCCCGATCAACGGGCTACTTTTCAGGCAGATCGCGTCGCAATTGAGACGATCGATGGCCGTGTGGTCGACGAACTGTTAAGCCCCGGCGTCTCACTGGAAGGGCAAACTCTGCAGAGCGGCTGGACCAGACTGCAGCTGATCTATTTCGTCGGTTATGCAATATGGAGCTATATGACTGTTCCGTTTTGCTTTGCCATGCCTGGTTTCGAAACGGAAGAAATTGAACCGCTGATGGTGGAAGACGAAACCTGGCGGCGATTGAAGGTTACGTTTCCCGATTATCTAGCCCGGCACACGAAAGAACAGACCTATTACTTCGGCGGCGACGGCATCCTAAGGCGTCACGATTATGTCTCCGAACCGGTGACGAAGGACAGCGTCGCCACGCACTATATCACCGACAATAAGGAGTTTTCTGGAATAACGATTGGCACAAGACAGCGGATATACGTCTTGAATCCGGACGGAGGACACTCGCCGGAGCCTCTGCTCGTATCTTTGGACATCGAACAGGCCACGTTTAGCTGACGAATAGGGTCCTGCAACAGGCACAGGCGTCACGACCTCTGCCGCGCCGCCCGGCAATGTCCGATGCGCATCGCGAGCTCGTTCGCCGGAATGACGGGCTCGGCAAAGGTCCCGACGGCTTGATATTATCCTCATCCCCTTGGTCGCGGGAGGCGACCCGCTGCGAGGTCCCGAGGTTGAGGCTTCACATGGACATCACCTCGTATCGTTACGCCAACTATCGTCCGCCGACCTCGAGCTCCTCGCAGCGGAACTCGCCGCGCGTGACGAGTATTTTGCGCTCGAAGAGATGTTGCTCATCTAGTAATGCCGGCGTACAATCGGCCGATGCAGGATCACTGGGCGTTCGAGGCGTGAGTGGAAGTAGGCATAGATAGTTTCGCGCCCGCGGACGCACAGGAAGGCGTCGAGGGTGCCCGCGCGTCGTCGCTCACGTTGCGTAACCTCATCGCCCAGATCGAGCGCGCGGACGAGGTCGGGCTGGACGTGTTCGGCATCGGCGAACATCATCGCCGCGACTACTTGGACTCGGCGCCGCCGGTCATCCTCGCTGCGGCGGCAGCGCGCACGAAAAACATTCGACTCACCAGCGCCGTCACCGTCCTCAGCGCCGCCGATCCCGTGCGCGTGTTCCAGAGTTTCGCCACCCTCGACCTCATCTCGGAGGGCAGAGCCGAAATGGTCGTCGGTCGCGGCTCGTTCATCGATGCCTATCCGCTCTTCGGGCTGTCGCTCGGCGACTACGACGCGCTTTTCGCGGAGAAACTCGAGCTGCTCCTCAAAATTCGGGCCGCTGAGCGCGTCACGTGGTCCGGACGCTTCCGGCCGGCCCTGACCAATCAGGGCGTCTATCCGCGGCCGCTTCAGGACCCGCTACCGGTCTGGATCGGCGTCGGCGGCACGCCCGAATCGTTCGCTCGCGCGGGCGTCCTCGGGCTTCCGCTGATGGTCGCCATCATCGGCGGCGAGACGCGTAACTTCGCACCGCTGGTCCGGCTCTATCGCGAGGCCGGCCGAGAGGCGGGGCACGACCCGGCACGCTTGAAGGTCGGCATGCACGCTCTGGGCTACGTCGCCGAAACCACGCAAGAAGCGATCGATGATTTCTTCCCCGGCTATGCGGCCGCGTTCACCCGAATCGGAAAAGAGCGCGGCTGGCCGCCTACGACCCGCGCCCAGTTCGACGCCGTGCGCGGACCGCGCGGTGCGCTGCTCGTCGGCAATCCCGAAGAAGTCGCCGAGAAGATCCTTCGCCACAGCGAAGCCCTGGGCGGGCTCGCGCGCGTGACGTTCCAGATGGGCGTCGCCGAGATGCCGCACGCGAAGCACATGGCGGCCATCGACCTTATCGCCGCGCGCGTGCGTCCCGTCTTGCGCGGCGTCTCCACGGTATGAGGCGGGTGGACGTCTTTGATGTGAGCGACCTCGCACGGGCGCGATGCGTGCTCTGTGCCTCAGAGTCGATCCGGCCGCTCGTGCTCCTCTCGCGCGCCGGCGTGGCCCCGGGAAAACCCGATCACAATATTGCGTACAGTCACACCGTCATCGTCCGTTGCGATGCTTGTGGCGGCGGGTTTTTCGAGATTCACGACCACGATTGTTTTGACTTCGAAGAGGTGTTCGATCAAAACGAATGGTTCGCGATCGATCGCGCGTCCGTGAAAACGATAGAATCGAAGCTCTCGACGTGCACGCAACCGCTCACCGAATCGTGCACCTGTGCGCTTCACGGCTCCCTGCGAGCGACCCCGTTGCCCGTCGGCCGGCGGACCGTCGGATTCCAGGGCGAGGCCCACATCCCGTCGATCAGGATCGTACTTCGGAGCGGCCTTCCAACGATCGATCGCCAACAATGACTCGCATGCGCGCAGCCGACGCGCGGTTTCTTACGAGCGGTGCGGTCTTTCTAGCGGTAGCGATGGGGGTCGGGCGGTTCGCCTATACCCCGATTCTCCCAGTGATGGAGCGCGACGCCGGGCTTAGCGTTTCGATGGCAGGTGCCCTCGCAACCGCGAATCTGTTCGGGTACTTGATAGGCGCCTCAATCGCGATGCACCCGATAACCCATGGAAAACGCTTGACGATTACGCGGCTGAGTCTTGCAGGCGTCGTCATCACGACTGCGCTGATGGCAGGTGCTTCGACGTTGTGGTTGCCGCTTCGCTTTCTTACCGGGATATGCAGCGGACTGATCCTCGTCTTTGCCACGAGTATCGTCCTCGAGCGGTCGGCACATGCACGGCAGCCGGCGTGGCCTCCGCTGTTCTTCTCGGGCGTCGGCTTAGGAATTGCATTTTCAGGCGTTGCCGTGCCGGCACTCGTCGCCCATGGCGGTTCGAACGTAGCCTGGGTCGGCATCGCCCTCGCATCCGCCATCGCGTTAGCCGGCGTCGGCGCCTGGTTCACCGACCTCGCGCCGCCGGCGAGCACGGCCGAAGCCGGCATCAGCGCCGGTCTTCGCCGGCCCAACGCCTCGTTTGGCTGGCTCTTGGCGATCTACACCGCGGAGGGTTTCGCGTACATCATTCCGGCTACGTTCCTCGTGGCGATCATAGAGAAGGTTCCGGGGTTGTCCGCCTATGCGGGACTTTCGTGGGTCGTTGTCGGCCTGGCCGGGGCGTTCGCGATGTTTCCCTGGATTAGCGCAGGCGCACTGTGGGGAAAGGGCCGCTGTCTTGCAATCGCGCTGGCGATTCAGGCCCTGGGCGTAGCCGCGCCTGCGTTCTCGCAGAGCGCAGCGGCAACCGTGTTCTCTGCGATCGCGTTCGGCGGAACGTTCATGGCCATAACGCTGTTTGCAGCGGGAATCGCCCGCGACATGTTTCCCGCGCAGAGTAATGCCGCGGTGAGCCGCTTGACGGTGCTCTACAGCATCGGTCAGATGTGCGGTCCGGTATTGGCGACGCAGCTCGAGCTACGCTTCAAGTCATACGACCCTGCGCTGATCGCGGCAGCCGGCGTGATCTGCGTCGCGACGGCAATCACGATGCTGGTTGAGTTCACTCCGAAGGCACCCGCGCGAAGCGCCGGCGTAAGCAGTTCGACGTCAGTGTAAGCGTCGATACCATTCGCCCTCGTACGAGGAGCTACGATCGGAGCATTGGAGGAGAACGCGATGCCGTCACGTTCCGAGTTCCTTGTTTCTGCTGCCTGTCTTGCCGCGTTAACGTACGCGCCCGCGTCGGCGGCAAACGTTACCGTCGTCTTCGTGCACGGGGCGTGGGCGGACGGGAATAGTTGGAGTAAGGTCATCGTCCCGCTCGCCGGGCGCGGTGCCGGCGTTATCGCGGCGCCGATTCCGCTGACGTCTTTGGGCGACGACGTGACCGCTCTCGAACGGGCGATCGACCGCACTGCAGGACCCGTCGTCCTCGTTTCTCACGCTTATGCCGGCGCCGTGATATCGAGCGCGCGAAATGCCCGCGTAAAGGCGTTGGTTTTTGTCAACTCGCTGGTTCCGGATGAAGGCGAGACCGTCGCGGACGTGTTCTATCGGAAGCCTCCCCATCCTGGGGCCCCGCAGTTGATGCCGGATGCGAACGGATATATATGGATGCCGAGCGATGCGTTCGCAACGGCATTTGCTCCAAACGCTTCTCGCAGCGAACTCACCGTCCTCGCCGCCACGCAGCGGCCGATCGCCCTTACTTGCATAAAAGAGAAGTTGGGGATCCCGGCGTGGCGGTCGACGCCGTCCTGGTATTTGGTCGCCGAACACGATCAGTTGATCGATGTCGATACGCAGAACTTCATGGCAACCCGGATCGGCGCTACCGCTCGCTCGTACCCGGTCGATCATTCCGCGCTTATCACGTCCCCCGAACACGTGGTCGATATCGTATCGGAGGCTGTCGAATCGATCGGCAGGAGTGCGAACGGATAACCCGAGGCGCGAGATGCGGGCGCGGTGAAGGTTTTCCTTAGCGGGGCTCCACGTAAACGGTATTCGGCGGCATGAAAGCGACGACTTCAGCCCGCGAGTTGACCTCCATCGTCTGGGTGAACCCGGCTTGCGCGCACGCGATGTAGTCTTGAGTTCCGCCGCGAATGGGAATGCGGATCTCGCCGGCCTTACCGGGCCCAACCTGCGCGGTAACGATCCCGGTCTTACCGAGAAGGACGTCGTCGGCCGGGGT
>Ga0302326_10012731_pt1 | contig 17890 bp, 19 predicted proteins | sample Palsa_T0_3_FD_202264 | JGI IMG/M metagenome (GOLD analysis project Ga0302326, IMG submission 202264) | Peat permafrost microbial communities from Stordalen Mire near Abisko, Sweden - Palsa_T0_3 | ecosystem: Environmental > Terrestrial > Soil > Palsa > Peat permafrost | place: Sweden: Abisko... | reverse complement strand
CGGTAGGCTCGCTCTCATCACGGCCACCAAAGTCGCCGTTCGCACGTGCGTTCTTCATTGAAGTAGCTCATAGGGGAATCGTAGGTTCGCCCGACCTTCCTCGACAGGCACAAGCCGTACAGTTGCCCACACGATCGCCGAGTTTGCATTCTTGCACTGTGCAGACGGAGCAAGGCCGGACGCAAGCCCGGATCGATAAGGAGAGCCACGGAAGGAGATGCGAATCACGCAGGTGACGGGAATCGGACCGCTCGGACTCGAGTCTGCCGATAGTGCCGACGACCCGCGTCACACGACCTAGCGATCAACCAGCCGGGGGGATCGGAGTCTCGTGGGAGTGGGCGGGCGCGATAAAGAGCTGGGCGAGGAGAAGGCCCGCGACGATTTCAACCGCCGCAAAAATCGAGTTGATCGCGATGCCCGCCGCGTCGCCCGTGTTGCTTTGGACGACGAACAAAATGCTCTCGTAGCTCAGCGATCCGGGAACCAAGATCAATAAACCGGGAACCAGCAACACCGCTTGCGGCAGACGAGTCACGCGCGCGACCGAACTTGTCACGATGCCGACAACGAGTGCCGCGCCGAAGGTCGCAACCTGGTGTCCCGGAAGCGCGGCGAAGAAACGATATGCGATTTCGGCAACACCGCACGAACCGAACACCAGCGGAACGTCGGCGTAGCGGGCGTTCTCGAGGATCGTGATGGCCAAGGCAACGGCTCCGACGGCGAGCCCAAGCTCGTACCACGGCGTGGGGCTTAGGTTCGTAATTGCGGTCACGTGCATCTTCGCCGGCCCCAGGATCGCAACGGCGAGCGCGAAGCCGCAACCGAGCGACAGCAGCGACATCAACACGCCGCCGAGCCGTGCCGTCCCGGCGACAAGATCCCGAAACGCGAGCTCGTGAAGTGCCCGCGTCAACTCGAGGCCCGGCAGCAATTGCACGACGCCGGCAACGATGGGAACGTACGCGCTCAGCGGGTGAACGAAGGTCGCGTAGGTCGCGGTGATTGCGGTCGCAAAGAACGCCGCCAGCACTTCAAAAAGCCTCGCGATCGTCGCGCTGCGGTGCGCCATGAGCGAGAGCAGGCCGACGGCCAGGCCCACGATCGAGGCAGCCGCGATCTCGTGATCGTGGCCGCCCAACAGCACCGCGGCGCCGGATGCGAGTGCGACGTATGCAACGATCGCCGGCAGCGGCTTCGCGACGTGGCGTAACGCCGTGATTCGCGCTACCTCGAGGATGGCGGCCTGCGGGGTTACGCGGCCGTGAACGATCGCTTCGAAAACACTGTTGAGCAGGGAGAGCCGCCGGAGGTCGATCTCCCCGGGCTGGAGCCGCAGCAAGACGATCTTTTGCGCATTGCCCGGCCCAAGCGCGGCGGTAATGCTCGTAGGAAGAGCGTTCACTTGGATCTTCCGGCCAAGTGCTCGAGCGGCCGAATTCATGATGTCCTCGAGCTGATCGGTGGCGACGCCCGCCTGATGGTACGCTTCCCCGAGCGCGATGACGAGCGTGGATTCCGGATCGCCATCGAGCGTTTCCATCGCCGCCGCTTCCGATTCGGTCACGTTACGAACGTACTTATGCGTCCGTCCCGGCGATCATGATTTGACATAACATCTGGTACGCGGCGAGCCACGCCGCGTTGAGATCCGGCGTAAACGCGGGACCGAACTCTCTCTCCAGCGCCCAAGTTAGCGCCTCGCCTGCCGTGTCGTAGTCCTTCACCTGGACGCCATAGCCGGCGTGTCGACGGCCGAGTTCCCGCGCGAAGGGTGTGACGAACGCGAGGTCTTCTAGACCCTTAACCGCGACGGCGAGCTTCTCCATAAACCTCGCGCCTTGGATCTCCAGTTCCGTCGTGAACAACGGACGCAGCGCCGGGTTGAGTTCGAACAAACGTCCGTAGAACGAAGCCGCGATCTTGTTGGCGATCGGGTCGACTTGTGCGAAGCTCGCCTGTACGAGTCGAATTTCGTCGCGCGTCACGGCGTCTTTTTCGCCGCGTGCGGAGATTGTTTCACGACGAGCTGCTGGAAAATCTCGGTAGCCCGCGCTCGGCCTACGGCGGCTTGCGCCTCTCGTAGTGCCTCTTGCGCTTCGCGCAACTTTTCTTGTGCGGCGATCTGGCCGTAGATCGAACTCGCGAGGGCACGTCCCGTAGCCGCTTGGGCCTCGCGCAACGACTCTTGAGCAACCAGTTCGCGAAAAAGTGCCGATGCCAGCGCGCGCCCTGCCGCGGCTTGCGCCGCGTCGTAGTGCTTCGCAACCTCGGAGACCTCGGGCAGCGCTAGCCGAAAGAGTGCAATGCGCTCGCGATCGTCCAATCGCAAGACGGCGGCAACCCGCTGCACGAACGCGGCTGAAAACCGGTGGTTGCTGCCGCCGGCCTCAAAGGCCGCGTACCAATTGGCGGATACGCCGACGAGTTCGGCGACTTCTTCGCGTCGCAAGCCGGGGACGCGCCGGCGGCTCGACGGGGGCAAGCCCACGTCCTGGGGCCGAAGGCGCGACCGAAAACGTACCAACAGGGACGCGAGTTCCGTGCGAGTTTCTGAGGTGTGAGACTTTCTTTGCGTCCCAGGTTTTCCGGGCGCTCCCATAGCGGTGAGTTCTTAGTGCTCCACTTGCTCGACCCTGTCGTTCAGGCGGACCTCTAAGAGAGCGGCGACCATTCCCAGAAATGCAAAGCACTTCGGGTCGAGTCGATTCTCGCGCGGGTAGGCGATACCCAGCGCCCCAAAAACCCGTCCGTCGCGGCTCATGGGGACGTAAGCGAATCTGCGGTCGCCGAGCGTTTCCACGTGAAAGCCTCCGTGCACGAGCGCCTCGGGAACGACGATCGAATCGTCGGGCGCGCCGATGCAGAACCCTACTTCCCGCCTGCCGTCACTGTGCAATTCCAAAGCGAAAACCGTCATGTCGAGGCCCAGAGACGCGTGGACGATTTCTACCGCGACGCACGCGGGATCGCGCGATCCTTTCGCCTGCCCTAGGCGGCGCGCGAGTTTGTGAACGGACCGCCACTGATATCCAAGCGGCGGCGCACCCGCGGCGCTGAGGAGAAAGGCAAGATCCGGGCGGGCCAGCCTCACAAGCTCCAGTCGCTCGCCCGCATCCAGGCGCAACGCTGCGGCGACCCGCAGCAACACGTCGAGCCTCACGGCGAGTGCGCGGCCGCTTTCAAGCCGCTTGTAGCGGCTCAAACTGAGCCGAGCGGTAGCGGCAAGTTCCCATTGCTTCGAGTCCCCGCGACGCAGCCGGAGAAACGACCGAAGGTCCGGCGAGTCGGGCACACATTCTTGCACGGTATCGGCGATCGTATCAGATCCCGTCGCGCGGACCCACCCATTCCGAGTTGGTGCATCGCGGAACCACCAACTGACAGTTCGTATGACGCCGTTATCGTCGATGGTATTGTCACCCGTGTAACGGTGTCCTTACAATCGAGCTCGAGGGGGCAGATGAATCATGCTTAGCCCGCAAGGCGATCATCTTCGAGCAGCAGACGATCGTCAGAGAATGGATTGCAGTCGATGCTAACCGAGGATGCGAAAAACGGCGGCGCTACGCTTACGCCTTTTGGCGACCTGCTCAAACGGCATCGCCTCGCTTCGGGCGTATCGCAAGAGCTTCTCGCAGAGCGCGCGCAGTTGAGTTCGTCGGCGATCGGAGCGCTCGAGCGTGGAGCACGCCGTGCCCCCTACCGGGAAACGGTCGCGCTCTTGGCGAGCGCTTTGAGTTTATGCGAAAACGATCGCGTGGAGTTCGAACTCGCGGCCGACCGCGCACGCGGACACCACATGCGCGGCCGCGCAGATGGCTCGCCGAGACACAACTTGTCCGAACGACCGACGTCCTTTGTAGGCCGAGACGAAGAGATCGAAGCGATTGAAGCGCTCGTTGGCGCGCATCGGCTCGTCACGGTGACGGGCTCGGGTGGCGTCGGAAAGACGCGGACGGCAGTTGAGGTCGCGCGCAGTCTCCTCGCTGATGGCTCGGAAGATATTTGGTTTGTCGATCTCTCTCACGTCGGACCCGGAGTGTTTGTTGCGGGCGCCGTCGCAGCGGTGCTCGACGTCCCGCTCGGCGAGACTGGAGACCCGGCAACCTCGCTTGCCATCGGGTTGCGGACGCGAAGGCTGCTACTCGTTCTCGACAATTGCGAGCACGTGATCAAAGACGCGGCGGCTGTCGCCGCCTCGATCCTGCGGGCTTGTCCCGGCGTTACCATTCTCGCTACGAGCCGCGAGCGCTTAGCCATCGAAGGCGAGAGCGTGTATCGCCTGCCCTCGCTGCCGGTTACCTCGGCCCTTGCGCTGTTCTTGGATCGCGCGATGGCCGTCGAATCGCGGCTCGTGCTCACGGCGGAGCGGCTCGATGCCGCCGGGGAGATCTGCCGGCAACTCGAGGGGATACCGCTCGCAATCGAATTGGCCGCAACGCGCCTGCCGACGCTCGGTTTCGGTGCGTTGAAGAACCGTCTGCACGAGCGGCTCGTACTCGCGGGCGGCGCCCGCGATCTCCCGCAGCGGCAGCGGACGATGCTCGCCACGATTGCGTGGAGCTACGACCTCCTGAGCCCGCCCGAGCGCACGCTCTTCCGGCGGCTTGCGATCTTCCGCGGCGGCCTAACGCTGGACGCAGCCGAAAGTGTCTGCGCGGGCGACGAGATTCCATCGCACTGCATCGCCGAGTTGCTGTCGCTCTTGGTCGACAAATCGCTGTTGACGGTAACGCTGGCGGGGGAAAAACCTCGCTACGCTATGCTCGAATCAGTCCGAGCATTCGCTTCGAACGAACTGAATGCGGCGGGCGAGTTCGTGCAGGCGGCGAGAGCGCACGCAGAATGGATGGCGAGCGTCGCCGACCGGGCTAGCGAGCTGTACTACAAAGTTTCGCGGAAGATCTTGCTCGCGAACTTCGGAGCGGAAATCGACAACGCGCGCGACGCGATCGAACGGACGCTCGAGAGCAACAGAGACGAGGACGCACTGCTTGCCGGCAGGATCGTCGGCGGGTTGCGTGGCCTCTGGACCTACACCGCGCGTCGCGCCGAGTGCGCGCGCTGGGCGGAGAGCGCGTTGAAGCGCGTCGACGCAACGATGCATCCCTGGATCGCAGTCGGTCTGCTAAGCGCTCAGATTCAGTCGATCGACCGGACCCAGGTCTTTGCGATCGCCGAGCGTGCGCTCCCGATTTTCGAACGGGTCGGCGATCGATGCGGGCTCGTCGCACTCCATAACTGCATCGCGGTCGAGTACGGCATGCGAGGTGCGTTCGAAGAAGCGGAGCGATCCATCGCGCAAGCTTTCGCATTAGCGGATGAGGAGCGCGTGCAGCGTTCCCCTCAGTATGCCGATCTACTCCAAACGCGCTGCATGATTCGCGCTCGAGCGGGGCGGTTCGACGAAGCGCGAGTCGATTCGACGAATGCAACGAGGCTGCGGGAAGCCATCGGCGCAGAGGACCTTGAAGTTCGCTTTCTTTGGGAGGGCTTCTTCGCGTTTGTCGATGGAGATTTTCGCCGGTCGGCAGAACTTCTCGAGGCGTCCGCCGAGCACGCGCAGTTGCAATCGACGAGTCCCGCAGGCTCGCTTTGCGATCTTACCTGCGCGCGCATAGCGCTCGGAGAAGTCGCGGCGGCCGAATCCGCCGGTCGCGGCGCTCTCGCACGGGCGCGCTACGAACAATTGGGCATCGCGTGGAAAGCCATGGGTCACCTGGCCGCAGTCGCCGCGCTTTGCGCGCGCCCACTCGTCGCGGCGAAACTGATGGGCTTCACCGACGCGTGGGGCGAGCGGAACCTGCGGATCCGCAGCTACCTCGAGCTCGCGAGCTACGACGTCCTTGTGAGAGCGCTCGGCCATCAGCTTTCAGATGAAGAGTTGAAGAGGCTGGCGGAGGAAGGCGTGCGACTAGACTACGAAGCGGCCGTCGACCTAGCGCTCTCCTCGAGTTAGGGCGCGATTAGCGGCAGGCGATTCCAAGGGACCGCGGAGTATGCCCTGCCATGATCAAAGCCTATCGCTTATATACCGGGCCCGACGGTGATTCACACGTTGAGCGTGGCAGCGTCAACGGCGATGCATCGATCGCTGCCGAATCGGTTACGTTCAAGGAAACGCCGGCGCATTCTTCGCTCGATTGGCATAACGACCCAATTCCTCAGTATGTCATCACTCTTGCCGGCACCCTCGAGTTTACGACGCGAGGGGGTGAGACATTTACGATCCGTCCGGGCGATGTCTTGCTTGCCGTCGATCACACCGGAACGGGCCATACGTGGCGTCTTATCGACGACGAGCCTTGGAAGAGAGCGTACGTGGTCTTTAAGGCGGGGACCAATACGGAGTTTCTTGCGGATCTCGGCTCTTCGCGAACCGTATAGGGAGGGAGTCCGAGTTACTCTCCCGGCGTGGTGTGCGACGTTAAAATTTTGCAGTATGATGCACGTCGAGTCGCGCTCCGAATTCGGAATCTTTCTAAAGACCCTGCGCCGGCGACTCCCGCCGGAGACGGCGAGGCTCGGTTCGTGGGAGAGGCTGCCGGCCCGGCGGGGCCGGCCCGTAACGCAGGAAGAAATTGCTGAAGTCGTCGGCGTGAGCCGAAATTGGTATCGCATCCTCGAGAGCGGCGCGGAGGTGCGGGCGTCGACGCGCCTGGTCGAGCGAATCGCTCGCGCGGTCGCGTTTACACCCGAAGAGCGTATGCGGCTCTTCGTCCTCGCGATACCCGAGTTAGGAGACATTCGGACGCCGGCCGACGCTTAGGGCAAATTCGTTCGGCGACGAGCAGGCGCGATGTGCCTGCTCTCCGTACACGGGAGTCTCTTTATTGCGGGAAGGACGATTTGATGAGCAACACACCGCACGAGCGCAGCGACCTATACGAAGACGACTTGACCGAGGAGCGCGACGCCACGCCGGAAGAGCGCGAAGACGCCGCGCACGATGAAGTTCTCGATCCGGACGAACCGGACGACTATTCTTCGCCGCCGGCAAACTCTTCGACGAGCGTTTTGCCGTAGGGATAGAATTTTTCTTTTTCGCCCGCTTCCCAAGCGGCGCTAACGTCGGGCCGTGAGAGGTCCCAATCCCATCGGCAGGCTCGTTCGACCTCGCGCAGGTCGAGCCGAAGCTCTTCGATCGTGGGGCGGCCGAAGAACCAGTATCCGTTGTAGATCTTGTGAACGACGAGACCCGGCGCGCACACGATCGTGTGCGGGACCATCGCGTTGTGCTCGGGATCGGTGTACTCAACGATGTCGAGGTCTTTCGCAACCGTTCTGCGCGGGTCGGAGAGAAACGGCCACGGGGCGCCGACGGCGCTGCGAAACTCGTTCGTTTCGATCAGCGTGTCGGTGCTGATCGTAACCAACCGGCAATAGCCGACGCCCGGCATCATCTCACGCCAGAGCACGGCAAGGCCCTCGTGTTGACGGCGATCCTTCGGGCAATAGCTGCCGCGTGCGAGCACGATCACCGTCGGTTCGTTTTCTGCGATCTCTGAGAGCTTGCGCCGTCGGCCCGTGTGATCGCTCAACTGGAAATCCGGGAATTGGGCCCCGGCGACGATATCTGCACGCATGATGGAGCGTTCTTTCTCGACGAGCGGGTCCACTCTCCCGGCACGGTGAAGCGGGGCGCGAGGTGTCGCGAGTGCAACTGTTCATCCGGTTTGCCTTTTCCGCGTTAATTCTCGCCGCTTCGTGCTATGCCGCCGGCTCCGCGGAGAACGTCAAGAAACTCCCGGGGACGGCCGGTACCTTCGCGGGTGTGCCTTGGGGCAGTTCGCCCGAGACGATCGAGGCGTTGCTCGCGCAGCGAGGCTACGACTACGTTTCCACCGACGATGACGGTGACTTGGTTTTCTCCGAAAAGAACCCGCCGGCGGCGAGTGTCTTCGAAGTGCTCGGTACGTCGCAACGGCTCGTTAAAACGCTCGTCGTGATCAAGCCGCCCGCGACCAGCCTGACGAATTTCTTCGACAGCGCAAGTGCCGTCCTCGTGAAGAAGTACGGGAAACCGTCCGAGGCCATCGACGAATTTAGCGGCCAGTATAAGGATGCCAGCAGCGACTCCGATCGTCGCGCCGCCATTGCAGCCGGCGACGGCGCGCTCGCCACGTTTTGGCTGTATGCCGACGGCAGCTCCGTATACGTTCAAATCGTAAAGGATCTCTCGCTTCAGGTCGCCTACGAATCGCCGCGCTTCAAGGCAGCCGCCGCGCAGCCGGCCGCAACCTCGGCGAACGCCGTGTTCGTCGGACCGGCCGGTTGGCATCACGTCGGAGGATCGGCCGACGGACTAGGCAGCTGGCTGCGCCCCGGCGATACCGGTTACTCGCAAAACATCACGGTGGAAGCGAAAGACGGTTTCGCTTCGCTCGATGCATTGGCGAGCGCCGAGCGGAGCTATGTCTCTGGATTGCCCGATGTCGTGGGTCCCGAGCCGACCGACGTTACCGTATGCGGAAACCATCCGGCGAAATATTTCACGTTCACGTTTACGTCGACAACGGGCCTACCGGTCACGAGCGAAATGGTGATCGCCGTGTTCGGCACGACGGCATACTCGGCGCGATACAACAAGTCGATATCGCAAGACCCCGACTCCGACGCCGAACAATCGCTCTCCACGCTCTGCGGCCGCGCCGCATCGCACTAACGCCGCTCGCCGGCGGAGTTCGCGTCTAAGAGCGAGCATCCGCCAGGATTTCTGTCCGGCAAGGCGCAGTGGTCGGAACTACCGATGATGCCTTTTAGCGAACTGCTCAAGCGGCATCGACTCGCTTCCGGCATTTCTCAGGAATCGCTCGCCGAACGCGCGCGGATCAGTGCGGCGGCGGTCGGCGCACTCGAGCGAGGGATTCGCCGCGCTCCGTATCGAGACACCGTCAGCCTGCTCGCGACTGCACTCGGGCTGTCGGCGGCCGAACGCGCCGAACTCGAAGCCGCGGCAAACCGGGCTCGCGGACGCCAAGGGCGCGGCGCGGCACCCGAGGTCACGCACAATCTGCGTGAGCGCCTCACGTCGTTCGTCGGACGCGAAGAAGAGCTTGGCGCGATCGAGACGCTCTTGGCATCCCATCGGCTCGTGACCATCATGGGCTCGGGCGGGGTCGGCAAGACGCGCACGGCGGTCGAAGTCGCACGGCAGCTCTTAAACCAGGGGCGCGAAGAGGTCTGGTTTGTCGATTTCTCGCCGATCACCGACGGGACGTTCGTCGCGGGTGCCGTGGCTTCGGTGCTCGACGTCCCGCTCGCCCAGGTATCCGACCCCTTACCTTCGCTTGCGGCGGGGTTGCGGGCGCGTAGGATGCTCCTCATCCTCGACAATTGCGAGCACGTTATCGCAGAGGCCGCGGCTCTCGCGGCCGCGATACTGCGCACGTGTCCCGACATCGTTATCCTCGCGACCAGCCGCGAGCGTTTGGACATCGCGGGAGAGAGCGTCTATCGACTGCCGTCGCTGATCACCCCGGCGCGCGCGCCGGCGACGATCGACGAGGCCGGAGCCTATCCGGCGCTGCGCCTGTTCATGGACCGAGCGACGGCAATCGAGTCGCGGCTCGTGCTGACGCCGGAACGCCTCGCAACGGCCGGCGAGATTTGCCGGCAACTCGAGGGGATTCCGTTGGCGATCGAACTGGCGGCCACTCGTCTACCGACCCTCGGGTTCAGCGGCTTGAACAAGCGACTGAAAGAGCACTTCGTGATCGCAGGGGGCGGTCGCGATATGCCGGGACGACAGCAGACGATGCTGGCGACGATTGCGTGGAGCTTCGATCTGTTGAGCGAGCACGAGCGCGTGCTCTTGCGACGGATATCGATTTTTTCCGGTGGTCTGACCCTCGAGGCGGCGGAAGCCGTGTGCGCGGACGATTTTATCGCGGTGCAGAGTATCTCCGAGCTCTTGTCGCGGCTGGTCGACAAGTCGCTCTTGAGCGTGACGCTCGTCGATGAGCACACCCGTTACGGAATGCTCGACTCGGTTCGCACATTCGGCGCGGCAAGACTGTATGACGCCGTTGAATTCACGACGATCGCGAGAGCGCATGCCGTATGGCTTGCAACCGTTGCCGACCACGCTGACGAACGCTATCCGCAAGTTCCGCGAGCGCGCTGGCTGGCTGAATTTGGAGCCGAGATCGACAACGCGCGCGGAGCGCTCGAATGGGCGCTGAACCTGGGGTCGACCGAGGACGCGGTGTGCGCAGGAAGAATCGTCGGAGGCCTGCGCGGGTTGTGGATCTTCTCCGAGCGCCGCGTCGAGTGCCGCCGTTGGAGCGAAGCGGCTCTCGCGCGCATCGATGCAACCCTCCACCCCCGCATCGTCGCGCGCGTGATGCGAGCTCGCATCCAATCCATCGACGGCTCCGCGGTCTTAGACGCCGTCGATCGTGCGATTCCGTTGTTCGAGCGCATCGGCGACCGGCGCGGGTTGATCTCCTTGCACGCGCACGCCGCCTGGGAATATGGCGCTCGAGGTGCCTTCGCCGAAGCCGAACGTTCGATCGCGCAAGCGTTTGCAATCGCACACGAACTCGGTCTTCAACACTCCAGGCAATACCCGCGGCTACTGCAGGCGCGCTGCTTTATCCGCGCCTTGGCGGGCCGTCTCGATGAAGCACACCAGGATTTCGACGACTCGACCAGGCTCCAAATCGCGTTCGGCGAGGAAGACCCGTTCGTTCATTCTTACTGGGAAGCGTTTTTCGCGTTCACCGCCGGCGACGCTCGGCAATCGGCGGAGTTGCTCGAAGCGTGCACCGGCAAGGCGTTCGCGCAGTCCAGGAGTCCGGCCGGCCCGCTGTCGGAGCTCGCAGCTGTGCGCATCGTCCTCGGCGAACTGGACGGCGCGGGAGAGGCGGCGCGCGATGCGCTCGAGCTCGCGCGCTTCGAACAGCTCGATAGCGCGTGGCGCGCCATCCTGCATCTGGCCACCCTAGCAGCGCTTCGCGGCCAGTTTCACGAGGCCGCTCGGCTCATCGGGTTCGTCGATGCTTGGTGCGAGCGTAAGGGTGGCTTTCGCGGCTATTACGAGCGAGCCAGCGAGGGTATCCTCAAGTCGTCGTTGCGGGCCGGGCTCGCGAGCGCGGAGATCGCGACGCTCGCCGAAGAAGGCGCGCGGCTCCAGTTCGACCAGGCCGTCGACGAAGCGCTGGGCCTGCCGGGCTGACCCCAGGCGCGCACTTTGAAGTGTGTGGCTAAGTGTATGGGCCGTCGGTGTTGTGCGGACGGCGCCCGGCCTAGCATGAGGCATGAGTTCCGAGACGTACAGGGCCGTCCAGGTCAGCGCTCTGGGCCAATTCGAGTTGGTCGAGCGCGCCGTGACGCCCCCTCCTCCGGGCGAAGTGCGGATCCGCGTGGAGGCATGCGGCGTCTGCCACTCCGACGTCATCACGATTCTGGGTCTGCGCCCGATCACGTATCCCCGGGTGCCGGGGCACGAGGTGGTTGGGAAAATCGATGCCGTGGGCGAGGGCGTCATCGCTTGGAGCATTGGTCAGCGCGTCGGCGTCGGGTACCTCGGCGGTCCAGACTTCGAATGCGTTCCGTGCCGCCGCGGCGATTTCGTGAACTGTTTGCATCAGCCGGTCACGGGCGTCACGACGGACGGCGGATACGCGGAGGTCATGCTCGCAAGCGAACGCGGTCTGATCGAGGTTCCAGACGAACTGACGTCGCTCGATGCCGCGCCGCTCGTGTGCGCCGGCGTCACGGCGTACAACGCGTTACGCAATTCGGATGCGCGCTCGGGCGATCTGGTCGCGATCGAGGGCATCGGCGGCGTCGGCCACTTGGCCCTGCAATTCGCACGTTCGATGGGGATGCGCGTTGCAGCCATCGGACGCGGCAGCGATAAACGCGGGATCGCCTTCGAGCTCGGCGCGCATACGTACGTCGACACTCAAGAAGTCGATCCCGGCGCCGCGCTGCAAGCGATGGGTGGAGCGAAGGTCGTTCTCGCTACCGCTCCAAGCAATAAGGCAGCCGCGCGACTGACCGCAGGCCTCGGCGTCCGCGGAACGCTTGTGATGGTCGGCGTCGGCGGCGACGGTCCGATGCCGATTTCACCGGCGGACATCGTCTTCGGCTCGCGCTCGATCGTCGGAGCGCTGACCGGTACGACGCTTGAGACGGAAGAGACATTTTCTTTTAGCGTCCAGCAAGGCATTCGACCGATGGTCGAAGTTATGCCGCTCGAACGCGCGGATGAAGCGTACGCCCGCATGATGCGAGGCGATGCGCGCTTCCGGATCGTCCTGGTAACGGGAGCTTAGGCACGTGATTGCTAGTAACATGGTTACGCCCGACGTTGACCCCAAGTTGCGCGACGTCGACGTGCAACGACGCGACGAACTGCGCTCGTTTCTGCTCTGCACGCGGTCGCGTCTCGATCCGCGGGACGTCGGCTTACCCGCAACCTCGCGGCGTCGCGTTCCGGGGCTGCGCCGCGGCGAAGTTGCAGAACTGATCGGCGTCACCGTCGATTGGTATCGCTGGTTTGAATGCGGCCGGCCGGTTCGCGTGTCGCCGCAATTCGTATCGCGCTTGACCGTCGCGCTCCGGCTCAACGAGCGCGAGGAACTCACCCTGTTTCGCTTGGCGATCCCTGAGATGTACCTCGCCACCCGGCGCTTCATGGAAACCGGCGCCGCGCTCGTAGCGTAAGCGCCGAGAAAACTCCCCTATGAATCATCCTCGCAAACGTTTTCTCGCATATGCAGCAGGAGCAAGCAGCATGTTATTCGCGAACCTGAAGTCCGTCGCTCCGGTACTTGCGGTTGCCGGTACTGTGCCGACGTCACTCGGGCAACTGGAGCAAGTGCGCGCGGGCGTGCTTGATATCGGCTACTACGAGTTCGGTCCGGGGGACGGACCGGCGGTCGTGCTGCTGCATGGCTACCCGTACGACGTGCACGCGTTCGTCGAGGTCGCACCGTTGCTCGCAGCGCGCGGCAACCGCGTCATCGTTCCTCACCTGCGGGGACACGGGACGACGTCTTTTGTCGAAGAGGCCACGCCGCGATCCGGTCAACAGGCCGCACTCGGGGTCGATACGATCGCGTTGATGGACGCTCTCGAAATTCGCAAGGCGGTGCTCGCAGGCTACGATTGGGGCGGTCGCGCGGCCTGTATCGCGGCCGCGTTGTGGCCCGAGCGCTGCACGGGCCTGGTGTCGGGGAACGGCTACCTCATTCAGGACATCGCTCACGCCGAAGCGCCAATTGCGGCGAAGTCCGAGTACGCGCTCTGGTACCAGTACTACTTCACGACCGCACGCGGCGAGGCGGGCCTTGCGGCCCACCGCGACGATATCGCGCGCATCCTGTGGACGAACGAGTGCCCCACGTGGCACTTCGACGACGCGACCTTTGCGCGGAGTGCGGCGTCGTTCGAGAATCCCGACTACGTCGATGTCGTAACCCACTCATACCGGCATCGCCTGGGTTTAGCGCCCGGCTTTGCGCAGTACGCCGGCGTCGAGTCGAAGCTCGCAGCGTTGCCGATCATCCGGGTGCCGGCGATCACGCTCGACGGAGCAACGAACGGCGTGATTGCGCCGACCGACGGCACGTGGGATGCTGCCAAGTATGCGAGCAAACGCATCCATCGCGTGATCCCGAATGCGGGACACAATCTGCCCCAAGAGGCACCGCAGGCATTCGCCGACGCGGTGACGGATGTGAGCGCGCTCGCGCTGGCGTCATAAGTCCGAAAGGCTGATCATGGAGGCTGAAATGCTGCCGCATCTCGCACAATTTACGGATTATGCGCTCGTGTTCTTGAGGATCATGGTCGGTCTGGTGTTTGCAGACAGTGGTTACGAGCATCTCAAGGACCCCGAAGCGCGCGGCAAGGATATCGGACTGCCCAAAGGCGTGACGATCTTCCTCGGCGCGGCCGAAGTGCTCGGCAGTATCGGTGTGATCGCGGGCGTGTTGAGCCAGCTCGCCGCGATCGGACTCATCGTTATCATGGGCGGAGCACTTCAGAAGAAAATCTTCGTCTGGAAGACGGGGTTTTGGGGTAAGGACGGCCTCGGTTGGAATTACGAGCTCATTATGATCTCGATGCTGCTCGTTATCATCTGCACCGACGGTGGTAAATTCACGCTGCTCCCGTAACCGCAGAGCCGCACGTTTTATCGTGTAACTAGACCTTACTCCTCGCGTTCAGCGTGAGCTGTTAACCTCCGTGCATAGCAGCCCGACACATGGGAAACAGCGGAGGTTTTTTGGTCGCATGGATAGCCTTTGTCACAGCCGGGAAGAGATCGAGCGGGCAGCGGTGCGTCTGCCGTGCGTTCCGACCGATAATCGCGAAGCACTGATTGCGCTCGGATTCGAGCGGATTTCCCCCGACGCCCCGACCGGATACGAAAGCCATCTGTGGGAACGAGCGGTCGATTCGGGATATCGAACCGTATCGATGCGTAACGGTCGACGCAAGATCGTACAGCGCGCGTACCTCGTGAAGCCGGCCGCATGACGCGTTTCAACGCAGTTCTCGATTTCATCGAAGAAGTGCTGGACGACGATGTGCGCATCGCGGACCTAGCGTCGATGACCGGTCTAAGCGTGTCTCGGTTCGCCCACGCCTTCAAGGCGGCGCATGGCGTCGCTCCGTATCGATACGTACTCGAACGGCGCATCGAGCGCGCCATGGTGCTGTTGCGGACCGGGAACGAAACGATCGCAATGACGGCTGCGCAAGTGGGCTTTTCGAGCGAGAGCCATTTCGGTCAGATGTTCGCTCGTACCGTCGGCACCACGCCTTCGGCGTACCGATCGGCTGCGACACGTGCCTGGCAACTCTAAGAGCCCGGCAGCGGAACCTTGCTGAGGGCTTTCGTCACGGCCGCGACCGTCGTCTTATTCTTTGCCGCTCTCGTATGGGGTGATCACGTGCGCAACAGACAGTCTTTCGCGCTTGGGGCGGGCGAATCCGCAGCCGATCTCTCAGATGAAGGATCGCTTCCGGACCTAAGTGCGCTCGTCACGGCGGAAAACACCTCGTGGATCAACTCGGCTCCGCTCAGCGCGGCGTCCTTGCGCGGGAAAGTCGTCATCGTCGACTTTTGGACCTACTCGTGCATCAACAGCTTGCGAAACCTGCCGTATTTGCAGGCGTGGGCGAAAAAATATAGGGATGCCGGGCTCGTTGTGATCGGCGCGCACACGCCGGAATTTGGGTTCGAGAAAGATCTGCCCAATATCGAGCGCGCGGTGCGCGAATATGGCGTGACGTATCCGGTCGCGATCGACAGCGATTACGCGATTTGGAAGGCCTTCGACAACGAGTACTGGCCTGCGGATTATTTCATCGACGGCAAAGGCCGGATCCGCTACCACCACTTCGGAGAGGGCGACTACCTCGAATCCGAGCGCGTCATCCAGCATTTGCTGGCGGAAAACGGCGCCACCGGAGCGCCCGGCGGCGCCGTACGCAACTCCGAGGCGGGCGTCGAGGCGCCGCCGAGCAACGATGTGGAATCGCCCGAGACGTACGTCGGCTATCGCCGTGCCGAGAATTTCGCGTCGCCCGAGCAGCGGGCGCAAGACTCCGCGAGAAGCTACAGCTTGCCTGCGCGACTCTCGTTAAATCAGTACGGGTTGAGCGGAGATTGGGACATTGGAGCGGAGTCCGGCGTGCTGGTTTCGGCGCCCGGGAGGATCGCATTTCGCTTTCACAGCCGCGATTTGCACTTGGTGATGGGGCCGGCCAGGCCCGGGGCCCGCGTTCGCTATCGGATTACGCTCGACGGCAAAGCGCCGGGTGAAGATCGCGGGATCGATGCCGGCACCGACGGCGCCGGTGAGGTTGTCGAGCCGCGTTTGTATCAGTTGATTCGCCAGCGCGGCCGCGTGGAAGATCGAACCCTTGAGATCGAATTCCTCGACCCCGGCGTCGCGGCATACGTGTTCACGTTCGGCTAGCGGCACGCTGACGAGGGCGCGCTAGGCTCAGTGCGAAGTCACCCCTAACATCGGGGCGGCGAAGCCCCCCGATCCCCCCCAGCATCGGGGCGGCGAAGCCCCCCGATCCCCCCGACCCCCCCACCGGTACGCGGCAGATGCCGGATCGGAGGAGCCCATGAAGGCCGCGCCGCTCGCGGGAACGCGCGTGCTCGATCTGTCGACGATGATCGCGGCGCCGCTCGCGGCCTCGTTGATGTCGGACTGGGGTGCCAGCGTCATCAAGGTGGAGCAACCGGGCCACGGGGATCACGTGCGTCGCTTCGGCGCGCAAAGCGACGGGCAAGGCTTGTATTGGAAGACGCTTTCACGCGGAAAGCGTGCGCTCGCCGTCGACCTTCACGATCCCGCGGGCCAGGATCTGGTGCGCAGGCTTGCGTCGACCCACGACGTCTTGATCGAAAATTTCCGTCCCGGCACGCTCGAACGCTGGAATCTCGGCCCGGACATCCTGCACGAGGCTAATCCGTCGCTCGTCATCTTACGGATGACGGCGTACGGGCAATTCGGCCCGTACCGCACGCGAGCCGGTTTCGGGACGCTTGCGGAAGCGATGTCGGGCATCGCGTCGGTCACCGGATTCGCAGACCGGCCGCCGCTGTTGCCGGCGCTGCCGCTCGCCGACGTCCTTGCCGGATTCTTATCGTCGAGCGCGGTGCTAGCCGCGCTGCTTCGCCGCGCCCGCGACGGCAGCGGCGAAACGATCGACTTCGCCATCTACGAGGCTGCCCTCAAAGCCGTCGAGCTGCAAGTGCTCGAGTACGATAGTAACGGAACCTTGCACACGCGGCGCGGAAATCAAATCGAAGACGCCGCTCCGCGCGGTGCGTATCGGTGCGGCGATGGACGCTGGATCGCACTCTCGGGTAGCACGCAGGCCGTGGCCGAGCGCGTGCTGCGCACGATCGGAGGGGACGAACTCGTGAACGATCCGCGCTTTAAGAGCAACGTCGAGCGCGTTGAGAACGCCGACGCACTCGACAAGCTGATCGACGAGTGGTGCGCGCAGCGAACGCAGGAGGACGCCCTCGAGACGTTTTCCGCCATGGGTTGCGCCGTCGGTCCGCTCGAGTCGATCGACACGATGCTCGAAAACGAACAAGTGGTCGCGCGCGGCTCGATTGCGACGGTCGACGATCCGGACCTGGGGCCGCTGCGGATGACGAACGTCTACCCGCGTTTCGAAGAAACGCCGCTGCCCGTACCGGCTCCAGGCCACGCGCGCGTTGGAGGGCAGACGCGCGCTATTCTCGAGGACGAACTCGGCCTTACCGGCGCCGAGATCGACCGCTTGTTTGCGGCGGGGACGGTTGCATGAACGAGTTACCGATCTGGCGTTCGCTGCTCTACGTGCCGGTCAACGTGTCGCGCTTCGTCGATTCGGCACACGCGCGCGGTGCGGATGCAATTCAGCTCGACCTTGAAGACAGCATCGCGCCGAGTGAGAAAGACGAAGCGCGAACGCGCGTCGAGGCCGCAGCCGCGACCATCGCGCGACGCGGGACCGACGTGATCGTGCGCATCAACCGGCCCCTCGCGCTTGCCGTCCGGGACATCGAAGCCTCGATCGGCCCGGACGTGATCGCGCTCTCGTTGCCCAAGGTAGCGAGTGCCGATCACGTGCGCTTACTCGCGGAGCTGTGTTCCGAGATCGAACAGCGCCGCGGCTTGCCCGAAGGACACACGCGTTTCATCATCATGATCGAAACGGCAGAAGCCGCGTTCCACATGGATGCGATCGCGCGTTCGCACCCGCGCATCGTCGGAATGACGCTCGGCACGGAAGACTTCGCCGCCGATCTCGGCATCCGACCCGATCCCGACCTACTCTTACCGCACCACATGACGCTGGTGGCCGCGGCGGCTTCGGCGGGCGTGCTGCCGCTCGGTTTGCTCGGCAC
>Ga0302326_10012730_pt1 | contig 17891 bp, 9 predicted proteins | sample Palsa_T0_3_FD_202264 | JGI IMG/M metagenome (GOLD analysis project Ga0302326, IMG submission 202264) | Peat permafrost microbial communities from Stordalen Mire near Abisko, Sweden - Palsa_T0_3 | ecosystem: Environmental > Terrestrial > Soil > Palsa > Peat permafrost | place: Sweden: Abisko... | reverse complement strand
TCCAAAAAGAACTGCAGCACAAGCCGCGATAGCCACAGTCCACGCAAGGACTACTCCATCGATCCGTATGCTGCTCAACATCGGGAGCGCGATCGAGCCCTGATGTGCAAGGAAGGACACGATCGAATACGCCAGCGTCAGGCCCAACACCGCACCCGCTAGCGATAGAGTCATGCTCTCAGTAAGCAACTGGCGTAGCAGCCGGACGCGACCTGCGCCCAATGCGAGGCGCAGAGCAAACTCCTTGTTACGCGTAGCCGCGCGAGCCAGCATCAGGTTGGCGAGATTGACGCAGACGATCAGCAGAATCATTCCCACTGCACACCAAAGAACGATTAGCGGAGGCCGCAGCTTGCCGCTGACATACTCTTTGAGATTCATGAGTTGCATCGGCCTGTCTTTGTAGGCGCCCAGCGAATCGCCGTATTTGACACTGAAATACAACTTAGGCGTGACAATATTGGCGTCCGCCTGCGCCTGGGCCACTGTTATGCCAGGCTTCATGCGGCCAACTAATGCGAGGATGTTGCCCCAGTCACGCATATCATCAAGCACGGCAGGCATAAATAGATCCACTTTCGCACCGGGTGAAAACACCGCGCCGAAGTCGAAGTTGGCAGGCAGAATGCCAACAACCGTTACCGGCTTTCCGTCAATATCGATCGCCTTCCCCACAAGATCAGGCTCCGCCGCGTACTGACTTTTCCAAAATGCATTCGCGAGCATCGCAACAGGCCGGGCACCCTGATGAGACTCGCCTTCCAGAAAAAGTCTGCCCGCCGCGGGCTCAACGCCCAGTACCTGAAAGAAGTTTTCCGTCACCATGATGCCGGTAGCGGGCCTCGGTTGCCCAAGCCCTGTAAGCTTGAGGTTATCGCCCGTCGAGAAAGCAAAGTAACCTGCTACATCCTGGAACGCATGATTCGGTGCGCGAAACTCATCGTAGGCGTCTGCAGTGTACGTCTCGCATGAAAATCCGCACTTACTCGCAGCAGGAGCCATCCAGACTAATTGCTGAGAATCTCGAAAAGGCAAAGGGCGAATCAGGATCGTATCGACAACGCTGAAGACCGCAATGTTAGCCCCAATACCTAAGGCGAGGATCAGTATCGCGATGATAGTGAACGAACGATCTCGACGCAGAGTCCGGAATGTGTAGGTAAGGTCCTGCATCAGAATGTCGAGGCCGGGAAGGCCTCGTGCTTCGCGCTGTTGTTCCTTAGCTTGCATCACTCCTCCAAATCGGATCATTGCCTGGCGTCGCGCTTCTTCCTGCGAGAGACCGCGGCGAAGGTTCTCTTCGATGGCCATGTCGAGGTGAACTAACATCTCTTCGTTGAGATCATGATCAAGTTGCTCTTTGCGAAAGAAAGACCTGACACGATGAAATGCCCTTCGAACACCAACCTGTGTGGCATGGGATTCGCGACCTGGCTGCTGATAGCTCACCGGTCACCGCCTTCAGACTCCATGCTCAGCACCCGACCCATTAAATCTGAGAGCCGTTGCCAGTAAGCCGCATCCTTCACAAGCTGCCTTTTGCCGCTGCGAGTGATCGAGTAGAACTTGGCTTTGCGATTGTTGTCAGAAACGCCCCATTCGGCTGCAATCCAGCCCCGATGTTGCAGCCGCACCAGCGAGGCGTAGATGGTCCCCTGGTTCAGCAGAACCGTATCGTCGCTGACCTGCTCGATCCGCCGCGCGATGCCATAACCATGCAACGATCCCAACACCGAGAGAGTTTGCAAGACCATCAAGTCCAGCGTTCCCTGCAATAAATCAAGTTTGGATTCCACCATCTATCACTCCTGTGCGTTCACCACATGAGTATTCCATATTTCCTGTGGTTCTGCCACAGGAAATATGCGGTATTGCCACAGGGATTACTTTTTATGCAGGTGCGCGCATGTCGGCTGCAAAAGGAAGGCGTAGGCACGCCCTGCATCCCTGACTGTCGGTGCGATTGACAAGCTGCACTGACCCGGAATGTGCTTGCGCAATCTGTTGCGCCAGAACGAGCCCGATACCTGTGCCGCCCGGCTTGGTTGTGTAAAACGGAACGAAGAGATTGCTAGCGTTACTAAGCCCTGGACCGTTGTCGAGAATCGTAATCATCACCTCAGACCCCGCGATCTCCCAAGCGATTCTCACGCACGGAACGTGATCTTGCTGCCGCCTTCCATCACCTCTCTTGCCCCCCGAACCGCTCGCCGCATCGGGACTCAAAGAGGCCTCCGCCGCATTGCGCACCAAATTGATAAGCGCTTGCGCAAGCTGGTCAGGATCGGCAAGCAAAGCTACATCGGCTGCATCGGCAACTTCCACGGCAAGACGTGTCTCCAGCTTTGCAACTCTCCGAACCACGTTCGCAAGCGAGATAGCCTGAAGTCTCGGCGCCGGCAGCCCCATCAGTTCGCGATAGGCTTGCAGAAAACGATTCAATGACTCTGCCCGATCCTCGATCACCTCAAGGCCTCGCGCAAAATCGTCATCCTCGCCGGGGTTGGTATCCAACAAAGGCAGGCGGCTGCGCAGGCTGCCAGCAATAGACTTGATAGGGGTGAGCGAGTTATTGATTTCATGCCCCAGGACACGAATCAGTCGCTCCCATGCCAGCCGCTCTTCTTCGCGTAATGCCTCACTCACATCGGAGAGAACGAAAAGAGCATGAGGAATTCCACGCAATCGAAAGCTAGTGCGCTTGACCACCCATCGCGCTGACTGCTGCGCATTCGTGAGTGAGAGCAGATCATTGTCTTCAGCACGCAACAAGCGATCCAGGTCGCGCTTGCCGCTCTGTAGTTTGCTTGAACGAACAGAGGCATCTTGCACTCGTAAATTGAATGCGCGTTCCGCAGCAGCATTCAGAAGCTTCAATTTGCCATCGGGATCGAACGCCAGTACAGGCGATTGCATGGACTTCATCACCCGCTCTACGAGAGCCATAGCCTCCATCGCACCGACTCGCTGCACTTGCAACATACCCGCCAATGCGTTGATTTCAAGGGCCAAGTCGCCCATCGCATCGTTGCGACGCCCTCCCCTCGCGCGAAACGAATAATCATCTTCACGCAAAGCAGCAACGACATTCGCCAGCGTCTGCAATGGACGAATTATGTGCTCGATCAACAGCGAAACAAGGAATAACCATGCGATAGCGATGGACGGCAGAGCAATCCATTGAACGGAGGGGTCGACATGATGCTGGCGCAACTCGATCGCTGTAAGAGCGAACGTCGGCAGACCCATGAGATAGAGCCAGAGACGCAGCCGCCTCTCAAAGCTGAGGCGCTGCCTCGAACGGCCAAGCGGTAGGCGCTTGCGCTGTATGGCCGGTGCGCTATCCTCTTCCAGTCCGTTATAAGCCATACTTTTCGATGCGCCGATAGAGAGCCCCACGGCTTAGGCCGAGTGCATCCGCAGCCTGGCTTACATTCCCCCCCACTCGCGCCAGAGCTTTGCGGATGAGGATGGCTTCGACTGCCTCCAGGCTCAATTCATCCATGGTAGACGTTGCAACCCGCTGCTGTGGGTGTAACGCGAGATCAGCTGCATCGATGCGATCTCCGCGCGCCATCAATACAGCGCGTTCGATCGTGTGATCCAATTCGCGAACATTGCCCGGCCACGCATATTGCAGCATGAGTTGGAGCGCCGCCGGTTCAATCCCTTGAATGGCTCGGCGATAGCGCGTGGCATGGCGTGCAAGAAAATGCCCCGCGAGTGCGGGAATATCTTCACGTCGATCCCGCAATGCCGGCAAGTGGATTTCAACCGTATTCAACCGAAACAGCAGATCCTCACGGAAGCGTCCCTCGACGCAGTCCTGTCGAAGGTTAGCATTGGTCGCAGAGAGAATTCGCACATCGACCTGCTGCGTTCGCGAAGAGCCAACCCGCTCCAATTCACCAGTCTCAAGCACGCGCAGAATTTTAGCTTGCTGGCGGATCGGAATGTTGGCGATCTCGTCCAGGAAAAGCGTTCCGCCACTGGCAAGTTCGAATCGCCCGATACGATCTGTGCGCGCATCGGTGAAAGCTCCCTTGACATGGCCGAACAGTTCGCTCTCAAATGTGCCTTCAGGCAACGCGCCGGTGTTTACTGCAACCAGCGTTCGCGGGGCCCGAGCAGAGAGGCGATGAAGCATCTGAGCGACCACCTCTTTGCCCGTCCCATGCTCTCCTGTAATGAGCACGTTGGCATCTGAGGGACCAACCCGTGACATGGTCTCAAGCACCTGGTGCATCGACTCTGCAGACGCGATAAAATCGGGCGCTCCAGGAGCCCGCAGGATGCGGTTTTCCGCCTCCAGCCATTGTGTACGGCGCTGGCTGCGATGCAGTTCCATCTGGGTGCGCAGGATGCTGAGCAGGCGCGGATTCTCCCACGGCTTCTGGATAAAATCGCTGGCTCCCCGGCGCATCGCCTCGACGGCAAGATCGATATTCCCCCACGCGGTCATGACGATGATTGGAAGCTGCGAATCAATCTCCTTGATACGAACGACAAGATCCATCCCCTCCTGGCCCGAGGTTGTGTCGCGCGTGTAATTGAGGTCAATGAGGACACCGTCAAAGCTCTCATGCGTGAGAGCCTCGATGAGCAATGCCGGCGTGCGTACCATCTCTAACTGGTAGCCCTCAGGCTTGAGCAGCAGGCGTAGAGCCTCAAGTATCTGCGGCTGATCATCGGCAATGAGAAGCTTATACGGCCTCTCAATTGCCGAGTTCGTGCTGGAATTTGTAGTCATGCCTCTTGCCAGTGTGTCAGTCTGCAACGTTACTGTCCACTTGGAACTGGTGCTGTTGCCGAGCGGGTCACGGTACCTGTCAATTCGCCCTTGCGATTTGATTCGACCGAGATGCCATACTCTTCAAGAATAGTGCCGGTGGCACGCCGCACCTCAATGCGAGCCTTCTCGTAGCCGGTCTCTGCGGTCACCAACGCGGACTCGGCCAGGGCCAGATCATGGTCGGCAGAAAGCGTCTGCTGGTTCGATCCAGCGCCAAGTTTCTGCTCTTTCTGCATAATATCCAGCGTCCTTTGCGCCAGGTCTTTCGCTTTGCGTGCTGCCTCCACTCGGCTCGCTCCTTGTTCCAGCGCAAAGCGCGCACTACGCACCTCAATGCGAATCCTCTTAATTAGCTCCTCCTGACTGACCTGCGTTTGACGATACTCGAGTTCGGTGCGGTCCTGAGATGCCTTAGCAACACGGTTGCGCAACGGGACATTCAACTGAAAGCCAACCTGATACTCAGGCGAGGAGTAGTTAAAGGCATTCTGTACCGCGCCGCCATAAGTGCTTGGTGAGTTAGTTACGTTATCGGGAATCAGGGGATTCGGAGGACCAGCGTATCCTGTGCCTTCAATAAACCCATAAACAGAGAGCGAAGGAAGCAACGCATTACGCGCAGTCTTGCGGCTGAGCTCACTGTTCTTCAATGTAAGACTGTTCTCCTGCACCTCAGTGCGGTTCTTGAGCGCTGCGTCAATCATCTCCTGCACGGGCTCTGAAACTGTGTCGACCTGGCCGCCGATGTGATCGGTCGGCACCACCGGCATCTCCTCCAGAATCGGATCGTCGAGAGTGCGAGTGATCGCGTTCTTCATGTATAGCTGTTGCAACTCCAGATTGGTGCGAGCCACCGTCAGATCCTGTTCCCGCGTGGCCAGGTCACCTTCAGACTTCAGCACATCCATCTCTGGTATGGCCTGGAGTTCCAGTTGCTTGCGGCTCGTATTCAGCGTCTCAGTAGCAAAAGCAACTGATCGCTCGCTTACTTGCTCGTTATCGTAAGCACTCACCAAGTCCCAGTAAAGATTGCAGATCTGGGTCACGGTGGCGATCACCTGTGCGCGAAAAGCAATGTCGGAGACTCTCTGATTGGTGCGGGCAATGCGAAGGAAGCGAAGGTTTGGCCCGAAGCCGAAACCAGCCAGCAGCTGTTGCTGCGCATAAAGCTCTACGTTCGAGTAGAACTCCGGATTGTAAGTGTTGTTGGGACTGTTCGTGGTCTGGCGCTCGTTGCTCCAGGAAGCCTGAATGCTGCCTCCCGTCGGGAAGGCCTGCGAGTAATAGAAGTTAGCCGTGATAGTGTTCAAGTGAAGTTCGGGTACACCATAGATAATCTTGTTGGGCAGCAGCGCCGTGGTGTGGTCTACATAGGCTTGAGCAGAGATAGTCGGATCAAAGCTAGAGACGGTGGTACCTGTACCGACCGTGCTCTCAACCAGTCCGGATGCGCCTGCACCTGCGCCATTCGCGCCGCTCGATGTACCGCCGGCACCTGCTCCAGAACCGGTGCCTGAACCAGCTTGAGCTCCACCCGGCGTGCCGGAGACAACGCCGGTGTTCACGCCAAGAGCCTGACCGCCAGCCGCCGTGCGCAGGATGTCTGTCTGAGCGATAGGCAGGTTGTAGCGCGCGATAACAATATCGAGATTGTCTTCGAGAGCGAGATCGATGGCGTCGTGCAGGGACAGATAGATCTTGCCATCCTTCACGAGCGAGTTAAGCCGTGCCGAATTGGCCATGTTCGGTGGCTCCAGCGTCTTGCCGCGATAGGCGTCGAAAGGATTACGCGAGGGCTTCATCAGCTGTTCGAATGGAACAGAACCCTTCTCGGTAGGAGCAGTCTGCTGCGCCGTGCTTCGCGGAACAGGAGCGGGAGCCGTCGCATTCTGTGCGCTCTGTGCGATCGCGACCGGAATAGATTGCGCAAACAAGGTCAGGCAGCACAGGAAAGCAACCGGCTTCAATAGCGACTTGGCTGCATATTCGTTCGCGGAATTACGGATGAATGTCGGCATGAGATGACTCAAAATTGCACCCCTGCTGTTTGCGGTAAGCCCGCAGTATCTGAGTAAAGCCACCCGTCGCGCAGCTCAATGATGCGCGATCCGTACTTGGCATTCTCTTCCGAGTGCGTCACCTGGATGATGGTGGTTCCCTCTTCGTTTAGTTGCTTGAACAACTCCATGATCTCCTTTGCTTGAGCCGAATGCAGGTTGCCCGTCGGCTCATCGGCGAGCAGCAGACTCGGCTTATGAATGACGGCCCGCGCAATTCCCACCAACTGCTGCTGTCCACCCGACAGCTGGCTGGGAAAAAGATCCTTCTTGCCCACGATGTTGAATTTGTCGAGAGTATCTGCCACTAACGCCTGCCGATCTGAGCGTGGAATGTCCTTGTACGAGAGCGGCAAATCGATGTTCTCCGCAACACTCAGATCATCGAGCAGGTGATAGCTCTGGAAAACCATGCCGATGCGCCTGCGCGCCAGTTCGGCGCGCTGCTTACGGTTCATCCGATGGACCGCTTCATCTTCGAAGAAGAAATCGCCTTTCCATTGATCGTCCAGCATGGCGAGCACGTTCAACAAGGACGACTTTCCCGCCCCCGACGGGCCCATGACAGTAACAAATTCTCCAGGACGAATGGTGAGGTTCACATGGCGCAGCACCCACGTCTCGGTGTGGCCGGTCTTGTAGCTGCGTTCGATCTTATTCAGTTCAATCATGATGTCATTACTCCAATTCTTTGCTGCATCAATTCTCGCCTACTCAATGCTTACCTATCCAATTCGTGCTTATCCGATTCTGTTCTATTCCGACCTGAGCGCTTGCATCGGGTCAACCGAAGCCGCGCGGCGAGCCGGAATTGCGGCCGCGAGCGCCACCATTAGAACAGTTGCCGCAACACATGCTAAAAGCGTGAGCGGGTCCCCCGGCTGGACTCCATAAAGCTGGCTGGTTAACAGGCGCGAAAGCCCAAAAGAAGCCGGCAAAGCCACAGCAACCCCGATCGCAGCGGTCAACGCCATCTCGCGCATCACCAGCATGACTACGTTGCCGCGTTGCGCGCCAAGCGCCATACGAACCCCAATTTCTCGCGTTCGCTGTGCCGTAGCAAAAGCCAGAACGCCGTAGAGCCCAACTGCCGTCATCAACAGCGCGAGAGCAGAAAAGCTCGCGGCAAGCACGGCCAGGGTGCGTTGGTTGGACATACTGCGATCTACCTGTTCTTCCATGGTGCGCATCCCGTCCGCCACAAGCTTAGGATCGAGCCGGCGGATGCGCTCGCGGATCGCGGACTCAACCGATGCGGGCTGCTGAACGGTTAGCGCATACAAACGCATTCCTCCGGGATGTTTCTGCTGAAGGTACGGGCGATAGACAGTCCCGCGAGGAGCGTCACGCACGGTCTGGTGCCTTGCATCACCGACCACGCCCACGATCGTCGTATCCGGCTTGACCTTGGTGCCTCCGCCTTCAGCGATAAGGCGGCCGATGGCATTTTGCGGTGAACCGTAGAAGCGTTTTGCGAAGGCGAGATTGACAACCGCAACAAGCTGGCTTCCATGTGTATCGGCATCCGTAAACTCGCGTCCCGCAAGCAATGGCTGATGCAGCGTCGCAAAGTACGCAGATGTGATCCACGGAACTTCAAAGTCCATGTCCTCTTCCTCGGGTGCGACATGCCCCTGAACAGTGAAGTTTGAGTTGCTTGAATTTCCGGATATCTCAGGGTCCGTAGTTCCAGCGGCCTGCTGAACTCCCGGTATTGCACGCACCGCATCGAGAACCCCGGTCTCCACTTGTGCGCTGCGATCATCCCCATAACCAGCAAGGGTAGGATCGACATCGAAGCTGACGACATGCGCCGTCTGAAAGCCGATGTTCTGGCTGCGAAGATTCGAGAGCGTGCGCAGGAATAGACCCGCTCCCCCAAGCAACAGGACTGTCAGCGATATCTGCAAACCAACAGCGATCTTGCGAAAACGCTGCGAGCCCCTCGACGCCGTCCCAGTGTTTTGCCTCAGAGCTTCTGCAAGCCTTGGACGCAGGAACTGCAGCGCCGGCGCCGCGCTGAATGCAAGCGTGACCAAAAGAGACAACGCGAGGGTGAACCCCAGAATCCGCGAGTCCACCGAAGCGGAGTACGGTGCCTGCGTCGGGTCGTCGCTATTAGTGATCATCCCAATCAGGGTGCGTGCAATCAGCGGAGAAAAAGCAACTCCAGCAATCGCGCCACAAGCTCCAAGCACTCCTCCTTCAATCAGCAGTTGCAGAATAATTCTGGATCGTGCCGCCCCCAGCGCATAGCGCATGGAAATCTCTCTCACGCGGCCAGCAGCGCGAAGCAGCAGCAATGTCGCCACATTCACCGCACACATCGCGGCCAGCACACCGACCATCCCCATCAGCACCAACAGAGGCATGCGCAAGTCTGCGCGCCTGGGCATGAAACCCGTAGAATCGTCCTTCACAGCCAGGTGTGTCCGATTGAGGAATTTATCCTTGAATCGCGCCGATACAGTTCCATAGCCAGTAAGTTCCTGTGCGCGCAGAGAGTACCAAAGCGGTCCCAGCGAGGCCTCAGCCTGCTGTTGCGTAACGCCAGGCTTCAGGCGCGCAATCAGCACTAGCCAGAGCGACTGGTGGTTGTTCAGATCGTCTCGCGGAACCGACCACGGCATAGCGACTTCGCTCATGTGAATAGGGAGAAAGACTCCCGGCGTGTATCCATCGATCGCGCTGTGAAAGCCCTCCGGCGCAACGCCAACAATAGTGAAGGGATGGCCATTGATAAGGAGATTCTTCCCTGCCACGTCAGACGATGCGTTAAAGCGTGTCTTCCAGTAGTCATAGCTGAGAACGACCACTGGATTAGCGCCCTTCACCGTATCATCCGAGTCCGTGAAGAGGCGTCCAACCGCCGGCTTCAGACCAAGCAGATTGAAGTAGTTGCCGCTGACAATTTCCGCATCCTCATTCTCAGCCTGATCGTGCCAGGAGACGCCAACACCGTTGCGAACTGCGGCCAGAACGCCACTGAACACGGTATTACGATCGCGCAGATCCTTATACATCGGATAAGAGAAGTAATCCTTGATATCTCCACCAAAAGCGCTCATCGATCCGGAGAACGCTCCCGTCCACTCAAATCGAACCAGCTCTTTAGGCTTCTCGACCGGCAGCATGCGCAGCAGCACCTGGTCAAAGATGGTGAAGATCGCCGTGTTAGCGCCAATGCCGAGCGCCAGCGTGATAATAACCGTTGCCGCAAAGCCCGGCGAGCGTGTCAGTTGCCGCAACGCGTAGCGAAGATCCTGGATGAATGTATGCATACTGAGTTGTCTCATACTCACTTTCGTTCGATTCGTTTCTATTCTGTGCGAAGAGCCTGCATCGGTTCGATGGTAGAGGCGCGGCGAGCTGGTATAAACCCGGCGGTAACGGCACACGCGGCAAGGACAGCGGTTGCACTAATGAGAGCGACCGGATCATAGGAACCGAGGCCATAGAGTTGGCTCTTCATGAAGTAACCAGCGAGGAGCGCGGCAGGAATTCCGAGCGCCAGGCCCAAGCCAATCTGTATCAGGACACCACGCAAGACCAAGGCGACTACGCCTCTGCGCGTCGCACCCAGCGCCATGCGAATGCCAATCTCACTGGTGCGGCGAGCCACGAAATAGGAGGTCACGCCATAGAGGCCAACCGATGCCAAAATCAACGCAAGGATGCCGAAGAGCGTAGTGAGGCGCGCAATGAGCCGGTCCTGGTTGAAGTTGCCAGCCACCTGCGCGTCAAGCGAACGAAGATCGTCTACCGTGAGGTTGGGATCGATGCCAGTGAGTGTGCGCCGCGCCAACGATTCCACATCGTCTCTGGGTCGATCAAAACGCAGCAGGATGGAGTCAATGAACATCGACTGAACCTCGCCGCCAATCATGCTCGCCTCTTTGTACCCCATGAACTGCTGCGCGACAGGCCGCAGGAAGACCGGCCGAATCTCCTTGTTCGCGTTGTTGATCTTGAAATCCTTAAACACTCCAACGATTTCAAACGCGCCGGAATACGGTAGGAAGTCGATACCAAAATGCCTGCCGATTGGATCTTGGTTGGGAAAGAAATGCTTGGCGAATGTCTCATTGACCACCGCGACCTGCGGTGAAGTAGCAGTATCCTGCTCAGTGAACTCACGACCGCGTATCATCGGAACGCCGATAGTGTTGAGATAACCTGGGTTTACTCGATCCCATGTAGAGCCGCATTTGTCGCCGGGTCGTGGAGCGCCGTGACCCTGTTGGATCACGCATTCTCCATAGTTATTGCCTTCGAGAGGGCTATAAAGCGCCAGACCCACACCGGCTACGCCTGGCAACGCGGCGAAACGCGACTCCAGCTGATGATAGAGAGGCTGCACCCGATCCACCGTATAACCGGCGCCGGAGACATCGAGATGGAGCACATAGCGGTTAGTCGTGACAATGCCGAAGTCCTGATGTTCAAGATTATCGAGCGACTTCGTCATCAACACCGCGCCCACCAGCAACACGACAGACAACGCGGCCTGAAAGATAACCAGAGCCTTCTGTGGCAGCGAAGAACGGTCGCTGGTGGAGCGGCTGGAACCTCGCAATGCCTCAGCCGGCTGCGCATGAGACGACATCCACGCGGGCGCCGTGCCGAAGAGAATGCCAGTGACCAGTGAAATGGCGAAGGCAAAGCCAAGTACCGGCAGCGATGGACTGGCCTCGATAGGCAAATTCTTAGCGTCTGGAAACGCGAGACTCAGGATCACTTGCGAACCTGCATAGGCAACGGCTAGGCCCGCAAGTCCGCCGAGGCAACTGAGCAACACGCTCTCCGTAAATATCTGGCGGATGAGGCGTCCACGTCCCGCTCCGAGAGCCATGCGCAACGATATATCCGCACGGCGAGCGGTACTGCGCGCTAACAACAGATTGGCAATGTTGGCGCAGGCGATAAGCAGCACCACCGAGGAGAGAATCATCAGCATCTTCAATCCGGTGCCAGTCTCCTGCTGCAGGTTCTGGATACCACCGCCACCGGCAGCCAGGATCACATGCTGCTTGGGAATCTCCGCTGCCGCTCCATTGACGGTGTACACGAGCCTCGTAGCAATCCATTGCCGCAGCGCCACAGACAGTTTGGCCTGCAGTGGACCGATGCTGGTTCCAACACGCACTCGGCCAATCGGATAGAGCCAATTGGAATCGGGGTGGTGCAAGATCGAACCAGGCCCCGAGATCAGCGGTTCGTTCGCCAGAGACATCCAAAAGGCTGGTGGATTGTCTGTGATGCGATCACCAAAAAATCCGTGCGGTGCTATGCCGGTTACTGTGAAGGGGTGAGTTTGAATAAAGATGGTTGAACCCACAATGGATGGATCCCCGGCAAATTCACCCTGCCATGCCTGATAACTCAGGACTGCGGCTGGCCCAGCTCCCGGCGCGTCGTCGCCTTCCGTAAGTAGTCGGCCAAGATACGGACCCACACCGAGAGTCGAGAAGTAGTTGCCTGAAACATATTCTCCCCGTAGCGTCTTAGCAGCTATGTTGCCTCGGCGGACAATGAAAGTATTTTTTCCGGCCTGCATCGCTGCCAGTTGTTCAAACTCAGGAGCAGAGTTCTTGAGATGCAGATATAAGTCGTAGGAAAAGATGGAGAAGTCACCAGTATCGTTCTGATAGCCGCCTTCTACGCAGCAATCATCCGTGTCACCGATGCGATAGAGCTGCTTGGCGTCGGCCACAGGAAGCGACTTGAGCAGAATGCCATTCACCAAAGTAAAGATGGCCGCATTGGCGCCAATGCCCAGCGCCAGCGTGATAACCGCGGTGAGCGTAAAGCCCGGCGTTTTAACCAACTGCCGCAACGCATATCGGAGATCTTGCGTCCATCCGTTCATCTAGCGTCTCCCTGTTCCGAATGATTCCTGTGTCAACGGATTTATTCCGTTCGTAGCGCCTGCATGGGTTCCAATCGCGCAGCCCGACGCGCTGGCAATAGGGCGGCGCCGGTTGCGACCGCAATCATGGCGACAATCGCAATTGCAAAGCTCACCGGGTCAAACGGAGACATCTGATACAACATGGCCTTGAGCGGAGGCATGGCAAAGTAAGTAAGCGGCAAGCCCAAAACAAGGCCCGCCAGAAGTATCCAAAGACTCTCTCGCATCACCATCGCCAGCACCTGCGTGCGAGTTGCACCCAGCGCCATGCGCACACCAATCTCCGTAGTGCGACGGCTTACGCGGAATGAGTGTGTCCCATAGAGTCCCGTAGCTACCAGCAGTGCCGCAAGCACCCCAAAGAACCCGCCCATAGCCGCAAACATACGCTGTTGTTCATATGACTTTTCAAACTGTTCTCGCTGCGTCATTGGCTGCTGCAGCGGCACATTGGGATACGCTTCAGCGATAACTTTACGCACCACCGGCAGCGTCGATCCTGCATCGCCTCGCGTCCGAACCTCGATGTGCATCATGCCAAGCGACGGCGCTTGCATCGCCGCATAGTAGGCCATCGCCATTGGCTCCTCATCGACCGACCTGTACTTGCTATCCGCCACTACGCCAATGATGGTCCTGCGATGGCCATCTCCGAGCAGATGGCCAATGGGACTGGAGTGGGGATAATATCGCTGCGCCAGGGTTTGATTCACCACTGCAACCAGTTGCGTATTCGGCGCGTCCGTCTCACGGATCTCCCTGCCTTGCAGAACGGGCACGCCCATGGTGCGAAAAAAGTCCGCGCCTACATCGTTCGAACGTAGCAGAACGCCACGCTGCTCAACTCCATCAAGAGTCAGGTCGTTATTGTCGCTCCACCCTGAGCCTGGGCGGTTCTCAGCCATGGAAACCGACTCCACTCCGGAAATCGAGCGCAAGCGCTCCAGCAACGCGCGGTAGAAGGCATGCGTGTCCGGCTGATCCTGTGGAGTGACTCCAAAGACCAGCAGCCCCTGTGTTTGGATGCCCAGATTTTGCGCCGCATAGTTGCGCAGCGTCCGCAGCAGCAGACCGCCGGCCATCAACAGCACCAGGCAAATCGCCATCTGCGCGGCCAATATGATCCGCCCGCCCATCACTCGACCGCGGTGCGCGGTTGTGCCAGTCGAAGTAGAGCGCAAAACACCCGCAACCGGCGCATGCGTCGCGCTCCAATAAGGCACAAGTCCAAAGAACAATGTGGCAGCTACCGAGATCAACAATGCAAACAACAACACCGTGCGATCGGGGCTGAGACCGCTCTCAATCTCCGACCACGTCGCTAATGCTTTCGTTGCCAGTAGCGCAAACAGCCATCCCAGTCCAGCACCCATTGTCACGAGCACTAGGCTCTCACAAAGCAACTGACGGAATATGCGCGTGCGGCCAGCACCAATTGCAAGACGCAGGCTAAACTCGCGCTGGCGAACTGTATTGCGCGCCTGCACCATCATCGCTACGTTCGTGCATGCGATCAGCAGCACCAGCGCAACAAGTCCCATCAGAATCCGCACCGGCTCGCGATAAGAGTCGCTGTACCCGGCAATGCCGCGAGCAGGCACAAAGTCCAATAGCGGCTTCCATTGCTTGGGATCGATCTTGCCCAGACTCTTAGTGACAACTTCACTAAACGTACCCTCTAATGCCTGTTGCGCTTGTATCGGAGCGACCCCGGAGCGCAGCCGCGCCATCAACCGCAGGCACCACCACTTCGGAGAACCATAGAGCGTCGAATCCGGCGTGCTTCCCCATGCATTCAGCCGTGCATCCTGCTGCAATGGAATCCAGAAATCGGTCGAGTCTCCCGGCTCGATCCCCTTGAACCCATGAGCTGTGATCCCGACAATCGTCAGCGGCACGCCCTTCACATACAAAGTATGCCCAAGAATCGCGGGATCACGTGAAAAGCGGCGCGTCCAGTAGTCGTAGCTGAGAACAACGATGGGAGCATGACTCTTTTCATCGTCCAGAGTAAAGCCGCGACCGAGTTCCATCCGAGCTCCAACGCCAGAGAACAAATTGCCGCTCACTTCCTCGCCTTCGCTCTCCTCGGGTAGTTCCCCATAGCGCACAGCCACGCTGCCGGTAAAACTGAGCGGTACATAAGCAATCAATTCCTCGAAGACATCCGTGCGCTGACGAAAGGCCTCAAATGTCTCTTCGGTAAAAGAAGTAGAAGAGTCTCCCGTATTGCTCCCACCCGGCGCCTGACCTTGATCATTCGCCATCCGCACATAGCTGAGCCCCTCAGGCCGGCTCACCGGCAGCAGTTGCAGCAGAATCGCATTCATCACGCTGAACACGGCAGTATTTGCGCCTATGCCCATAGCCAGCGTCAACACCACCACCAGCGTGAAACCCCATGATTTGCGCAGCTGGCGAAGCGCGTAGCGAATATCTTGAACGACCGATTGCATGATGATCTCTCCTCTACTCGCTACGCAGCGCTTGCATGGGTTCAATAGACGCAGCATGGCGTGCAGGCAGCCACGCTGCGAAGAACGATGCCGTCGCCAGCACCACCACCACGGTTACAAACGTGAGACCATCGTGAGCCTGCACACCAAAGATATAGCCGCGCGCCAGCGAGACCGCGAACCAGGCCATCATCGCCCCACATGCAAGACCCGCACCCACCAGCAACACCGCGCGGCCCAATACGAGGCTAAGGATATTTCCCTTCTGCGCGCCCAGCGCTATCCGCAACCCAAACTCCCGTGTGCGTTGCGCAACCGCAAACGACAACAGCCCATACAGGCCGACTGAGGCAATCAGCAGCGCCAGCCCGGCGAAGCCTTCCAGCAAATACGCGATTAACGTCTGGCTGCCGAAGGAGTCTTCCACCGCTTCGTGAATCGTCTTGACACCGGTGGTGGTTGCGTCCGGCGCAACCTCATGCAGCGCCTTGTCGAACTGCCCCCGCAAAGCATCCGCCGGTATCCTGCCGCGAATTGCCACCTGAATGAAAGCCGCAGCGATGTTGTAAAGCGGGCCACCGGGCTCAATCTGCGTTAGGCAGAAATAGATCTCCGGCTCAGTACCCTTAGTCACGTCCCTCTGCTTCACATCGCCGATCACGCCGACGATTCGCGCATCGTCGAAGCGCCCTTTGCCCATCGAGAGCGTGTGCTCAAGCGGATCGGTACCGCTCAGATAACTATTCACAAAAGCTTGATTCACCACCACGACTACCGGTGAAGTTGCCGAGTCCTCTTCCGTAAAGAACCGGCCCTTCAGCATCGGGATGCCCATAGCATCGACCAGCCCCGCCGAAGCCAGGCGCCCCGCTGCGGTCGGTGATTTCGACATCGGTACCTTTTTGTGATCCAAGCCCGCGGTGATCATCACTTGAAACTCCGAGCGCATTGGCAGCACAGAGCTCAAAGCTGCTATCCTCACCCCCGGAATCGCGCGCAGCCTCTCCAGCAGCGGAACGTAAGAAGTCTGGACGATGTTGGGCTGATGGGCAAACTCCTCATCTGAACTCCCGCCTGCCGACGGGTTGAGGATGATGCCCCCGGTCAGCACGTTCTGTTGCGTAAAGCCAAGCGGCACCTCTCGTAAAGCATGGATCGTACGCAGAAACAGTCCGGCCCCAATGAGAAAAACCAGCGTCAGGGCCAGTTGCGCCACCACCAGAACTTCACGCGTACGATTGTGGCTCGCCGAGGCGGTCGTGTTTACTCCATGCAGACTGCCCTGCACGTTGCGACGCGATGCCCGCAGCGCCGGAATCAGGCCCACCAGCAATGCAGTCACCAGAGTCAGCAGAGCCAGGCCGCTCATCACCCGCCACTCCACATGGACCGTAGAAGCCAGAGGTAAACTGTGCTCGATCCTGCGCCACATCAACTTGATCGCAATCTGCCCTGCAAGCAACCCGAGCACGCTTCCCATCGTGCTCAGCAACAGGCTTTCCACAATCGCCTGTTGTAGCAGCCGGCCTCGACTCGCACCCAGCGCGGCACGCACTGCAAGCTCACGACTGCGCGCAACGGCTCGCGCCAGCGTCAGACTCGTTACATTCAAGCAAGCCAGTGCCCATATTCCCAGCACCACCGCATACAGCAGGCCAAGAGGCTTGCGCGCCTCATGATTCAGCGAAGTCTGGTAATCCGCTACCACCACGCTCGAGGGCGGCGGATCATCCGGAACCTGCTTCGCAATCACCGCTTGAACATGGCTCAGATTCGCATTCAATTGCGCCACGCTCATGCCGTCCGGCAAGCGAGCAAACAGCGAACCCCACGTCTGGTGCGGGCCGCTCATCGCAGTCTTCGCGGCTACATCAATCGCCGCGGGAACCCACACCTGCATGTCATCGCCAAACGGAAAACTAAACCCTTTCGGCATCACGCCTATGATGGTGAAAGGTTTGCTCTTGATGCTTAACGTCTTGCCAATGATCTTTGGATCGCTCGCATACATCTTCCGCCACACATCTTCGCCCAGCAGCGCTACATCGCCTCGCCCAGGGTCATTCTCCTCGGCGCGAAAGCCGCGCCCCAGCACGGGTTGCTCGCCAAGCATCTGCATCAACCCTGCGGTCACATCCACTCTCTCAACCTGGAATCTTCCGCCTAGACCAACCACACTCGCCATCGACTCGTCCAGCACCATACCGGTCTTCACTTGAGAGCCCGCAGCATCGCTGAGCTGTCGCATATTTGCATAATTCATTGATTGGTTGAATCCGTTCACCACCGGACGGTCAATCGACACAATCCGATCCGATCGAAGATAAGGCAGGGGCCGCAGCAGAATTCCGTCAATCAGCGTGAAGACTGCAATATTCGCCCCCAGCCCTAAAGCCAACACCGTCACAGCCGTAAGCGTATAGCCCGGCGATTTGCGCAGCTGCCGCAATGCGTAGCGAATGTCCTGAATGAGACTCGTCATCTGCATCTACTCCTTCCCTCGAACCGCATTACTCATTTCGTAGCGCTCGCATAGGTTCAATCGACGCCGCGCGCACCGCTGGAATCACTGCAGCCAGCAGCCCCGCCGCCACCAGAGTCAAAGCCAGCATGAGAAAGCTGCCGGCTTCTTTTGGCGCGTCGAAGTAAATCACCATCCCAATGACTTTGCGAGC
>Ga0302326_10012729_pt1 | contig 17891 bp, 19 predicted proteins | sample Palsa_T0_3_FD_202264 | JGI IMG/M metagenome (GOLD analysis project Ga0302326, IMG submission 202264) | Peat permafrost microbial communities from Stordalen Mire near Abisko, Sweden - Palsa_T0_3 | ecosystem: Environmental > Terrestrial > Soil > Palsa > Peat permafrost | place: Sweden: Abisko... | reverse complement strand
CGCTGACCAGCCGCAGCCCGAAGACGGACTCGTAGAACGCGATCTTCTCGGCCAGGTTCCGGCACGCGATCCCCACGTGGTCGATGCGGGTCAGCACCGATGTCTCCCTCCGATGGCGGCTCGGGTCGATGGGTATCGTTTCAGCATGCGCGAAGCGGTGATTGTCGGCGGGGCAAGAACGGGCATCGGGCGCTTGCTCGGCTCGCTCAGCGATTTCAGCGCGGCGGAACTCGGCGGCGTGGCGATCAAGGCCGCGCTCGGGCGTGCGGGCCTGACCGGCCAGCAGGTGGATTACGTGATCATGGGCCAGGTGCTGCAGGCCGGGGCCGGTCAGATCCCGTCCCGGCAGGCAGCCGTCGCCGGCGGCATCCCGATGACGGTGCCGTCCGTCACGATCAACAAGGTCTGCCTCTCCGGCCTCAACGCGATCGCGCTGGCCGCCCAGCTGATCCGGGCCGGGGAGTTCGACGTCGTGGTGGCAGGTGGGATGGAGTCGATGACCGGCGCACCGCACCTGCTGCCAGGGGCGCGCCGCGGATACCGGTTCGGCTCGGCAGAGCTGGTCGACGCGATGGCGCTCGATGGCCTGACCGATGCGTTCGACCAGGTGTCGATGGGCGAATCAACCGAGCGGCACAACGCCAGGCTCGGCATCGGCCGCCGACAGCAGGACGAGTTCGCGGCGTCGTCGCACCAGCGGGCCGCTGCGGCCATCAAGAACGGCCTGCTCGCCGAGGAGATCGTCGCCGTCCCGGTGCCGCAGCGCCGTGGCGACCCGGTGGTCTTCGACACCGACGAGGGCGTCCGGGCCGACACCACGGCGGAGTCACTGAGCAGGCTCCGCCCGGCGTTCGGACCGGACGGCACGATCACGGCGGGGTCGGCGTCCCAGATATCGGACGGCGCATGCGCGGTCGTGGTCGCCGCTGCCGAGGTGGCCGTGGCACTCGGCGCGCCGGTCCTCGCCAGGATCGGCGCGCACGGCACGGTGGCTGGCCCCGACAACTCGCTGCATTCCCAGCCGTCCGGCGCCATCTTCCGCGCGCTTGCCAAGGCCGGGCGCACGGTCGCGGACCTGGACCTGATCGAGATCAACGAGGCGTTCGCCGCGGTCGCCATCCAGTCCATGCGTGATCTCGGCGTCGGCCCCGAGCTGGTCAACGTCAACGGCGGCGCGATCGCGATCGGCCATCCGATCGGCGCGTCCGGGGCCAGGATCGCCCTGCATCTCGTGCACGAGCTGCGCAGGCGGGGCGGCGGGCTCGGCGCGGCCGCGCTCTGCGGCGGTGGCGGCCAGGGGGACGCGCTGCTGTTCGAGGTGCCAGCGCAGGCCCGTGGCTGAGCCCGGCAGCCAGCGCAGGCCCGTGGCTGAGCCCGGCAGCCAGCGCAGGCCCGTGGCTGAGCCCGGCAGCCAGCGCAGGCCCGTGGCTGAGCCCGGCAGCCAGCGCAGCCGGCGGCCGCGAGCGCTCGCCGATCCGGAGGCTCTTGTCGCCCGCGCCCGGGCCGGCGACGCCCGGGCGGTTGCCCGGCTGGTCTCGCTGGCCGAGGACCGCTCGCCCGAGCTGCGCCCGTTGATGAGGGCGATCGCGCCGTTCACCGGCAACGCGCGGGTGGTCGGGGTCACCGGCTCGCCCGGAGTCGGGAAGTCGACCGTGACCGGAGCCCTGGTGGCTGCCTACCGGGCAGCCGGGATGCGGGTCGGCGTGCTGGCCGTCGACCCGACGTCCCCGTTCAGCGGCGGCGCGCTGCTCGGCGACCGGGTGCGGATGCAGGACCATGCGACCGACGACGGGGTCTTCATCAGGTCGATGGCCAGCCGCGGGCAGCTGGGCGGGCTGTCCCTGGCGACCCCGCAGGCGCTCAGGATCCTGGACGCGGCGGGCTTCGACCTGGTGATGATCGAGACCGTCGGGGTCGGCCAGGCGGAGCTCGAGGTCGCCTCGCTGGCCGACTCGACCCTGGTGGTCGTCGCGCCGGGGATGGGTGACTCCGTGCAGGCGGCGAAGGCCGGCATCCTGGAGATCGCCGACATCTTCGTGGTCAACAAGTCCGACCGGCCCGCCGCCCAGGAAGCCGTCCGGGACCTGCGCACCATGCTGGCCATGGGGAGCTGGCGCGACGGGCAGTGGAAGCCTCCCATCGTCAGCACCGTCGCCGTGTCCGGCGCGGGCATCGCCGACCTGACGGCGAAGGTCGGGGCGCACTGGTCGTGGCTCGACAGCTCGGCCGAGCTTGCGGTCCGGCGGCTCGGCAGGGCCAGGCAGGAGGTGGCCGCCATAGCCGTGGCCGCATTGCGCGAGCGGATGGGCGGGCTGCCGGGGGACGCCCGGCTCGACGACCTGGCCGGCCGGGTGGCCGCCGGCCAGATCGATCCCTACTCGGCTGCCGACGAGCTGGTCAGCGGCTAACCGGTCCTGAGTCGGCTGCCGGCGAGCTGGTCAGCGGCTCGCCGATCCTTGACCGGCTGCCGGCGAGCTGGTCAGGGGCTAGTGGCCGGGTCAGGGTCCGGGTGCGTGTCGGTGTCCCTGTACGTCCGGGCACGCTCGGCGGCGGCCGCTTCGATCGCGGTCCGCAGGATCGACTCGCCGCGCCGCCGCGCCTGCTGCGCGCTGCTCCCCCCGCGCAGCCCGAACAGCCGCTTCGCGATCACCAGGTACAGGACCAGGGCCAGGTTGACGGCGAAGAAGGCCACCCGGGTCACGGTGATCTTCGTGGTCAGGTCGTAGACCTCGTACGGCAGGCCGAGCGACGTCACCACCGCGGCGAAGTACTCGCCCCAGCGCTTGGCCAGCCACAGGCCGGTGCCTTCGACCAGCTCGATCACCGCATAGGCCGCCAGCGCCGCGGCGATCAGGCTGATCGAGGTCGAGCTCAGCGTCAGCGCATGCCGAATGAGGCCCACCAGCTTGGACCTGTCGACGTCATAACCGAGCTGGCTCAACACGGTGCGCATGGCCGGCAGTTCCCGGTCGAAAGCCTGCTCGATGGATGCGCGCGCGTACTCGAAGCGCCAGACCGCGAACGCCGAGACACCGAAGACCAGCGCGCGGAAGTAGCGCTCGACGGCAAAGACGCGCAAGATGAAGACGCTGCGCACTTCCTTGCCGCGCCGGACGGCCGGCGCGGCGGCCGCCGGACCCGCTCCGGCCGGCTCCGCTGGCACGTACGCCCCGCAGCGCAGGCACCGCCAGGCCAGCCCTTCCCCGGTCTGGACACTCAGCCGCTCACGAAGCTCGGCTTCCGCCGGGGCGTAAGTCGCATGTCCGGAGCGGCCGCAGCCGAGCAGGCTCCAATCCACGCACCGCAGCCTACGACAGCCGCTGACCGCTGGTCGTCGATCGCCGGTGCCGCGCTCAGGCCCGGAAGATGATGCCGTAGGAGAGCGTCAGCACGTCGTCACAGGCCAGCCGGAGCGCCCCGGCGTCCTGCCCGGTGGCGACGATGGCGATGTCCCGGCCCAGCTCACGGATGGCGTCGGCGAGCGCCGCCACGTCCCGCGGGACGAGATCGTCCAGCAGGCCGTCCACCAGCAGCAGGTCCGGCTGGTGCACGGCGGCAGCGGCCAGCCTGGCCCGCCTGCCGATGACGTCGGGCGCTGCCCGCAACGGGACCTCCGCCCAGGGGGTCAGCGCGAGCCGGTCCATGATCGCGGCAGCGAGCAGCGCCCGGTCCCCGCCCGGCAGCTTGGTCAGCCTGCTGGCGTGATCGACAAGGCCTCGGATGCGGACGGCCGGCTGCGGTTTGACGATCCTGCGGGCGACGCCGACTTGCGCCCTTACCGCGGCCCGGCCGCGGGCCGTCGTCATGTCCTCGCCGAGCACTCTCAGCTCGCCGTGCGCTGGCCGCGCCTGCCCGGCCAGCAGATCGACCACTGCGCGGCCCTCGGCATTACTGCTGACCGCGATGCCAACGGCCGTTCGGCCTGCTGCGGGAGCTGCTATCCGGAAGCTGGCCGAGCGCAGGGCCCAGCCCCCGCTGCGCCGTACCCCCACGCCGGCCGCAAGTACGGGTGTCACGTCTGCCAGAGCGTGACCGGACACCCTCGTCGTCCCCCGATTCATCGGTCGCCCGCACCGCCGTCAGCCTAACCCGTCCCGATCCGCTGCGTCATCGAGCAATTACTTTTAGTTACCATACGGGAACGCCGTCCCGAGGGCACGGGCCTGCCGGCGGGTACGGTATGCCTGTGCGAAAACCGCTGGATCTGCCGTTTGACCCGATCATGCGTGCGGCGCAGATCTGGGAGCGCAGGTTCGGGGACTCGCGCGCCATGGCGGCCGCTACCTCGATCATGCGGGCGCAGCAGATCCTGCTCGCTGAGCTTGACGGGCAGCTTCGGCCGCACGGGCTGACGTTTGCGCGGTATGAGGCCCTGGTCCTGATCACCTTCAGCCGGGACGGCGCGCTGCCGCTCCGGCTGATCGGGCAGCGGCTGATGGTGCATCCGACCAGCGTCACCAACATCATCAACCGGCTGGAGCGGCAAGGGCTCGTCGTCCGCCGGCCGAACCCGAGGGATGGCCGGGGCACCCTGGCCGAGGTTACGACGGACGGCCGCACCACGGTCGAGCGCGCGACCAAGGACCTGATGGCGGCGGAGTTCGGGGTGGGCGGATACGACGCCGCGCAGCTCGACGAGATCTCCGGCCTGCTCCGCGGGCTGCGGGTGGCGGCTGGCGACTTCAGCGAGACCGGATCTGCCGCTGCCGACGGCTAGGCCGGCCGCCTCAGTGCCCGCCGCCGCCCGGCTGGCTGGCCTCAGTGCCCGCCGCCGCCCCGGCTGGCCTCAGTGCCCGCCGCGGTGCCGGTCAGCCGCCGTCGCCGCTGCCCTGGACGATCGACGGTTGCCAGCTCTGCCCGCCGTCGAGAGTGAACCAGACCTCGTGCAGGGCGGGTTCGGCCGGCACGGCGACGCCTTGGCTCGCCTCGGTCATTCCCACGTAGCTGAAGCCGCCGGGCGGTGCCGCCGCGGCCGGCAGCGTCACCTGCCAGCGCCGGCCGCCGTCCCGCGAAACCGCGATTCCTTCGCTGCCCGCCAGTACCACCACGTTGCCCGCCGCGGCGGCCAGTGACGTCGGCGTGCCCAGGGCGGGCGCGGCCCGGCGCCGCTGCCATGTCTTCCCGCCATCGGACGACGCGTACAGCGTCGCCGCCGACCCGCTGGCCGGGCTTGCCGAAGCGCTGGTCGTAGCCTTTGCGCAGAGCAGGAACAGCTCACCCGAGCCCGCCGCCATCGTCGCGTCCGATGGCTTTCCGTCCGGCTGCGCGGCACCGGGAGCGCAGGGCGCGGTCCCGGCGGTAGTCCAGCCGGAGCTGCTCAGCTTTCCGCTGAGCACCTGGCCGTCGGGCGCGAGCAGATAGCCGGTGGCGCTGGCCGGGCGGGTGGTCGCGCCGCCGGCCAGGATCACGCTGGCCGAGGTCGCCGCCCCTCCGTCGGTCAGGTCGGCCGCGCCGCCGACCTGCCGCCACCGTCCGCCGACCGGCGCGGTGTGCAGCGTAAAGCTGGTGCACTGGGCGGCGAAGTCCGCGCCGCGTCCCGTGCACCTGGCCCACAGCGCGAACACCTGCCCGTCCAGCGTCTCCAGGTCGGTCACCCTGGTACCGGCCGGCAACGCGATCCTGGACCACAGCGGGCCGCCGTCGAGGGTGATCCATAGTTGAGGTCCGAACGCGAATCCCTGACTCGGGTTGAGAAACCGGAGCTGGCTGACGCCGGAGGACCCGTCCGGCGCTCCGGTAGCGGGCGCGGACACGCCGAACCAGCTCTTGCCGTAGTCGTTGGTGCCGGCCAGCGAGGTGCAGTTGGCGCCCCCGGCGCAGTGGCCGGGCGTCCCGGCCTGGCCGATCACCGCGCCGATGTCCGGGCCGACGAAGGTGACCGAGGTCGGCTGGAAGTTGCCAGGCACCCGGTCGCCGGACGGTACCGCTCCCAGCGACGACGAGCCGGTGGGTTCCGGCGTGGCGGACCGCACGGCCGGGCTGCCGCCCGGCTTGCCCCTGGCCGGCCGTGTGGCCGGGACGGAGCTGCGGCCTACCGCCAGTCCGGCCGGGCCGGGGCCCGCCGGCCGCTGCGTCATCGCGCTGACGATCCGCGGGGAGAGCGCTAGCCCGGTGACGATCACTGCTGCGCCGGCCACCGAAACGATCGCCCGGCTGACCTTGCGGCGGCGTGCTTGCCTGCTGACCCGCTCGAAGGTCCCTGGCGGCGGGGCCAGCGGCCGGACGTCGGTATCGAGCCAGGCGTCGATTTCGTCGCGGCGATCGCTCACGGTCGTTCCCCAGTGCTGCTACTCGCGGTCGTCCCGGTGCGACTCGCGGTCGCCCTGGTGCTACTCACTGTCGTTCCCCAGCGCTGCCTTGAGGCGGGCGCGGGCATGATGCAGGTCCGCCTTGATCGTTCCTTCCGGGCGGCCCAGCATGGCCGCCACCTCGCGCACCCCGAAACCCGCGTAGTAGTGCAGCAGGAACGCGCTGCGCAGCCGGGCAGGCAGCCCCTCGATCAGCGCCCGGACGTCCACGTCTTGCGCCGGGTGGCAGGCGGGGTCGGACGGGGCGGCGGCCGTGAGGGTGCGGATGGCCCGGCGCTCCCGCCCGGTCTTGCGCCAGTGATCCCTGACCAGGTTCGTGGCGATCATGTAGAGGTAGCTTTGCGGGTTGTCCAGTGCGGTCCAGCGGGCCAGCAGCCTGGTGAACGCCTCGGAGGCGATCTCGTGTGCGGTCTCGTCGTCGTCGACGAGCTTGCGGACCCATCCGGCCAGTCTCGGGTAGCTGGCGTTGAAAAGATCCTCGGCCGCGGCACGGTCGGCCGTGCGGAGCCTGACCACGGAGCTTCCTCGCCTCGTCGCCGGTTCCGGCGGCGCCACCCACGATCCAAGCGACGTCGCGGTGTCGTCGAGGACCGCAGTCCCGTGGCCGCCGCTCGCGCAATATTGCATTTGTTTTACCACACATTCCGCGAGTCACGGTCCAGGCCGCCCGGGCCCCCGTAGCGCCCGGGCACCCCCTGAGACGATGCAGGGACCCATGTGGTTGCCGCCAGCACGGCCCTTTTTCTGACACCTGGCCGGCATAGACTGGCGACCAGATAGTAGGACGTCCTACTAAGCTGTCGCGGGCCCGCGCCGGAGGAGGACCATGGACGCTCAGGGCACGGCGGACGAGGCGGCCGAGGGCAGGCGGCGATGGCAGCGCCGGTACGACGCCGCGGGTAAGCGCGACGCCGATTTCAGCACGTTGTCCGGGCTTGACGTGGACCCCGTCTACGGGCCGCCGGCCGGGGCGGTGGTCCCGGGCTTCGACCGGATCGGCTGGCCCGGCGAGTTCCCGTTCACCCGCGGGCTCTACCCGGCCGGCTACCGGGGCAGGGCATGGACGATCCGGCAGTTCTCCGGCTTCGGCAACGCACGGCAGACGAACGAGCGGTACAAGATGCTGCTGCGCGGTGGCGGGGGTGGCCTGTCGGTCGCGTTCGACATGCCGACGCTGATGGGCCGCGACTCCGACGACCCGCGGGCGCTCGGCGAGGTCGGGCACTGCGGCGTGGCCATCGACTCCACGGCGGACATGGACGCCCTGTTCTCCGGCATCCCGCTCGCCGACGTCACCACGTCGATGACGATCAGCGGCCCGGCGGCCCCGGTGTTCTGCATGTACCTGGCCGCGGCCGAGCGCCAGGGGACCGGCATCGGAGCGCTGAACGGCACGCTCCAGACGGACATCTTCAAGGAGTACATCGCCCAGAAGGAGTGGATCTTCCCGCCCGGGCCGCACCTGCGGCTGATCGGCGACCTGATGGAGTACTGCACGCGCCACGTCCCCGACTACAAGCCGCTGTCCGTGTCGGGCTACCACATCAGGGAGGCCGGGTCCACCGCCGCCCAGGAACTCGCGTTCACGCTGGCGGACGGCTTCGGGTACGTCGAGCTCGGCCTCTCCCGCGGCCTGGACGTGGAGGTGTTCGCGCCGGGGCTGTCGTTCTTCTTCGACGCGCACATCGATTTCTTCGAGGAGATCGCCAAGTTCCGCGCCGCCCGCAGGATCTGGGCACGGTGGATGCGCGACGTGTACGGCGCACGCACCGACCGCGCTTGCTGGCTGCGATTCCATACGCAGACCGCCGGGGTGTCGCTGACCGCGCAGCAGCCCGACAACAACGTGGTCAGGACCGCGATCGAGGCGCTCGCGGCCGTGCTCGGCGGCACGAACTCGCTGCACACCAACGCGCTTGACGAGGTGCTCGCGCTGCCGAGCGAGAAGGCAGCGCAGATCGCGCTGCGCACCCAGCAGGTGATCATGGAGGAGACCGGGGTCGCCAACGTCGCTGATCCGCTGGGCGGCTCCTGGTACCTCGAGGCGCTCACCGACCGGCTGGAGGCCGAGGCCGAGGAGACCTTCGCCAGGATCCGCGGGATGAGCCCGGACGGCTCGATGACGGGCGGCATCCTGCGCGGCATCGAGGACGGCTGGTTCATGGCCGAGACCGCCGAGGCGTCCTTCCGCTACCAGCAGCAGCTGGAGAAGGGCGCCAAGAGGGTCGTCGGCGTGAACTGCTACCCCGAGACCGTCGAGAACCCGGTCGAGATCCTGCGGGTCGGCCACGAGGTCGAACGAGATCAGGTACGCGAGCTCGCCGTCCGCCGGTCCGGCCGTGACCGGGCAGCTGTCGACGCGGCCATCGCCGCGATGCTGGCAGCGGCGCGCAGCGGCGCCAACATGATTCCCTCAATGCTGGACGCGGCCCGCGCTGAGTCGACCCTGGGCGAGATCTGCGGTGCGCTGCGGGAGGAGTGGGGCGGGTACTTCGAGGCCCCCGCGTTCTGACGTCGCGACCAGGCCGGCCGCGGCAGGTGCTCCGGCGGACTTCGACGTTCTCCCGTTCTGATCGCGCGACCAGGCCGGCGGTGGCTGGCACTCCGGTGCATGCGGCAGGATGGTGTCATGCAGCAGCCGCGGGACTTCTCGCTCCATGGGGCCGTTGACCTCGGCGCGCGGCAGGCTGCCGCGCAGCGCCGGGCGCAGGCATCCAGAACATCCGGCGCCGACGGGGAAGCAGGCGCCCCGGCAGGGCACGTCATCGAGGTAACCGACGAGACGTTCAACGCGGATGTCGTCGATCGGTCCCGCAACGTGCCCGTGATCATGGACCTGTGGGCGGAGTGGTGCGGGCCGTGCAAGCAGCTGGGGCCGGTGCTGGAGAAGCTTGCAGCCGAGGCGGACGGCGCGTGGGTGCTCGCCAAGGTCGACATCGACGCCAGCCCGCAGCTTCGGGCGGCCCTGCAGGTGCAGAGCATCCCGATGGTCGTGGCGGTGGTCGGCGGCCAGGTGCTGGACGGATTCCTCGGCGCCTTGCCCGAGGCCCAGGTGCGTGACTTCATCAGCCACGTCATGGCGGCGGCGCAGCAGCTCGGGCTTGCTGGCGGCGCGGCAGGCGCGGGCGCCGCGGAGAACGACGGCACCGCGGACGGGACGCAGGGGACCGCGGACGGGCCGCAGGGGACCGCGGACGCGGCGCTGGGGACCGAGTGGCCGGCCGGCCCGGCCGGCCCCGGGCGGACTTACCCGCCCGGGTCAGGCCCGATGGCCGGACCCGGCGACCCGCTCGCCGACCCGGCGTTCGGCGAGGCGCAGGAGGCGATGGAGCGCGGTGACCTGGATGGCGCGGCGGGAGCCTTCGAGAAGGTTCTCGCGGCCTCCCCCGGGCACCCGGTCGCCGCGCTGGGGCTAGCGCAGGTCGACCTGATCAGGCGGGTCAACTCCTACGACCAGGCCAAGGCCCGCAGGGACGCGGCCGAGAACCCGGACGACGTGGACGCCCAGTGCCGGGTCGCGGACATCGACCTGGCCGTGGGCCGGATCGACGACGGGTTCGATCGGCTGCTCGGCACGGTCAGGAGAACCTCGGGGGAGGAGCGCGATCGCGCTAGGGTGCACCTGGTCAGCCTGTTCGACGTGTTCCCGCCCCGGGATCCGCGGGTGGCCAGGGCACGGGCCAGGCTTTCCAGCCTGCTGTTCTGAACTGCGCGCTGACCGCAGTCGCGCGCAGCCCGCGCAGCCGGCCTGCGGGCGCCGCCCGGGCCACTAGTCCTGCCTGCCGGTCAGCGGCTGGCCGGATCCCGCAGATCTGCTGAACCGGCGTCGGCCAGCCTTTCCAGCGCTGGGAGCGCGGCGGCGAGCGCGGTGAGCTGGTCAGCGGGAAGCGTCCGCAAGCTGTGGGCGAGCACGACCGTGGTCTCCTGCCTGATCCGCTCCAGCGCCGCATGGCCGCACGAGGTGATGGACAGCGTGCTCGCCCTGGCATCACCGGGAACCGCGCAACGCTGCACGTAGCCGAGTTCCTCCAGTGCGGTGACCAGCCTGGTGAGGGTCGATGGCGCGATCCGCTCGGCCGCGGCAAGGTCGCCAAGCCGCAGCGGGCCAGCTGACTCTACCGTCGCCAGCGCGGACAGCTGGGTGGGCGTGAGCCCGGCAAGGTCGTGGCTGCGGAGCCGTCGCGACACCCGGGCGATCGCCACCCGCAGCCGGGTGACATCGATCTGGGGCACGTCGGCCAGCGCGGCGGCTCCCTCTTGGGCAACTGTGTCGGACACTCTTGAAGGGTACGTGCCAGCGGCACGTCTGGGGGTGCCGCGCCGGGCGGCTCCGCGCGGGCGGGTTGCTGGCAGCAGCCGAGCCGGGCGCTGGCGGCTGACATTGGCCCGGGGCGTGCCTGCCAGCCGTCATCCTGCCGCATGATGGGGTCATGGAAGGTGGCGCCCTAGGGGGCAGGCTACTGGTCGCGACGCCGCTGCTTGGTGATCCGAACTTCCGGCGCACGGTGATCCTTATCGTGGAAGACGAGCCGGAAGAAGGCACTCTCGGCGTCGTGCTGAACCGGCCTACCGAGGTTCCGGTAGGGCAGGTGCTCGAGTCCTGGACGGATCTGGTGACAGGTCCTTCCGTGGTGTTCAAGGGCGGCCCGGTCTCGCCGAACAGTGCCCTCGCCCTCGCCCTGGCACGCGGCGAGGACGAGCCGCTCGGCTGGCGGCCGCTGGACGGGTCGTCGGTGATGTGCAGGGTCGGGCTCGTAGACTTGGAAGCGCCGCCCGAGCTGCTCGCCGATGGCGTCACGTCCTTCCGGGTGTTCGCCGGCTACGCGGGCTGGGGACCGGGCCAGCTGAGCGCCGAGATCGACGAGGGAGCCTGGTACGTGCTCCCGGGGGAGCCTGCCGACGCGTTCGTCGCCGAGCCGGAACGGCTCTGGCCGGCCGTGCTGCGACGTCAGGGCGGCGAGCTCGCCATGGTGGCCACCTATCCTGACGATCCCGCGCTCAACTGACCGGCGATCCCGTGCCCGGCTGGCCGGCCCTCCCGTGCCCGGCTGGCCGGCCCTCGCGTGCCTGGCCGGCCGGCCCTCCCGTGCCTGGCCGGCTGGCCGGCGCCGCCAGTTGCCCGCGACGGCAACCTGGCGATCGTCATGACGGCGTAGACTCCGTGAGCGTGAGCACAGAGATCCTTCCCGACACCGATACCCGCCAGGACACGGGCACCCGCCCCGATCTTTCGCACGGCGACGGCGATCATGAACGGTTCGCGCACTACGTCCAGAAGGACAAGATCGTCGATAGCGCGGTGAGCGGTACTCCGGTGGTCGCGTTGTGCGGCAAGGTCTGGGTGCCGACCAGGGATCCGAAGCGCTTCCCGGTGTGCCCGGAGTGCAAGAAGATCTACGAGTCGCTGCCGGAGGGCGCGGACTGATCCCGGTTGCCGGGAGCTAAATTTTAGTCGTTCTTCCGCGCGATGGCTGTTCGCGCGGAGTGCCAGAGGGCATGCTAGTGCCACCGTGTCCGGCGCCGGTGTCATTAGTCCGAAGGATCCGCGTCGCCGGTGGCGCCGGATCCTTCGAGATCATGACTGCCCGCGGCGGCGCAGGCGGGCAGGCTCGGCGGCAGTCGTCGCACTACTCGCTTGGCGGCTCGAAGAGCGTGGGGATGGCCGGATAGCCGCGCGACAGCCGCAGCGCGTGCGCGGGCAGCTCGGCCAGCGCGTCCCGGTGCCGGGACCTGGCCACGTCGAGCGGCTCCCTGCCGACGATCTCCCCGCCGCGCACCAGCTGCCGCAGCAGAGCGCGGCCATCACCAGGGCCGGGCGGCGAATCCGTCACCAGCTCGGCGACGGCGAACTCGCCGTCCCGGCGGCGAGCCGCCCATTTGCGCCCGCCGCGTCCCGGCTTTCCCACGGAGCGCTTGGCCACCGGGACTAGCGTCCCGGCTTCGCCGTCGCCGTCGCCGTCGCCGTGGGCATAGCCGCCGTCGCCGTGGGCATGGCCGCCGTCGCCGCCGGCATAGCCGCCGCGGTGGCCGTCAGCCCGCGCTACCAGCTTGTAGACCAGCGCCGCTGTCGGCACGCCGGAGCCGGTCACCAGGGACGTTCCCACCCCGTAGCCGTCCACCGGGGTGGCGGCGAGCGCCGCGATCGAGTACTCGTCCAGATCGCCGGTCAGCACGATCCTGGTCCGCTCCGCGCCCAGCGAATCAAGCAGCGACCGTACCTGCCGCGCGACGACGGGCAGGTCACCGCTGTCGATCCGGACGGCACCGAGGCCGGGGCCGGCCACCGCCACGGCGGCGCGCACAGCTGCCGCCACGTCGTACGTGTCGACAAGCAGCGTCGTGCCCGCGCCGAGCGACTCTAGCTGCGCCTCGAACGCCTGCCGCTCGCTGTCGTGCACCAGCGTGAACGAGTGCGCGCTTGTGCCACTGGTCGGCACCCCGTACACGTGACCAGCCCGCAGGTTGGAGGTGGTGGCGAAGCCGGCCACGTAGGCGGCCCGCGCGCTCGCCACGGCCGCGAGCTCATGGGTGCGGCGTGAGCCCATCTCGATCAGCGGCCTGCCATCCGCGGCGATGACCATCCGGGACGCGGCCGACGCGATCGCGCAGTCGTGGTTGAGCACGGACAGCGCGAGCGTCTCCAGCACGCCCGCCTCGGCGAAGGTACCTTCGACGACCAGGATCGGCGAGCCGGGGAAGTAGCAGTCGCCTTCCGCGTATCCCCAGATGTCGCCGGTGAACCGGTAGGCCGCGAGGTAGCGCAGCGTGTCTTCGTCGGCCACGCCGGCCTCGCGCAGGAAATCGAGTTCGTCGGCGCCGAACCGGAACTGCTCGAGCGCGTCAAGCAGCCGCCCGGTCCCTGCGACCACGCCGTAGCGCCTGCCGCTGGGCAGGTGCCGGGCGAAGACCTCGAAGACTGCCCGCCGCCGCGCGGCACCGCTGCGCAGCGCGGCCCGCAGCATGGTCAGCTCGTAGCGGTCGGTAAGCAGCGCCGTTCCCGCGGCTCCGGCCAGGTGATCTGCTGTCACGGGGGAAGCCTACGGACACCTCGGCCGGTAGCTGCACCAGGCCAGCGGGCCAGGTAGCTGGACCGGGTGCCACTGGCTAACCCGGAGCGCCATTGCCTAACCTGTACCTGGACGCGAGCTTGCTGCAAGACTGGGTCATCGCGGAGCGGAGGTGATAGCCGGTGAGCCTGGCACCGGTGGAGGTAGACAAGCCCGACCTCGGCCAGTGGACCGTCCCTGACCTGCCCTGGGTCACCATCGTCTGGAACGACCCGGTGAACCTGATGAATTACGTGACCTACGTGTTCCGGACGGTGTTCGGCTACCCGAAGCCGAAGGCGGAGAAGCTGATGCTGGACGTGCACCACAAGGGCAAGGCCGTGGTCTCCGCTGGCGCCCGCGAGGCGATGGAGCGTGACGCCGAGACCTTGCACGGCTACGGCCTGTGGGCCACGGTGAGCCACGACTCGTGACCGCGGCGGGCCGCCCCGTGACGCCGGTGACGCTGGCCCGGCCGGCGTTGGTGACATTGGCCCGGCAGGCGCCGGCGACACTGGCCACGGCGGCGGTGACGGAGCTGATCATGCGGAGGCGCTGGTGGCAGGGTTCCGTGCTACCTCGGGGGGCGTGACCGCCCGGTTCGCCGCACCCCAGGCGAGGATCGTCCGTGACCTGGTCAGCCAGGTGGCTGAGCTTGTCGGCGGTGACCAGCCAGTCCGGCAGCCCGATGACCTCGCTGCCGAGCTCGGGCTCAGCGACAGCACCGCACTGCCCGGCGACCCCGTGCTCGCCCGGCTGCTGCCCGACGCCTACCAGGCAGACCCTGAGGCGGCCGGCGAGTTCCGCAAGTACACCGAGCGGGGCCTGCGTGACGGCAAGGTCGCGGCGGCCATGACCGTGCTGGACACGCTGCCTGCCCGAGGCGGCCGGGTCCGGTTGTCGGAGGCCGACGCCCAGGCGTGGCTGCGTGCGCTGAACGACGTCAGGCTCGCCCTTGGCGTGCGTCTCGGAGTCACCGACGACTTCGACGAGCGAAGCGGACAGATCGACCCCGGCGACCCCCGTTCTGCCTATGTATGGGTGTACCACTGGCTGGCGTTCCTGCAGGAGAGCCTGGTGGACGCGCTGTCCTGAGCGCGCCAGGCTACGCTCGCAGTCATGCTGACGATCAGCCGGGCGCTGCGGGCGAGGATCGTGACGCACGCGCGGGCCGACCATCCGGACGAGGCCTGCGGGGTGATCGCCGGGCCGGCCGGCAGCGACCGCCCCGAGCGGTTCATCCCGATGGTCAACGCCGAGCGGTCGCCGACGTTCTACCGGTTCGACTCGATGGAGCAGCTGCGCGTGTGGCGGGAGATGGACGAGCGGGACGAGGAGCCGGTGGTCATCTATCACTCGCACACCGCCACCGAGGCGTATCCGTCCCGCACCGACGTCGCCTATGCGAGCGAGCCTGGCGCACACTACGTATTGGTATCTACCCGCGAGCCCGGCGAGGCCGAGTTCCGGTCGTTCCGCATCACCGACGGCGCCGTGACCGAGGAGGACGTCCGCGTCGTGCCGGACGCCGCGGCGGACGCGGCGGGCCAGACCCCGGCGGACGCGGTGGCGGAATGATCCCGGCGCGTCCCAGGTTGGGACGCAAGGAAGCAGCCGGCAGCCACTGCGATCGAGCGACCGCACGAACTGGAGCGTTACTGATGGCCATCGAGGTCCGCATCCCGACGATCCTGCGCACCTACACAGGCGGGGCCAAGTCCGTCGAGGGCTCGGGTGCCACGCTGGCCGACCTGCTCGCCGACCTGGAGTCCCGCCATGGCGGGCTGCAGGGCCGGCTGGTAGACGACGCCGGGCTGCGGCGTTTCGTCAACGTCTACCTCAACGACGAGGACGTCCGCTTCCTCGGCGGGCTGAGCGCGCCGGTCAAGGACGGCGACACTGTCACCGTGCTGCCGGCCGTGGCCGGCGGGACGCGCTAAGGCGCAGCGGCGGAGCCCGAATGCGCTACGACTCGCTGCTCGACTCGGCTGGCCGCACGCCGCTGGTCGGGCTGCCCGCGCTGTCGCCAGCCCCGGACGTGCGGCTGTGGGCCAAGCTCGAGGAGCGGAACCCGACCGGGTCGGTGAAGGACCGCGCCGCCCTCTTCATGGTCGATAAGGCGGAGAAGGACGGTCTGCTCGCCCCCGGGGCGACCCTGCTGGAGCCCACGTCGGGGAACACCGGCATCTCGCTCGCCATGGTGGCGCGGCTGCGCGGCTACGCGATGATCTGCGTGATGCCGGAGAACACCTCCGCGGAGCGCCGTCAGCTGCTGGAGATGTACGGCGCCTCGATCATCTCCTCGCCGGCCGCGGGCGGGTCCAACGAGGCGGTCAGGGTAGCCAGGCGGCTCGCCGAGCAGAACCCGGACTGGGTGATGCTCTACCAGTACGGCAACGAGGCGAACGCCCGCGCGCACTACGAGACCACCGGGCCCGAGCTGCTCGCCGACCTGCCGGAGATCACCGCGTTCGTCGCGGGCCTCGGCACGTCCGGGACGATCATGGGCGTGGGGCGGTTCCTGCGGGAGCGGGTGCCTGGGGTGCAGATCGTCGCCGCCGAGCCGCGGTACGGCGAGCTGGTCTACGGGCTGCGCAACATGGACGAGGGCTTCGTGCCCGAGCTCTACGACTCCTCGGTGCTGACGTCCCGGATCTCGGTCACCTCGTCCGACGCGCTGCGGCGCACCCGCGAGCTGCTCGATCTCGAGGGGATCTTCGCCGGGATCTCGTCCGGCTGCGCGCTGCACGCGGCGCTGGCCCTGGCCGCCAAGGCGCGGTCGGCGGGGGAGCGGGCCGACATCGCGCTGGTGGTCGCCGACGGGGGCTGGAAGTACCTGTCGACCGGCGCCTACGCCGGAACGCTGGCGGAAGCCGAGGCCCGGCTGGAAGGCCAGCTGTGGGCGTGACGGCTGTGCGGGCGTGACGGCTGCGCGGGCGTAAGGCGGGTCAGGGCACGCTCTTGATCTTCCACACGAAGACGGAGCCCGCGACGGCCACGACGGCCGTCGCGGCGAACAGCGTCGGGTAGCCGCCCAGCGACACCAGCGGCGCGGCCAGCAGGGCGCCGATCGCGGACGGGCACACGATCGCGATGTTGATGATGCCGAGGTCCTTGGCGCGGTCCCTGGCCGCGGGCAGCACCTGGGTGATCAGGGCCTGGTCGACGGCGAGGTAAGAGCCGAAGCCCATGCCGAACAGGACGGCCGCGCCGATCGCCGCGTGCCAGGTCTCGGCGACCGTCAGCAGCACGGCGGCCACGCCGATGAGGGCACCGGAGACGGTGACGATCATCTTCCGCTTGCCGATCCGGTCCGAGACCACCCCGCCGACCACGGCGGTGACGACCACGCAGACGGTGTAGATCACGATCAGGATCAGCAGCCCGTCCTGGGCCGTCTGCCCGGGGAACAGCCGGGTGTAGTGCACCTGGTCGCGGAGGAAGTAGAGCAGGTACAAGGTTCCCATCGCGATCGCCAGCGAGACGAGGAAGCGGGTCACCCAGGCCCAGGCGAAGTCGGGGTACTCCCGCGGGTTCACCCAGTAGGACCGCGCCAGCTGCGCCCAGGAGAAGCGCGGGCGGTCGGCGGCGTCCAGCGGATGGTCCGGCGTCAGCAGCACGAAGGGCAGCGTCAGCACGGCAAGCAGCACCGCAAGCACGTCGTAGCCGGAGACCAGCTTGGTGAAGACGTCGATGACAAGGACGGCGCCGACGACCAGGCCGAGCGCCTGCGGCATGCCCACCCAGCCGGCCACCGTGGCGCGCTGCCGGACCGGGACGTGGTCCGGGATGGCCGCGCTCAGGCTGGCGTACTCGCCGTTCTGGAAGGCGCTGAAGAGCACCCAGAGGACCGCCACGCCGGCCACGCTGGCCTGCCGGGCCAGCACCGCCAGCGAGGCCGCCGCGAGCAGCGCCATGGCCAGCGTCCAGCGGTGCCGCCTGCCGCGCAGCCGGCCGATCGGGAAGCCGCCGGTCGTCCGGTCCGAGAGCGCGCCGGCCAGCGGGGTGGCCAGGCCAGACGCGATGGCGCCGAGCCCCGACACCAGCGCCAGGGCGGCGATCTTGTGCCGCGGGGTGATGTCCTGCAGCTGGATGGGGATCAGCACCTGCAACGGAGTCAGCGAGGCCATCCACATGCCGAGGCTGGCCAGGCTGAGGCCGGTGATCCAGCGCCTGCGCACCCGGGTGGTCGGCTCGGCGAGCGCGCGGGACGGCGCGCTTGGCTCGCCGGTAATCTGATCCGCCATCGCAGCTCCGCTAGCTGGCTGTGCCCGTTCCCGCTGATCGGAGCCTGGGCCCTGGATGGATAATGTCGCGTTCGGGGCCACATTGGTAGATGCCGGCGGTCGCTCGCGCGCGACGGCGGGCGTGCCGCCGGGGCCTGCCCGGCCCGGCGGCGCCTAGCATGGACGACCATGCGGCTGACCGTGATCGGATGCGCTGGCAGCTTTCCCGGGCCGGCCAGCCCGGCGTCGTGCTACCTGGCGGAGGCCGACGGCTTCCGGATGCTGCTCGACCTCGGTAACGGGGCACTTGG
>Ga0302326_10012723_pt1 | contig 17898 bp, 11 predicted proteins | sample Palsa_T0_3_FD_202264 | JGI IMG/M metagenome (GOLD analysis project Ga0302326, IMG submission 202264) | Peat permafrost microbial communities from Stordalen Mire near Abisko, Sweden - Palsa_T0_3 | ecosystem: Environmental > Terrestrial > Soil > Palsa > Peat permafrost | place: Sweden: Abisko... | reverse complement strand
CCTGCATCAAGTTATTGTTGCAAGAGCCAGTTGACCACCACTCGAAGGCGTAGCCCGAGAAGCTGGGCGACAGCACATTGTCCACCATAGTGTTCGAGTTGCAATTCACCTGGTTGTCGCTGGTCGAGTAGCCGGAATAATTCGAACAGCACATCGGGATAGAGAAACCAAACATCCCATACTGGGGATCGATGACATCGTGCGCTGAATTGTTAGTAAAATTCGCCACGCCGCCCGTGGTGTTGTTTTGCACAACGCTTTGCTGCCCTTCGAGCGCAATCCTGTGCCACTGACCGAAGTCGTTCCGATCTATCAGAGGGTTGTTCAGCATGTAGGTGTGGGTGATATCACCCTGTGACTCTGAGCCTTGGAAGAATTTCATCGGCTGTTCGAGGTGCTCGAAATCGTTGTTTTGAACAACCAGGTTCGTGGTCGAGACATGGACTCCCACCGCTCCACAGTAGCCACCGGCGCGGATGTAGCTGTCACCTTGGTAGGTGAGGAGATTCATGATTGGGTTGCAGTCGCTGGTCCCGTTGCCGAACACGTTCCACAGGATCTTTACGTTCGTGTCTATCGGCGTTTGAGAAGCTCCTACTCCCTCAAGGTTTATCTGATCGTCATAATCGTGCGATGTAGCCGTGCTCGCCCAGTTTCCGTGGGCATAGTTGTTTTGAACGGTTAGATTTGACGTTCCGCCAACGACACTCATCCAACCTCCACCACCGCCGGATGGCTGTCCACCATTCCATTCAAGGTACTGGATTGTTATCGGAGTTGTGCAGCTGCTGGTGCCCACATACCATCCAGAACTGCTCGCCAAAGACCCGTTTAGGATAGCTGTGTACGGCGAAGCGTAGCTATAACTACCTGGCAGGAGCGATGCAGGGTGAACGTATGGGACCACTGGACCGCTGATCGTCATGGCGGTCGTTGGGCATGGGATGCTGAGCTGGGACGAGATGGTGTAGCTCCCCGCGGTAAATAACACCGTGTGCCCATCCAGAGAGATGCCATCCATCGTCTGCGCGGCACATGAATCAGTCGCACCGGCATTGATTGCTCCCTGGATGGTCGAGATACTCGCGCCCGGGGTAAGGGCGCAGTTCGTACCTGGCCCGATCTGGCCTGAGCTTGAACCGACCACAAGTGAGATGCGCGCGGTGGCCGACGAATAGTCGGTCGTGTCGGTCGGTGAAAATACAACTGCCAGTGGTTGAGTACCTACAGCAAGAACGGCGCCCACCGCCGGGTTGTATATGAAGCCGCCAGGCACACTTGCCTGCGCATCCAGCTGTGCCGCGCTAAGGGCGGTTCCCGCCGTAATGGGGGCCGGCGTAGCCCATCTAATCGTCGGCGTGGCCGGATTAACGGTAAGCTGGACCGAGGCTGTAGCGGCAGAATAAGTTTTCGAATCCGTCGGAGTGAAGGTTGCAAATAGCGTCTGCTTTCCCGCTTTGAGCGCCAGTCCCGCGGCTGGTGAGTAGGCAAAGGTTCCGGGCACGTTGGCGGTGGCGTTCAATTGTGTACTGCCTAATGCCATGCCATACGCGATGGCCGGAGGCGGATTCCAGGTGATGTCCGGAGTTGTAGACCCGGGTGCCGCAACAATCGTAAGTGAGTTGTTTGCGGTGACGGGCGCGTAGTCGGTCGCATCTGACGGGGAAAAGTTCACTGTCAGCTGTCGACTGCCTACTGGCAGCACGGTCCCGGAACCAGGATTATAGGAGAAGACACCTTGGACATTCGCCGCAGCGTCTAACTGTGCTGCGCCCAACGCAGTCCCTTGCGGGATGTTGGCCAAGCGATTCCAGGTGACAAGCGGAATAGCCTTCGTCACCGTAAGCAGCACCATCGCGGAAGCCGCAGAATAGGTTGTTGTGTCGGCGGGCGTAAAGGTGACGGATAGCGTGTGGCTGCCCGCTTTGAGTACAGTTCCGGCAGCCGGCCAGTAGGCAAAGGTTCCGGATACGTTAGCCGTGGCGTTCAATTGTGTACTGCCTAATGCTGTGCCATACGTAATTGCCGGAGGCGCATTCCAGGCGATGGCCGGAGAAGTTGTGCTGGTTCCTGCACTCACTTCAATCGAGTTGTTTGCCGTTACAGGTATATAGTCGATCGCGTCGGACGGAGTAAATGTGGCCGCTAGTGGTCGAGTGCCCGCGAGTAGAACTGTGCCCCGCGGCGGGCTGTACGTGAAGCTGCCCGGCACGCTTGCTGTGGCATTCAGCTGTCCCGCGCTGAGAGCGGATCCCGCCTTCAGTGAGCCCGGTCTCGCCCACGCGATCAGTGGAGTGGCTCGATCAACTGCAAGTTGCGCAGATAGGGTAGCGGCAGAATACGTTTTTGTGTCGGAGGGCGTGAAGAGCACAGTGAGCGTCTGCGTTCCGGCTTTTAGCATTGTTCCTGCGATCGGGGTGTAAGCGAAGGATCCGGGCGCGTCTGCCGTAGCGTTCAATTGAACACCGCTCAAGGTTGTACCATATTGGATCGCCACCAGTGTTTTCCAAGTAATGACTGGAGCGATTGCGGCAGTGGGCGTAGGAGCTGCTTGAACGGTGAGTGAGTTGTTAGCCGTAGCAGACGTATAGTCGCTCGGGTCGGCGGGCGAAAAGGTTGCCGTCAGTGGTCGAATGCCCAGTGGGAGCACGGTGCCTGCTGCCGGAGTGTAAACCAGGGTACCTGGCACATTGGCCACGGCGTTCAACTGTGCGCTGCTAAGGGCTGCCCCCTGTGTGACGGGAGCCAACGGAGGCCACGCAATGATGGGAGAGGCCTTCGTCACTGTGAGGTTTACAGACGCAGTGGCTGTAGCATAGGACTTTGTGTCGGCCGGCGTGAAGACGGCAGAGAGGGTCTGTTCTCCTGCTTTCAGAATCGTTCCAGCGGCTGCTGTATAAGAGAAAGCTCCGGGCACGTTAGCGGTCGCATCCAATTGGACACCGCTCAGTGCGGTCCCATATTGGATCGCTCCCGGGGGATTCCATGTGATGATGGATGGAGCAATTGTGCCGGCAACTGTGGGAGCAGCACCAATCGTGACCTGTGCCGACGAATTTAGGGTTTGTGGAGAAGAGCTCCAGGCTGATGAGGATTGACCCTCAGGGGATACACTGTAACTCGCCTGTACCGTTACGGTACCCGGCGAGTTGCCAGTAAGTATTCCGCTGCCTATCTTTGCCAGTGAGCCGTTGGATAGAGTCCATTGCGTGCCTGAAGTTACATCCTGCGTTGTACCGTCACTTAGTTGCGCAACCGCCTTCAATACGGCTGCACCGCCTACGTCGATGTTAGCTGGGGTAGCTGTTACAGTGAGAGACTTCAGCGTCTCAGGGGACGGGTTAGCGCAACCCGCAATCAACATCAATAGGGCACAAATGAGCCTTGAGCAAATCAGTCGCGCAGGGGGAAAACGCATTGATTGCCTCGTTGTGTCGGACTTCGGAGCTGGCAAAAAAGCCCACGTCAAAGAGGGCGACTGTGCGTGTCTTTGTGACACGTTCACGGGCCAACGAACATCGCTGCCCTATTTACTTTCGAGTTCCGGCGGAGGCAGGGCAATGATACCGATGAAGCATTACGCAAGTTTTGTATGAAAATGATTCAGAAGCGTTTGCTTCTGGACACAGGTGGTGTCAGCGGGAGACAGATCACCCGGACCGAGATACATCCTGGGCTTACAGCTTCAGTTGCGCCCGCGAACGGATCGCTTTATAGGGACACTTGCGCGCGAACTCGGCGAAATTCACTGTAATGCCTAACCCGGGCGCGTCCGGCAACAGCACGCGGCCGTCCTTCTGGGTTGGATAAGTGCCATCGGTCATCTCGCGGAACAGGTCGTTATCCGCACCTTCACATTCGTGGATGATGAAATTGCGGCACACTGACATGGTAGACATCGAGGCCATGTGGGCGATCGGTCCGCTGCATTGATGCGGCGCAACTTCCACCCCGTAGGCTTCCGCCATGTTCGCTATCTTGCGTAGCTCGGTCACTCCCCCGGCATGCATGACATCGGGCTGGATGATCGCGGCGCCCTTTACGTCGAGCAGTTGCTTGAACTCGAAGCGGGAAAAAAGGCCTTCTCCCGTGGCTATGGGGACCGGGCTCTTCGCCGCTACTTCTCCGAGGCCGGCGGGGTTTTCACGGAGCGTTGGCTCCTCCATGAACAGCGGATGATAAGGCGCAATGACATTGGCAAACTGAATGGCCGAGCGCACGGTAAAGGTCTCTGCGCATTCGAGCGCAATATCCACGTGGTTTCCGAACACCTTGCGGATCGCTGCTAGTTCCGCGACATCCTGGTCCATGCGCTCGAGTTCGGTGGCCGCGAGCGGCAAGGTGTACTTGACCGCGGTCCAACCCTGCTCACGGGTGCGGGCCGCCAGTTCCGTCACCGCGGCAATGTCGCGCTTCCCTGCTGGAATGGACGCATCCCAGTGGGTGAAATAGACGCGGAGATTGTTCTGGATCGGGCCGCCCAGCAGGGAGGAAAGCGGAACTCCCAGACGCTTGGCTTCGATATCCCATAGGGCCATGTCGATGGCGGAAAGGCCAGTCATCAGCGCCGGACCATTGCGCCAGCGCGTGGCCACGTAGTAAACGCGATCCCAGTGCGCCTCCGGCCCTGCGGGGTCGAGGCCCACATACTCGGGCTCAAGCCAGCGGAGCACGGCCTCGGCTATGTCGGTGCGGCTTTCGAGGGTCGCTTCACCGAGTCCGGTGATGCCCGCGTCGGTGTGGACCTCGACGAACATCAGGTCGCGCCAGCGAACGGAGACCTTATGGATGTCGAAGCCGGTGATTTTGACTTTTCCCAGCGGGGCCGCTCCCTGGAATGCCGAGGCCAGAGGAACGGCGGCCAGACGCTTGATGAAGGATCTCCTGTTCACAGTGCGGAATGATATCCCACAGCCAAGACGGCACGAAAAAGCACCGCCGATCCGTGATGCACCGGTGAGGTGTGAATGGCACCGAGGGGTTAGCCAGCCTTGCTCAGGTGTTTCAGCGTGATCTTAACGGCAGCCAGAACGGCCTGATCGGGTCCTGTGAGTACCTCGCCTTCCGATAGCGCGCTATAGGAATCGCGGAGCCGTTGCAACACATCCGTCGCATTCGGGGGGATGGTGAACAGCGTGATTTTTTGTTGCACCTTATTTGGGTCAACCATGGTTGCTTCTCCTACGCCGTACGAATACAGGAGACGACGAACGGAACAGCGAGCCCGTTTCATGCTATTCCCCATAATAAATTGATGGAAGAGCCCGTGGAAAAACGCCGTCGGATCGGAAGCATACGGGGTTTTCGTGTTTGCAGTCAGCGTGCATCGTTTGAGCGCGGACACGCCAGTACTGTGCTGTTGATTACCCCAAGTGCGGGATTGCTCACGGCTCATCTTGACGGCATCGTGGAATGGGAAGTGTTCGCGTATTTGGGTTGTTTTGAGGCCAGTGAATGCTTCACGTGCTGTCCACAATGGCCAACTGAAAAACCTGGTTTGGACAAAACCTGATATCAGCTCTCCGGCACGGGAACTGATGAGGATCTCCAGTGGCCCGTGCGAGAAATCAGGAAAAAGGGTTATCTTTGAGTTTGCTTGAAAGCAGTCTGAAATTGCGCATGCGGAGGACTCGTGAATGGGACACAAATACGCCAGCATTCTTGAAACCGTCGGGAACACCCCGGTCGTCCGGATCAATAAGCTCGGCCCGCCGGGGATCAACCTGTTTGTGAAAGTCGAGGCCTTCAATCCACTCGGTTCGGTCAAGGATCGTCTCGCCCTGGGCGTGATCGAGGATGCAGAGAAGACCGGGAAGCTCAAGCCGGGGCAGACGGTGGTTGAGGCGACCAGCGGTAATACGGGGATCGGGCTGGCCATGGTGTGTGCGGTGAAAGGGTATCCGCTGGTGGTCACCATGGCGGAAACGTTCAGCGTGGAACGGCGGAAGTTGATGCGGTTTCTAGGGGCCAAGGTGGTGATCACGCCCGCGGCGGGCCGGGGGACCGGCATGGTCGCTAAGGCCGTCGAACTGGCGGAAACGCATGGCTGGTTTCTGACCCGCCAGTTCGAAAACGAAGCCAATGCCGACATGCACTCGCGCACGACGGCGCAGGAGATATTGCGGGACTTCGAAGGAGAGCGGCTGGACTACTGGGTGACAGGATTTGGGACCGGTGGCACGCTCAAAGGCGTATCGCGGGTGCTGGCCAAGGAACGGCCGGATACAAAGATCGTGGTCTGCGAGCCGGATGACGCGCCCATGATCGCGAGCGGGATAGCGCAGGAACGGAAACCAGACGGCTCCCCAGTGGCCAGCCACCCGGTGTGGAAGCCACATCCTCAGCAGGGCTGGAGCCCGGATTTTATCCCCAAGCTTGCCGCAGACGCGGTGGCCATGGACGTCATCAGCCAGCTACTGCGCATCCCGAATGCCGATGCCATGCGCTGGAGCAAGGAACTTGCCCGCAAGGAAGGGATTTTTGCGGGGATCAGTTCAGGCGCAACGTTTGCAGGCGCGTTGCAGGTGTGTGCGGTGGCTCCGCAGGGGGCGACGGTTCTGTGTATGTTGCCAGACACGGGCGAGCGTTACTTGAGCACTCCGCTGTTCGCCGACATTTCGGTCGATATGACGCCGGAAGAGGTGGAGATTGCCCACTCCACGCCAAGCCTCTGGTTGCAACCTGCAGAGGTGAAATGATCAAGGAAAAGACGATGAGCCGATTCGAGCTCGAGGAAGAGGGCGAAACGGCTTACCTCGAATTTGAGCTGGATCAGGCAGGGTGGATTACGCTGTGGCACACGGAGGTGCCACAGGCACTTCGTGGGCGCGGTCTGGCTGGCGTGCTGGCGAAGACAGCCCTGGAATACGCTCGCGAGAACAAGCTTAAGGTGGATGTGATTTGTCCTTCGGTGGCGAATTATTTGTCGAAGAATCCGGAGTTTCAGGATTTGGTGGGGAAATGACAGCAGGATAGGTCTTGAGGGTGAAATCCCAGAGATCCATGGCCGTATCATCGCGCCTGCCACGTTCGATTGGTAGTCCTTGTCGGACACAAAGGAAAAATGCAATGGTAGGGCTTCGCCTATCTTTTTCCGCCCATGTATCCGGATTTCCTGCACGAGGCGCCAACAACATCCGCGTGTGCGGCTTTCGTTAAGGAAAGCCGCATGAAGTTCGTCAACGCCAGCAAGCTCGACAGGAAATCCGGAGTACGCTCAGGCGAACATTGAGCACCCGTCCCTTACCTCTGCATCTTTTGCGGCCTGTAAGTTCCGTCCTTGACCTCTGCCTCTTTTGCGGATCATGAGTTCCGTGCTTGACTTGGGCATTTTTCGCGAAGGTCACGGGATTACCAGATACTGCTCGAACTTTCCGTCGGGTATCTGGTAGGTGGTCACTTTCAGATCGCGGTCGGGAAAGGTGACGGTGAAGATGCGGAACATCATGCCTCCGCGGGCTTCCTGGGCGGTTTGTTTGAAGGTGAGCGGCGGGCCCAACGGCTTCAAACTAGAGGCAAAGTCCTCCAGCGTCTGCTGGTTGAAATAGGCGTTGCAGTATTTGGTGAAAAGGGTGCGGTCGATGTGGCCGTCGGCGAGCCCGTTGAAGATGGAGAGCGCCTGCGCCTCATCCTTGTTGGGAGCGGGCGCTGGAAGGCCCAGGACGGTGGGCGTAATCCTGCGGGCGATCAGGCTCGCGGCGTGAGTCGCCATTTCGTTGGTGAGGACGATGATGGCCGCGTGGTCGTCGGGAAAAACGATGTTTTCGGAGACAAAGCCGGAGACTTCTCCTGAGTGCTCAATGATGTTGTGACCATCGCGCTTACCTATATCCACTCCCAGGCCATAACTGGTGGCGGACCCATCCTTGAGCGGGACAGGGGTCAGCATTTGCTGGTAAGACGCCGGGGCGAGGAGCGAACGATTCATCATGCTGATGTCCCATAGGGCCAGATCGTGGGGTGGCATGGCTAGCTCGCCGGCAGCGAACATCCAGCCAGCGCCTTCCAGCGGGGCAGCGCGTTGGGGTCCGAGGGCGTGCCGCTCGTAACCGGTGGGATCAGTCGCGGGCAACTTGCTGGCATCCGTGTCATAGACATTGTCCATGCCCAGCGGAAGGAAGATACGTTTCTTCAAAAGATCGATCAGGGGCATGCCGCTGACCTGCTCCACGATGCGGCCCGCGATTACGTAGTTGGTGTTGGAATACTGCCATTGCGTGCCGGGGTCGAAGTCCAGCGGCTTTTTACCCCAGACGTCCAGGATGTGCTGCGCGGTGGTGGGCACCATCATGGAGGTCATCACGTAGTCTTCGGGCCAGTAATCCTGGTAGCCGGACGTGTGCGAAAGGAGCATGCGGATGGTGACTTCATTAGCCCGGGCCAGGTCGGGGAGGTAGTTGGAGACGGGATCGTCCAGAGTGAGCTTATGTTCCTGGGCCAGGAGAAGGACCGCGGCCGCGGTGAATTGCTTGCTGATGGAGCCGATGGGGTACTGCATTTGTGGAGTGGCTTCCATGAGTGGCGTGAGCCGGGCCAGACCGTAGGCCTGGAGATAGGCGATGCGGCCATCCTTGACGATGGCAATCGAAGCGCTGGGCACCTTTGTGGAGGACAAAACCTGGTTGACGGCGGCGTCGATGGTTGCTTTCGCATCTTCGGGGAGGGTTGAGTCGGCTCGTAGCGCTGGGACGATGGTGAGCGACACCAGGGTGAAAATGACTAGGGATTTCGACATGCTGGCTCTGATTGTAAGAGGAGTCCGGCGGTGTGCGGTTTTCGTCATTTAGGAAAATGCGTCTAAACTACTCCAGCGCATTGGAGGATCCATCATGCTTACCCGTAGAGAGTTCACTCGCCTGGCGGTCGCCGGGGCTGCTTCGCAAGTGGTTTCGCCGCTCTTGGCACAGGGGGGCGATCGCAAGATTGGCTATTGCATCATCGGCCTGGGCCGTATTTCGATGGATCATTTTATGCCCGGAGTGCTGGCCAGCAAGAACTCGAAGATTACCGGACTGGTGAGCGGCCATCGGGATAAGGCGCTGGCGCAGGCGGCTAAGTATGGGGTTCAGGAGAGCTCCATTTATAGCTACGAGAACATGGATCAGATCAAGAACAATCCGGCGATCGACGCCGTGTACGTGGCGCTACCGAACAGCATGCATGCGGAGTACACCATCCGCTCGGCACGCGCGGGCAAGCATGTGTTGTGCGAGAAGCCTATGGCTACTTCGGTTGCGGATTCCATGGGGATGATCAAGGCTTGTAAGGAGGCGAATAAGAAGTTGATGATCGCCTATCGCTGCCACTATGAGCCGACGAATTTGCGGGCGATGCAGCTTATCCGCGAGGGGAAACTGGGGAAGATCCAGGCGATCGAGAGCGCTAATGGCTTTAGGGAAAAGGCCGGCGAATGGCGGCTGGACCGCAAGTTGGCGGGTGGCGGACCTTTGATGGATATGGGGGTCTATTCACTCAATGCTTGCCGGTATCTTACGGGCGAGGAGCCGGTCGAGCTTAAGGGGTATTCTTCGGTGATCGACCATGACGGACGGTTCGATACCGTCGAAGAGAATGTGTCGTGGACGATGAAGTTTCCCTCAGGGGCGATGGCTAGCTGCAACACGACTTATGGCGCTTCAATGAACGGGTTCTACCGGGTGCATGGGTCGTTGGGGTTTTTGTACGCGGAGCCGGCGTTTCCCTACCAGGGGCTTCATCTGACGGCTCAGTTTGCTGACCCGGCGGGGGGCAAACCGATTATGCTCGATGAGCCTAACCCCAGTAAGGATCCTTCGCAGTTCACTGCCCAGGCCGAATATTTTTCCGATTGCATTGTCAAGGATCAGACGCCGAAGACGGCTGGAGAAGAGGGTTTGCTGGACATGCAGTGCATGTCGAAGATCTATGAGTCATGCGGATTGCCTTCGCTGTAGCCTGGGGGCAGCGTTCTTCTTGATCGGCTGATAGAAGCTGATAGTATTGTGCGTCCCATTGCAGGCGACGCCACGTTCCCTCAGCGGCTAAAGCCGAATTCGTGGCGAAGCAACTAAGTACGGCCTAAAGGCCGTACCCTTCAGGGTGAATTTCCGACCCCATCTTGCCTCCGGGGGAAGACGACGTCATGGTCACCGGCAGCACCAGTCCCAGTGCCGCAACAGTAGGGCCGCCCGGGCCCCTGGATGACGCAGGTTACCACTTCTTAGCGCCACGCCTGAGATCGACTCTGTTCGTTCTGCCAGGAGTGATGCGTTGTCCCCCGGAATACTTTGTGGAAGCCGCGCGGCGATATGGGGGGGTGGTCACACTTAGCCCTAACCGGATCTATCTGGTTACCGATCCGGAGGGCGTAAAGCACGTCTTGCAAGACAACCACACGAACTACATCAAAGGGCCGTCGTACCAGGTGTTGCGGCCGTTGATGGGGAATGGATTGTTTTCCAGCGATGGTGATTATTGGAAACGACAGCGGCGCCTGATTCAGCCGGCGTTTCAGCACAAGCATCACCCGAGGATGACCGACATAATCGTGGACTCCACTTCACGTATGCTGGAGCGCTGGGAATCGAAGGCATCCCGGTCCGAGGCGATTGACGGGCGCTCTGAGGTCATTCTTTTAACCGTCGAAATTCTTTTGCGTAGCATGTTCAGTGGAGACTTGATCGGTTCTGAAGAAGTCCTGCGCGATGCTATTCTCGATTGCTCGCGGCACATGGACCTGATCGGCGTGGTGAAGATAGTCAAAATGTTGGCGTGGTTCCGCTTTGCGAGGCGCCGCCGCTTCGAACAGGCCATCCGCACCCTGGACAGTTTTATTCTTGGCGTGCTCGACGAGCGAAGGCGGAAGCAAATCGACAACGGAGACCTGGTATCGCTGCTGCTCTGGGCGCGGGACGAGCAGACCGGCGAGTCGATGAGCGACCGGGAGATTCGCGACGAGTTGATGACCATGATCCAGGCGGGTAACGACACGGTCGCCGACACGATTGCCTGGACCTGGTATCTCCTGGCCAAGCACCCCGAGGTGAGGGAAAGGGTGGAGTCGGAGGTCGATTCGACGCTTCAGGGCCGCACTCCCGGCTTGGAGGATTTACCCGCTCTCAGCTATACCAACCGGGTGGTTATGGAATCGATGCGCATCTATCCTTCGGCCTGGGGGTTCGGGCGAACCGCTTTGAAGGAAGATGTGATCGGCGGATACCGTATTCCCCCCAAGGCGCTGGTGGTCGTTAGCCCCTACGTGACTCACCGGCGGCCCGATCTATGGGAAAATCCGGAGACGTTCGATCCCGATCGTTTTCTGCCGGAAAGGAGCCAAGGCCGGCCGCGTTTCGCCTACTTTCCTTTTAGTGCCGGACCGCGTAAGTGTATCGGCGCGGGCATTGCCATGGTGGAAGCCCCAATGGTCGTCGCCATGGCTGCGCAGCGTTACCGGCTTTCGGTGCCGGCGGGCTTCACCCCTGGGCTCAAAACCCGAATCACCCTGACCGCGGATCGTGAGATAGCACTCACGCCCGCCGCTCGCATTACTCCCTTCCCGACGTGAGCTTCACGCACAGGATTCGCGAATCAGCTACTATAAGCTGATTCACCATCAGGCCGCTATCCCCCGACGACGCCTTACCGCTTAGGAAAGTACGAAGTTTACTGCTCTGTTGCACCCGGTCAGGGGGAGTAAGAGATGACAAGAACGATCAGCACCGAAACTCCTCCGTCGGTGACATCGAGTTCAGAGACAAACGCGACCGACGGCAGTGCACCGCAGCGTCGCAAATCGTTCCCTGTTATCGCCAAGTTAGGTATTGTGGCGGCGATTGTATTGGCTGGTTACTTCCTCTGGAGTCAATTCGTCGCACCGCCGAAGATCCCGCATAGCGTAGTGGCACTGAGCGGCCGCATCGAGGGAGACGATTCGGCAGTTGCACCCAAGGCGGCCGGCCGCATCCTGGAAGTCCGGTTCCGGGAGGGAGACTCGGTTAAGGCGGGAGATACGATCGCGGTACTTGACGACGCGCAGGTCTTCGCGCGGGAAGACCAGGCTCGTGCGGCGGTCACGGTGGCCGAGGCGCGGTTGAAATCCGCAAACGACCAGGTCGCGGTATTTCAGGAGCAGCTGCAGCAAAACGATTTGCAAACCGAGCAATCGAAAATCGATGCGAGTGGGCGCGTGCGCCAGGCCGAGGCAGACGTAGCGGCTGCGGAATCTGAACTGGCGAACCAGGAAGCTGCCTTCCAGATTGCCGACTTTGACCGGACCGCCTACAACAAGTTGCGCAAAACAGACGCGGTGTCGGAACGCCAGGCCAGGCAAGCCAATGCAACGGCGGAACAGCAGGCCGCGGCAGTGGCCGCAGCAAAGCGGAAACTCGAGTCGGTGCGGGGTATGCTGACCATGGCCCAGGCGACGCTTTCCAATCCAGGGATTCGCGGGTTCCAGGCATCGACGGTACGCAAGCAGCTCGCGCAGCAGCACTCCGAGATTACCTATGCTAAGGCGTTAGCAGACCAGGCGCGCTTCCAGCTTGCGGAAGCGCAAGCGACCCGCAACGACTTGACGGTCAAGGCGCCCTTCGACGGCACGGTCATGACGCGGGCCGCCGAGCCGGGCGAGGTGGTGCAGGCAGGCACGACGATTGTGACCCTGCTGGATCTCAACCGGGTGTACCTTCGGGGCTTCATCCCCGAGGGGCAGATCGGCAAAGTGAAGGTCGGCCAAGCCGCCCGCGTCTACCTGGACTCCGACCCGACGAAGGCGCTCGACGCGTATGTGGAACGGATTGATCCGCAGGCCACGTTTACTCCGGAAAACACCTATTTTCGCGACGACCGAATCAAGCAGGTGGTGGGCGTGAAGTTGCGGATGAAGAGCGGCATCGGGTTCGCCAAGCCGGGCATGCCCGCCGATGGAGCGGTTCTGGTTGAGGGCAGCACCTGGCCGCCCGGCCGGTTTAATCGATGAGACGCCGGTGGTGACCTTAGCGCCCCCAGCGCCAGTCGGGCCTGCGGCGGCCTTGGCGGCAAGCGCGATCCGCATCCGCGACCTGGTGAAGCGCTACGGATCAAATGAGGCGGTACGCGGAATCGGCTTCGATGTGAAGGAGGGCGAAATCTTCGGTCTGATCGGGCCCGATGGAGCGGGCAAGACCTCAACCTTTCAAATTGCCGCCGGGGTCATGGAATCCACTTCCGGCGGGGTTGAGATTTTTGGTATCCCGGCACGCGAGGCACGGGCGCAAACGGGTTATCTCACACAGAACTTCAGTTTGTATCCGGATCTCACGGTCGATGAAAACATTCGCTACATTGGGGATCTGCGGCGCGTGCCCCGGGAAGATATTGTGGCGCGGGGACAGCGCTATCTGCAGATGTTCGACATGGATCGCTTCAGCGCGCGGCTGGCCGGACAACTGAGTGGCGGCATGAAGCAAAAATTAGCGCTGGCATGCGCGCTGGTTCCGGAGCCACGCGTGTTGCTCCTGGACGAGCCGACTACGGGCGTGGATCCCGTTTCTCGCCGTGAGTTCTGGGACGCCCTGGCGCACCTGGCCGCTGACGGACTAACTATCCTGCTGGCCACCCCGTACCTGGATGAAGCGGAGCGATGCCATCGCGTCGCGCTGATGCACCAGGGCGAAATCCACGACATGGGCACACCCGGTGAACTGCGGGAAAGACTGGGAGCGCGGCGAATGGAGGTGCGCACCTCAGATCTTGCGGTAGCGGAGGAAGTTCTCTCACCCTTGGCGGGACCGGGGCGGGAGATCCTCGACGTACAACGCTTTGGCGACCGCCTGGATTTGCTGGCGCCCCATCCGGATGCGGCTCGCGTGATCATCGAAGAGCATCTACGCGCCGCCGGCTCGCAGATGCAAGAGATATTGCTGGATGAGCCGACACTCGAGAACACCTTCGTAGCGCGGCTCCGGGCCCTGGGACAGGAAGTGCACGATGAGCCCTTCCCTGCCCGCCATGACCACTCGCAACTTATCGGTCAAGTGGCGATTGGGGCTTCGCAGCTCACCCGACAGTTTGGATCCTTTATCGCGGTGCGCCGGGTGAGCCTTGAGGTGCGCTACGGGGAGATCTATGGACTCTTAGGAGCCAATGGCGCGGGGAAAACCACCACCATCAAGATGCTGTGCGGCCTGGTCGCACCGACCGGCGGGAGCGTGCAACTGGCCGGATGGACGAAGCAACTGCGGTCGAGCGAAGTACGCCAGAGTATCGGTTACATGTCGCAGAAATTCTCCCTTTATAACGACCTCTCGATTGAAGAGAACCTGGAGTTTTTCGCCGGGGTGTATGGGGTACCACGCGAGGAGCGCGAAGAAAAGAAGCGATGGGTGCTCGAGTTTTCCGGGCTCGAAGGGCGCGAGCAACAGCTCACGGGGAGCCTGCCCCAGGGCTGGAAGCAGCGAGTGGCTTTCGGATCGGCGATCATGCATGAGCCGAGTGTGCTGTTTCTGGATGAGCCGACATCGGGGGTCGATCCGCTGGCGCGCCGGTCTTTCTGGAAGATGATCAATCGGCTGGCGGACGCGGGCACGGCGATCCTGGTGACGACTCACTACCTGGAAGAGGCGGAGCAATGCAACCGGCTGGGATTGATGGTGGCGGGCGAACTGGTGGCTGAGGGTACTCCAACCTCCATCAAGGCGGCACAGGAAGGCCAATTGATGGAGTTTGTCACGGACCAGCCGCAACGCGCGCTGGATCTTTTGAAAGGCGCTTCGGAACGATGGAGAATTTCGCTTTTTGGCGACCGGTTGCACGTCATTCTTAACCAGGATCAAGCCGACGGAGAGAATACCTATCGCGAGAAGTTGGCGGCTGCGGGGATCAAGGTGATTTCCGCCAAGCCGGGGCGATTCTCATTGGAAGACGTGTTCATCAGCGTGGTGGAAAAGGCCCGTTCCACGGGCAAAGCGGGAGCTGAGGAGTAACGCCCATGCGCCGAATTCTAGCCCAGGCCGGCAAGGAGCTGATCCAGCTATTGCGCGACAAGCGGGCGCTGGGTCTGGCGCTGGCTCTGCCGTTGACGCAGCTGATCACGATGGGGTCGGCCATTTCGCTGGATGTCAAGAATCTCCCCCTGGCGATCCAGGACTTCGACAATTCCCCGGCGTCGCGCCAGTTAATCGAGGCGTTCCGCGAATCGATTTCATTTAAAGTGGTTCCGTTTCCCGTGGACCAGCGGCCTGACGAGGCGTTCATCACCAATGATGCCCGCGCCGTATTGATCATTCCCGAACGGTTTGGACGAGACGTAGAGCGCGGCGCAAAGACGCCGGTACAGGTGCTGGTGGACGCATCCGATTCCAACACTGCGCGGCTGATCGAAGGATATGCCTCACAGATCACAGCCAGGTTCAACCAGGGAAACGAGGGGTCGGCAGACCGCGCACCGGTAAAGGCCGCAATTCGCTTCTGGTATAACCCTGGGCTCTCCTCGAAGAAGTTTTACGGTCCGGGAGTCTTCGTCCTGGCGATCTCGCTTTTCCCTCCGCTGTTGGCCACGCTGGCGATGGCCCGCGAAGGAGAACAATTGACCATTTTGCAGGTCTACGTTTCCAGTATCTCGGCGCACGAATTTCTTCTGGGGAAGATCCTGGCATTTATGGTTGTGGCCCTGGCGGATGTGCTTCTCCTGCTGGTGTTGCTGTTCACTTATTTTGGACTTGGTATCGCCGGCGACCCGACGCCGTTCCTGGTGTCGACGGTGTTGTATGCGTTCTGTGTGGCGGCGTTTGGCACCATGATTGGGGCGGCCATTCCGAATCAGGCAGCGGCGATGCAGGCGGTCGCGCTAGGCGGGTTCCTGCTGGTGTTCATGCTTTCCGGTCTTATTTTTCCCATCCAGAATATTCCGGTTCAGATTCGCTGGCTTTCGAGTTTGATCTGGGGCCGCTATTACATCGATATTGTGCGCGACTTTTTGTTGCAGGGGGGCGGCTGGCCTGCGGTGTGGTGGAAGGTGATTCTTATTGGCATCATGGGTTGGGCTTTTTACATGGTAGCGTGGGGCAAAATGCGCCGCATGCAACTGGCGGCATAGACATGACGCCTTTTTTTCAAACTCTTGTGAGTGATCGGTTTGGCGCGCTGCTGCGCAAGGAATTCGAGCAGATCCGTCGCGACCGGCGCCTCACCCTGTCGCTGATTGTTCCGCCGATTTTGCAACTGCTGCTATTCAGCGTGGTATTGAACGCCACCGTGTCGGATCTGCGCCTGGGCGTGATTGACGACAGCCGGACGGCGCAGAGCCGCGACCTGGTGGCAAGCCTGACCGAGAGCCGCAGCTTTCGGCTAGCGGGCTACTACTACGCCGTGGACCAGCTGGGTGACGCGATCAGCCGTGGAAAGCTCGACGCGGGCGTTGTCATTCCACGGGATTTTGCTCGCGATCTGGAACGGGGACGGCCAGTGACCGTGCAGCTTCTTCTGAACGCAATGAATGCCAACACGGCCACCATCGCTCGCTCGTATGCGCAGGGCGTGATCAGTACCTGGGACGAGGGCCTGCCCAGAAGCGGATTGCACGCGCGCTTTGCGCAGGTCAACACGGTCGCGGTGAGCCGCCGGGGGCAGGCCATCATGACGCGAGCGTTCCTTTTTAATCCGGGGCTCATTAGTAGCTGGTTTGTGATCACTGGAATCCTGGGTCTGCTGATTATCCTGAACGGCTCCATCGTCGCCTCGGCCGCCATGGTGAAAGAGCGCGAAGCAGGCACCATCGAACAACTCGTTATGTCGCCGGCGACTACATCGGAGATCATCATCGCCAAGATGGCACCGCTCTTTGTGTTGCTGCTGTTGATGGTGATTGTTGCCACTGCTTTCATCAGGTTCGCCTTCAACGTTCCGTTTCATGGCAACCTACTGGTGATATTCTGCGGTGCGTCGTTGTGCATCCTCTCCGGCATCGCACTGGGCACAGTGATTGCGACATTTTCAAGGTCTGCGCAGCAGGCGCAGCTCACCAGTTTTTTCGTCAACCCGCTGCTCACTACGGCGTCGGGCGCGGTGACACCCGCGGAAGCCGTTCCCCACTGGCTGCAACCGCTGGTGTTTATTAATCCGATTCGCCATTTCAGCGTGATCGCCCGCTCCAACATGATCAAGGGCACCGGCTTCACGCCCTTATGGCCCAACTTTTTGGTACTGGGGCTTTTCACTCTCATGCTGGTGGTGCTGAGCGTCTGGCGGTTCCGCAAAATGCTCAGCTAAGCTGCGATGAGACCGGCTGCCGAAAAAGTTTCGCAGGGACGGTGAAGTTAGCCCTCAGGACGCAGGTCCTGTAAACGGTCGCTTGTTTTGGATGTTTTAGCCGCCGGCCATTGCAAGGTACCTCAACGCGGCGACTTACGATGCGGGATACCAGGTGCTTTTAACCCGTTGCTGAATACTCCGTGACTCGAAGGGTTGCGACCGGAGGGGGCGGGATCATTTATAAAATTCGATAAAATTAGGCTCTTTTTGCCTATTTTCGACTTCAGCGGCTGTGCGCGAATTCGCTTAGTTTGGCGGAATAGGGCAATTTCACGGAGTTGATTGCGTCCAGAGCGACATTAAAGAAGCTGGTGGTTGGAACGGGAACCCGGTTGCGCGGTTGCGGGATGACGAAGGGGTTAAGTTGGCCGGCATCGTGGGCGAGCGGAGGCTGGGGGACGCGGGGCGCGACGGGCTCGGTCGGGGCTGATGCAGGGGGATCGGCCGGCTGCTCGGCCGCGGCAGGCTGGTCCCTGGGTCGCCAGCCGGAGTCGTCGATTTGCGCATTGCGGGGCGTGGTGACGGGTTGCGTCGCGGATGGGGAGAGGCGACGGTCCGGGATGAAGCCTTCGATGGCTGAGATCATGGAGAGGGCCTTGATCTGACCGGCAATGCTGCCCCTCGTCGCTTCGG
>Ga0302326_10012722_pt1 | contig 17898 bp, 9 predicted proteins | sample Palsa_T0_3_FD_202264 | JGI IMG/M metagenome (GOLD analysis project Ga0302326, IMG submission 202264) | Peat permafrost microbial communities from Stordalen Mire near Abisko, Sweden - Palsa_T0_3 | ecosystem: Environmental > Terrestrial > Soil > Palsa > Peat permafrost | place: Sweden: Abisko... | reverse complement strand
CGGGCCGCGGAACTAGACGGCCGGGAGCGCTTGCGCGCCGCGGAGTTGGGAGCGCTCACTACCACGGTCACCTCTTCCTTCGCTGGGTAGCTTGGCTGAGCTGCGTACGCATCGCGTCCCCACCGGAGTCCTGCGCGCCCGCTGCGATGGCCGTTTCCGCCATCAGGCGCCTCGCTGGGGGATGCTGCCGGGGGGAATGGGGGGCGCGAGCCCTCCATGTCCGAGGATCATCCCCCCGGATGACAACAGCGATAATCGTGCCCTCCCGAGAGGGTCTTGACGCTTGGTCCGAGCCGGGAAGCAGGCTTCCCGCTTGCCAAGGGGATTTCGACAGCAACCCACCCGCCTCCTCTCCACCACCATAGGTGGCACCTGAGAGTGCCTTGTACGCGTCCGACCGGCAAATCGCGCCGACCACGGCGCCCCCGGCCGGGGCCTGCTGGTCCGGCCGGACGGCGGGCCGGATCGCCGCGGTCACCGCGACGCCCACGTACGCTCCGCCGACACCACATCGGGACCGCCCGCGTCGAGCGGGACGTGCATGACGAGCACGGTCACATCGTCGTCCTGCTCATGGCCGGCCAGCATGTGGTCGAGCATGTACTGCAGTAGGTGACCAGGCGTGTCCACCAGCTCCTCGGGCGCGCTGGCGGCGACCCGGACGAGCTCGTCGAGACCGGCGTCGAGACCGCGCCTGCGGTTCTCCACCAGTCCGTCGGAGTAGAACACGGCGGTCGAGCCGGGCGGCAGCCGGAAGGCGTGCTGCCTGCGCGGGCTGGCCCAGCCGAGCGGCGTGCCCGCCTCGGCCCCGTCCAGCACCGGGAGCGCGCCCGGGGTGAGCAGCAGCGTCGGCGGGTGGCCGGCGTTCCCGGCCTGGCCTTCGCCGGTCTCGGGGTCGATGACCAGGTAAGTGATGGTCGTGACCTGTTCCTCCCGTTCGGTCGCGGTAAACAGGCGGTCGAGCCCGGCCAGCACCGCCGCCGGGCGCGGGTCCGTCAGCGCGAGGGCGCGCAGGGCGTTGCGCACCCGCCCCATACCCGCCGCCGCGAGCAGTCCCTTCCCCATGACGTCGCCGACTGTGACCGCCAGTCGCCTGTCCGGCAGCCGGAACACGTCGTACCAGTCGCCGCCCACCTCAGTTGACCTCGGCAGGTACCTCGCGTCAAGGACCAAGCCGCGAACGCTCGGCAACTCGTCGGGAAGCAGGCTCCGCTGCAGCGTCACCGCGGCGGTGTGCTCCTTCTCGTACATCTCCGCCCGCTCCACCGCCAGCGCGCACTGGCCGGCCAGCGCCTCGAGGAAGACCCGCTCCTCCTCCAGGATCGTCCGCGGGGTGCGGAACGAGAACCGCAGCGCGCCCAGCGGCATCCCCGCCGCCAGCAGCGGCAGCCCCACCCAGGCCTGCTCGTCGCCGGTGTCGAGGACCCGCCCGCCGCCGTCGGCGTCCGGCTCGGACTCGAACTGGGCCCGCAGCTCCTCGGGGTCGGCGATCAGCACCGGCCGCCTGGTCGCGATCGCGCGGGTCATCACGCTCGGAGTGTCCAGCGTCAGCCGCACGCCGGCCGCGTCCGGGCCGGCCGGGCCCAGCCCGCTCGGGTTGACCACCCGCAGGCTGAGCTTGTCGTCCTCGAGCAGGGCCACCGCCGAGCGCAGGGCGCCGATCGCGGTCCGCCCGACCTCGGTGATCACCTCGACCACCTGCTCGACGTCGAGCGCCTCGGCCAGCATCGCGGTCGCCTGCTGCAGCCGGGCGGTGCGCAGCGCCGCCGCCGACAGCTGGTCGGTCAGCCGGTGCCGCATCTCCTCGGCCTCGCGCTGGCTGGTCACGTCGGTGCAGGCGCCGACCCACTCGGCGATCTTGCCGTCCCGTTCGATCGGCACCGACCGCACGTCGTAGTGCCGGTAACCGCCGCTCCTGGTCCGCATCCTGAATCGCTCTTCGAACAGCCGACCGGTCCGCAGCGACTCCCGCCAGTCCCGCTCGACCCGCTCGCGGTCCTCGGGGTGGATGGATTCCACCCACCCGTTGCCGAGGAACTCATCCACCGTCTGCCCGGTGATCCAGCGCCACTCGGCCGAGTCCTCGAGCATCTCCCCCTCGGGGGAGGTGACCCAGGTGATCTGCGCGCCGCCCTGCACGAGGGCGCGGTACCGCTCCTCGCTGCGCCGAAGCGCCTCCTCGGTGGCCGGCCCGGCGGTGCCCGCGATCACGATCAGCCCGGCCCCGGACAGGGTGCCGTCGGGGTGGTGCACGCCGAACCAGTGGAAGATCCGCTGACTGGGCTGCGCGCTGCCGCCGGTCGCGCCCGGGGCGAAGGTCTCCATCGCCGGACGTCCCTCGGTGAGCACCTGCTGCAGCGCGACCTCGGCCCGGGCGGCGTCCACCGCGGGCCAGACCTCGGCCACCGGCCGTCCGGCGAAGTCCGCCACCGGGCGTTCGAATAGCTCCGCCAGCGCGGCGTTGACCCAGACAAATCGCATGTCGGGGCCGAGAACCGCCATCCCTGCGGACGCGTCACGCAAGACGGCATCAGGGAGCCAGGATTCGAACTCTGCCAATCCGGCCTCCCGCTGCTTCGGCACAGAGGTGTCAGCGCTCATCGAGCACCTCGCCTACCATGCAGGCGCCTGCCACTGGCGGCTCCTTCCTGCTCTGCCCTGCCAGCCGCGCCACACTTCACTGCCCGGCGCCTGGCGGCAGTTGCGCCGGGAGGCGGCTAGGTGCCGCCCGCACAGCGTTCATCCAGAATAAGCGTGCCACAATCCAGGATGCGATGCTGCCAGCTAACTGCACGGAAGCCAAGCGCGAATCGCCGCCTACTCTCATCACTAGAGCATCACCAGGTCCGGAACGCTACTGCGGTGACACAAAATCGCGACACGGGCGAGATCACGGCCAGCACGGGGCACAATGATGACAGCATGGGTAGATTCTCCTACAGCGGATGGAAGTGCTCCCTCTCACTGGCCGCAACCCATTGCGGGCTCCGAGGCGAAGCGCTGTTTCCACATGTCCAGATCTGAAAGGCTATCAGGGTGAGCCCGCAGAGCAGGCGTCGCGGCCAGGCAGGTAACGCCACGCCCTCAAACGCGCTGTTCGATGAGTTCCTGCACGCGGCGCGGGAGCTGCTCGCGGTGCGCAGTCCGCTCGACGCCGAGCTGCTTGTCAGCGATTTGCTCGGCACCTGGTGGCCGCAGCGGCATCACACGATCGGCGGGGCCGGGGTCGAGCAGCTCGTCGGCGAGGGCCTGGTCGAGTACGCCGCCAGCCAGCAGTCGCCGGCCGCGCTCGCGCTGTTGTCCGGCATCGCCTGCCTGGGCACTTCGCGGCAGGCGGCGCAGGCCGAGCAGGCCGCGATCACGCTGATCGACGCCGGCGTCAGGACGCCGGGCTGGGCCCAGCACCTCGGCATGGTCACCGCGGCCAAGTGCTACGTGAACCCCGACGAATGGGGCGACCAGGACGAGCTCATCTGCATCTACAGCTACGATGGCGAGGAGCCGCACGCGCTCGTCTGCGTGATCGACTACAACGCGTCGGGCATGCTCAAGGACGGCTGGGTCAGCTCGCAGGTGGACAAGCTGCTCGACCACTGCCAGCGGATCGCGACCGCCCGCGGCGCCGTCAGGCCCGAGGACGGGTTCAGGGAGATCGACCCGCCGCAGGCCAGGAAGATGCTCGAGGCCGCGCTCGCGGCCACCGACGACGCCGAAGACCCGCTGGTGAGCGACTCCTTCGCGGCCAAGCACGCGTTCATCAGGTCCCGCATCCGGGCGCTCTCCCCGTCGGCCGGCCGCGGGGCCCGGGCCCGGCGGATGTGGACCAGCGAGCGACGGGCGCTGCTCGCGGCCGAGTTCCTCGCCTCCGACGAGGCCGAGGAGCTGTCGGACCGGCAGGCGGCCAGCCGCTGCACCGACCGGATCATCGACTTCGGCTGCGATCAGGACAGCGGCCGCCCGCTGCGGATGTCCCCGGTCAAGGTGCAGAGCTTCATGCTGACCTGGCTGCCGCGCAAGGTGGTGCTGTCGGCCGCCGACCAGAACGCGATGCCGCACGTTGTCAACGCCTGGGTCCGCTGGTCCGGCCGCAAGCGCGGGCTCTCCGACGCCGCCATCGGGCAGACGCTTGACACCCTGTTCGACTCGATGTCCACGTTCACCCGGATCTACCGGGACCCGACCGAGCTCGGCATCGACGAGGAGCTGGCCGCCCGGCTGCTGCCGGACTCCGACCTGGAGGCGCTGCCGCGCCGGGTCTTCGCCTTCCCGCTGCTGGTGGGCAAGCACGGCGGGGTCGACCTGTCCAAGCTCGACCCGGCCGACCCGTCCGACCGGCGGCTGCTGCTCGGCGCCGACCACGACACCAAGACCGGGTCGCCGAGCGCGGCGGGGGTCGGCCGGCATATCGACCGGCACCTGGCCCTGGCCGACCGGCTCTGGCGCGGCAGCCCGCCGGCCCTGTGGGACGCCGCCCAGCGGCTGCTCGACACCGGCGAGGACCGCCACATGGTGCTGCACGCGCTGATGGACGTGCTTGAGGCGGCCGGCGGCGACGAGACCGCCCTCGAGGTGGCGCTGCGCGAGCTCGCCACCGGGCTGACCGACGACGACATCAACGGCCTCGGCAACATGGACTCCTGAGGGCCGGTCCGCGCGCCGGGTCGCCCGGTCAACGACGCCACCGACCGGGTGGCCGACCTGTCGGCTACGCCATCGACCGCGTCTATCGGTGTCGATGGCGTAGCTGACAGGGCGCGTTTGGGGTCGGTGGCGTAGGTGACAGGCTCCGCGCCTGGCGTACGTCAAGCTTTCTCTTAAATGCGGAGGTCAGCCGCCGCCGAAGCCGCCGCCGCCGGGGGTTTCGATGACGAAGGCGTCGCCGGCCGCCAGGGTGGCGGTGTCGCAGCCGCGCATCGCCGTGACCGAGCCGTCCGCGCGCTCGACCCAGTGGCGGCCGAGGGCGCCGGGGGCGCCGCCGCGCAGGCCGAAGGCCGGGATCCGGCGGTGGCCGCTGAGCGTGCTGACCGTCGCCGGCTCGAGGAACCGCAGCCGGCGGACTCCGCCGTCGCCGCCGTGCCAGCGGCCCGCGCCGCCGCTGCCGGGCCGGATCGCGTAGGACTCGACCCGGACCGGATAACGCCACTCGAGCACCTCGGGGTCGGTCAGCCGGGAGTTGGTCATCTTCGTCTGCACGACATCGGTGCCGTCGAACCCCTCGCCCGCTCCGGAGCCGCTGGCGACGGTCTCGTAGTACTGGTACCGGTCGTTGCCGAACGTGACGTTGTTCATCGTCCCGGACCCCTCGGCCATCACGTTGAGCGCGGCGTAGAGCGCCCCGGTGACGGCCTGGCTGGTCTCGACGTTGCCGGCCGCCACCGCGGCCGGGTAGCGGGGGCTCAGCATCGTTCCCGGCGGGATGATCACGGTCAGCGGCTGCAGGCAGCCGGCGTTCAGCGGGATGTCCTTGTCAACCAGCGTGCGGAACACGTACAGCACGGCCGCCATCGCCACCCCCGACGGGGCGTTGAAGTTGTCGCCGAGCTGCGGGCTGGTGCCGGTGAAGTCGATGGTGGCGGTCCTGGCGCGGCGGTCGACGGTGACCTTCACCCGGATCATGGCCCCGTTGTCGAGCTCGTAGCCGAACTCGCCGTCGGACAGCCGGGCGATGACGTTCCTGACCGACTCGGCCGCGTTCTCCTGGATGTGGCCCATGTACGCCCGGATCACATCCAGGCCGTGCTGCGCGACCATCCGGCGCAGCTCCTCGACGCCCTTCTCGTTGGCGGCGACCTGGGCTCGGAGGTCCGCGAGGTTGGTGTCGGGGTTCCTCGACGGATACTCGGCGCTCGTGAGCAGCTGCCTGGTTTCCGTTTCGCGCAGCCGGCCATCCTCGACCAGCAGCCAGTTGTCGATCAGCACGCCCTCCTGTTCGATGCGCGTGCTCGCCGCGGGCATCGAACCGGGGGACATGCCGCCGATCTCGGCGTGGTGACCGCGCGAGGCGACGTAGAACCACGGTTCGGCGGTCGGGTTACTGGCGGGCGGGGCACTGGCGGCCGGGGCGGGGAAGACGGGGGTGACCACGGTGACGTCGGGGAGGTGGGTGCCGCCGTGGTACGGGTCGTTGAGCACGTAGACGTTGCCTGGCCTGATCCGGCCGTTGTTGTTGCGGTTGATCACCATTTTTATGGACTCGCCCATCGAGCCCAGGTGGACGGGGATGTGCGGCGCGTTGGCGATCAGGCCGCCGTCGGCGTCGAAGATCGCGCAGGAGAAGTCGAGCCGCTCCTTGATGTTGACCGAGTGCGCGGTGGACCGCAGCCGCTCGCCCATCTGCTCGGCGACCGCCATGAAGAGGTTGCCGAACACCTCGAGCAGTACCGGGTCCGCCTCCGTGGTCGCCCGGGTCGTGGTCGCCGAGTCCGGCCCGACGCGGGTCAGCAGCAGGTCGAGCCGGTCCGTGATCGAGGCCCGCCAGCCGGGCTCGACCACGGTCGTCGCCAGGTCCTCGGCGATGATGGCGGGCCCGTCCACGGCCTGCCCGGGCGGCAGGTCGCGACGCCGGTAGAGCGGGACGGCCGACGCCTTTGCGGCCGCGACCATCCGCACGCGCTCGGCCGGCTCGGCGGTGCGCCGACCGGTCACCGGCCTCGCGGCGGCGGGGCGGCTAGCGCCGGGGTGGCCGGCGCCGGGGTGGCTGGGGGCGGGGTGGCTGGGGGCGACGGCGGCTGCCGAGACGGCCTCGATGATGATGGGGCGGCCGGGCATCAGGAACGAGAACCGGCTGCGGTAGGCGCGCTCGAAGGCGGCGGTCATCTGCTCGGCGGTGCCGGGCGGGACCGCGAGCGGGGTGTCGGTGCCGTCGTAGCGGAGGTGGACGCGGCGGGTCACCTCGATGCCCGGCCTCGGCGCGCCCTGGGCCGCCAGGTCGGATCGGGCCGACTCTTCCAGCGGGCCGAATGCCTCGGCGGGCAGCCGGGCGGCCGTATCGGCCGTCAGCGGCGCCTCAACGGACGCCTCGCGCATCGCGATCACATCGGCCAGGCCGATGCCGTAGGCGGACAGCGCGCCCGCCAGCGGGTGGATGAGGACGCTGGTCATGCCGAGGGCGTCGGCGACCGCGCAGGCGTGCTGGCCGCCGGCGCCGCCGAAGGTGGACAGCACGTACCTGGTCACGTCGTAGCCGCGCTGGACCGAGATCTTCTTGATCGCGTTGGCCATGTTCGCCACCGCGATCTCGAGGAACCCGGCCGCGACCTGCTCGGGGTCGCGCCGGTCGCCGGTGGCGGCGGTGATCTCGGCCGCCAGGGCGGCGAACCGGCGGCGGGTCTCCCCGACGTCGAGCGGACGGTCGCCGCTGGCGCCGAAGACGCGTGGGAAGTGAGCCGGCTGGACCCGCCCGAGCAGCACGTTGGCGTCGGTCACGGTTAGCGGGCCGCCGCGGCCGTAGCAGGCCGGGCCGGGATCGGCCCCGGCCGAGTCCGGGCCGACCCGGTACCGGCCGTCGTCGAAGTGCAGGATCGATCCGCCGCCGGCCGCCACCGTGTGGATGGACAGCATCGGCGCGCGCATCCGCACCCCGGCGACCTCGGTCTCGTACTGTCGCTCGAGCTCCCCCGCGTAATGCGAGACGTCGGTCGAGGTGCCGCCCATGTCGAAGCCGATCACGCGGTCGAAGCCGGCCGCCGCGGCCGTGCGCGCCATCCCGACGATGCCGCCCGCCGGGCCGGACAGGATCGAGTCCTTCCCCCGGAACGACGCCCCGTCGGCCAGCCCGCCGTTGGACTGCATGAACAGCAGCCGGACCCCGGCCAGCTCGGCCGCGACCTCGTCGACGTAGCGCCGCAGCACCGGCGACAGGTAGGCGTCGACCACGCTCGTGTCGCCCCGCGAGACCAGCCGCATCAGCGGGCTGACCTCGTGCGACTGGCTGACCTGAGGGAACCCGACGGCGGCGGCGATAGCCCCGATCCGCTGCTCATGGGCCGGGTAGCGGTAGCCGTGCAGGCAGACCACGGCGGCCGCGCGGTACCCGGCCGCGTAGGCCGCCCGTAGCTCCCGTTCGACCGCGCCGTCGTCCAGCGGGCGGATCGGCTCGCCGTGCGCGCCGACCCGCTCGGGCGCCTCGATCACCCGGTCGTAGAGCGGCTCGGGGAGCACGATGCGCCGGTCGAAGATGCGCGGCCGGTTCTGGTAGGCGATCCGCAGCGCGTCGCCGAATCCCTCGGTGATCACCAGCACGGTCGGCTCGCCGGTCCGCTCGAGGAGCGCGTTGGTGGCGACCGTGGTGCCGAGCCGGACGGCTGCGATCCGGTCGGCCGGCAACGGCTTGCCCGGCTCGAGGCCGAGCAGGTGCCTGATGCCGGCCACGGCCGCGTCCCGGTAGGCGGGGCTGACCGACAGCAGCTTGTGGGCGACCAGGTCGCCGTCCGGCGTCCGAGCCACGATGTCGGTGAACGTCCCGCCCCGGTCAACCCAGAACTCCCACTGTTGCTCGGCCACCCGCCCAGCCTACAAACAGCCCGGTGGCCGGCCCGCCGGCCGTGACCGGGGTCGCGGTTCCGGACCGGTGGCACCGGGCGCGCGCTGCCTTCGTTGAACGGCTGTCAAGCGCGTCAGCGCGTGCAACGTCGACAGACAAGGGAAAAAGTGACGCCCCCAAGAAGCAGCCGGTCAAGATCGGTCCGCGCGCTCGTCGCGCTGGCCGCCGTCATCGTCGTCATGCTGATCTCGGTCCTCGGCAACGAGACCGCCAGCCCCGGGAAGTGGCAGCAGCAGTTCAAGGTCGGCCTCGGCCTCGACCTGTCAAGCGGCACCAACGTGGTGCTGCAGGCGGAGACCCGCAATGACAGCCCGCCCGCCGGCGGCGAGATGCAGCAGGCGATTTCGGTCCAGCGGACCCGGGTGAACGGCACCGGTAACTCCGGCGCCCAGGTGCAGCAGCAGGGCAGCGACATGATCAACGTGACCGTGCCCGGCGCGCCCTCCAATAACCTCGTCAGCCTGCTGACCCGTGCCTCCCAGCTGAGCGTTCGGCCGGTCTACCTCGAGGCGCCGTACGTCCCGCCATCAGCGACGAAAGCGAGCTCGGTCGCCTACGGCGACCCCGCCCTCGTCAGCGCCGCCACCCGCACGCTGTTCGACAAGGAGGTGTGCCAGCCCGCCCGCACCGCCGGCACGGTGAACCCGAGCTGGCAGGACACCGTCGGCTACTCGCCCCAGGGGGACCAGTGGGCCGCCCTCAACCGGCAGATCGTGTCCTGCGACTCGAGCGGGACTAAGTACGTACTTGGCCAGGCCGTCTACGTGGGCGGTGACATCACGTCAGTCGCCGCCGGGCTGCAGCCCAACAGCGCCCAGTGGGTGGTGAACCTCTCGCTCGACGGCGGGGGCGCCGCGAAGTTCGGGACGCTCACCACCAGCCAGTACAACTCGTACTACCCGCGCTCCCTGAGCGGCAATGCCGATGACCAGGCGCTCGACTCGACCGCGGTCGTCCTCGACGGCAACGTGACCTCGGCCGAGGTGACGACCGAGCCCATCACGGCCGGCAACGTGCAGATCACCGGCGGCGGTAGCACCGGGTTCACCCAGGCGCAGGCGACCGACCTGGCGGACGCGCTCAAGTACGGCTCGCTGCCGCTGGACTTCCAGCTGCTGAACGAGAGCACCGTCTCCGCCCAACTCGGCCACAGCTCGCTGGTGGCGGGTCTGACCTCTGGGATCATCGGGCTGTCGCTGGTGGCGATCTACCTGTTCGCTTACTACCGGGGCCTCGGGGTGGTGGCGGTCTCCAGCCTGCTGCTGGCGGCGCTGCTGGCCTACCTGTCGGTGGTCCTGCTCAGCCGGTACCAGCACTTCACGATGACGCTGTCGGCCATCGCCGGCCTGGTGGTGGCGATCGGCATCACGGCGGACTCGTTCATCGTGTACTTCGAACGGCTCCGCGACGTGATCCGCGAGGGCAAGGCGCTGCGCCCGGCCGCCGAGAGCGGCTGGAAACGCGCCCGGCGCACCATCTTGATGTCCGACACGGTGTCGTTCCTGGCGGCCGCCCTGCTGTACCACTTCGCGGTCAGCGACGTCCAGGGATTCGCGTACACCCTCGGCCTGACCACGCTGATCGACGTCCTGGTGGTGTTCCTGTTCACCAAGCCGATGGTGACCCTGCTCGCGGGGACGCGGTTCTTCGGCGGCGGGCACCGCTGGTCCGGCCTCGACCCGGCCCGGCTCGGCGCCAAGACGCCCTGGCGCTCGTCGGCCCGATAGGGGTGTAGTCGTCTCGCTGCCTGGCCGACCGGTTGCTCGGGTCGGCCAGGCAGCAGGCGGCCCTAGCGGCCGGCGGCCGCCCGAAGGCGTTCCTCGGTGGCGGCATCGGCCGGGAAGAACAGCTCAACCGACAGTTCGGCCAGGGTGACGTCCAGCGGGGTGCCCGGCGTGCTCATGATGGTGAAGAACGAGAGCTCGCTCCCGCCCGTGGTGACCTGCCAGGTCATGACCGCCTCGGTGATCTCCTGGCCGGCCAGGGTGGCCCAGCTGCGGCGCGGCGGCAGGCCGGGCCAGCCTTCGGCCTCGGCCGCCAGCCGTCGCAGCGCCGGGCTGTCGTCCCGGGCAAGGGCCCGCTCCAGGTTGCGCAGCAGGTAAGGGGACCAGCGGGCGAAGTTGCGGCTGCGCCCGGCGAACCCGTCCGGGTGCAGCGCCATCCTCAGCAGGTTGGGCGCCGGCCCGGACACGTGCCCGGGGAACTCGGCTGACAGCTGCCGGGCAGCCGCGTTCGACATCCGGATGTCCCAGCACCGGTCGACGGCGACCCCGGGAAAAGGGTCATGCGCGTCGAGGATCCGCTGCAGGCCCGCCCGCACTCGGGCGAGGGCGGGCGCATCCAGCCCGCTGTGCGGATAGCGCGGCGCGTACCCGGCCGCGAGCAGCCATTCGTTGCGTTCCCGCAGCGGCACGTCCAGGTGCTCGGCCAGCGCCAGCAGCAGTTCCGGGCTGGGCCGGGACTTACCGAGCTCCACGAAGCTCAGGTGACGTGGCGACACGCCGACCTCCAGCGCCAGATCGAGCTGGCTGCGCCGGGCCGCCAGGCGGCGCTGCCGCACCAGCGGTCCCGCGTTTCCCCGCGAGGCTGCCACGCCGCCGACGGTACCGGAGGTTGCGCCGGGCGGCCACTACCTGCCAGGTAGTAGACATCGGGCACGGCCGCGCCGATCCTGTCAGGACGCCGCTCCCCAGACGCAAAGGAACCGAGCCATGCCATTCGCCAGCGCCGCCGACGGAACTCAGCTGCACTTCACCGACTGGGGGGAGCCGGATGCCCGGCCCGTTCTGCTGGTGCACGGATTCGGTAGCGGCCAGGCCATGTGGAACGGCCAGATCCCGGGGCTGGTGGAGGCGGGGCTGCGCTGCGTCACCTTCGACCGCCGCGGTCACGGCCGCTCGGACGTGCCCGGGCGCGGCTACGACCTGGACACCCTGGCGGGCGACATCGCCGCCGTCGCCCGGCAGCTGAACCTGGTCGACGTCGTGCTCGTCGGCCACTCGCTCGGCGGCGCGGAGGCGATCCGCTATCTGGCCGCGCACGCGGACGGCCGGGTCGCCGGGCTGGTCCTGAGCGCCCCGTCCGCCCCGGTGCTGCGCCGGGGGCCGGGCAACCCGGACGGGATCAACCCTGACGTGTTCCGCCAGGCCCGGCAGGCGATGCGCGACGACGCGGGCGCGGCGATCCAGTCGATGGGCACGGAGGACTTCCTCGGCCCGGGTCATGCCGTCTCCGCGCTGCAGAGCGACGCGACCCGCCGCCAGCTGGTGGACCTGCCGCTACCGGTCCTGCTGGCCACCTTCGATACCAACGCCGCGGCCGACCTGCGGGCCGACCTGGCCGGCATCGAGGTGCCGACCCTCGTCATCCAGGGCGACGCCGACAAGAACAACCCGCTCGAGCTGACCGGCCGCCGCGCGGCCGAGCTCATCCCCGGCGCCGCCCTCGTCATCCTCGACGGCGCCGGCCACGGGCTCTACCGGAGCGAGGCGGCGCGCTACACGGCCGAGATCGTCAACTTCGCGCGCACGGTCCCGGCCATGCTTGTCGGGCAAGGATTCGCCTACCCCTCAGCCTGACCACCCTGATCGACGTCCTCGTCCTGTTCCTGTTCACCAAGCACCTGGTGACCCCGCTCGCCGGGACAAGGTTCTACGGCGGCGGGCACCGCTGGTCCGGCCTCGACCCGGCCCGGCTCGGCGCCAAGACGCCCGGGCGCTCGTCGGCCCGATAGGGGTGTAGCCGTCTCGTTGCCCGGCCTGCCTGTTGGGCGTGGTGACCGTGAGGACAACGTGACCACGCGAGGCCGCCGCCGTCCGCCTTGCCCATCCGGACCGTGGCGTGAGCCACCGGATCAGGGGCTGGGTCAGACCGCGAGCTCGGCGTAGGCGCCGCGGACGTCGTCGGCGCTGAGCGTGGTCAGGTCGGCCGCGGTGGCGCCTTCGCCGAGGCGGACGACGCGGACGTCGCGGCAGGCGCAGGCGCGCTCGAACAGCGACCGGGCGAACCGGCCGTTGCCGAGCTCGTCGATCCGGCCGCCCCGCTCGGCGTGCGCGAAGATCTGGTCGAGGGCGTACAGCGCCTCCGGCTCGAACGCGTCCCCGGCCTGCTCGGCCAGCAGCACCGCGATCCGCGACAGGTCGCGCGCGGAGTAGCTGGGGAACGTCACCCGGGTGCCGAACCGAGAGGCCAGGCCGGGGTTGGAGCGGAGGAACCGGTCCATGTCGCCGGTGTAGCCCGCGAGCACGATGACGAGCCGGTCGCGGTCGTCCTCGGCCCGCTTGAGCAGCGTCTGCACCGCCTCCGCGCCGAACGCGTCGCCGCCCGAGTAGCCCTCGTTGTGCAGCGAGTAGGCCTCGTCGATGAAGAGCACCCCGCCGAGGGCCGAGTCGACCAGCCGGTTGGTCTTGATCGCGGTCGACCCGAGGTGGTCGCCCACCAGGTCGGCCCGGTGCGCCTCGACCACCTCGGGCCGCACCAGCAGGCCGAGGGCGGCGAAGATGTGCCCGAGGATCCGCGCCACCGTCGTCTTGCCGGTGCCGGGCGGGCCGGTGAACACGAAGTGCCTGACCGGCGGCTGGCTGGTCAGCCCCTGCCGATCGCGCAGCCGGGCCACCCGCAACTGGGCCGCGATCGAGCGCACCTGCTGCTTGACCGGCTCGAGCCCGACCAGCTCGTCAAGCTCGGCGATGGCGGACTCGAGGGTGGGAGTCTCCTCGTAGCCGCGCATCCGCGAGGTCAGCTCGGCGAACGCCTTGCCCAGGTCGACGGCGCCGATCGTGAGCAGGTCCTCGGCCCGCGGGTCGCCGCCCTCGCCCATCACCCGCACGTCACGGGCCTGGCCGGCCTTCTCAAGAAGCGTGCGGACGAACCGGCCGTTGCCGAGCTCGTCGGTGGTGCGGCGGCGGCCCACCTCCTCCAGCATCCGCCACAGGGTCGGCCGGGCGTCGACCGCCAGCAGCTCCTGCTTGCCCCGGAGCTGGAGCTCGGCGAGGGCGAAGAGCTCCTCGGTGGAGTAGGTCGGGAACCTGATCCGGGTCGCGAACCGCGACGCCAGGCCGGGGTTGGTGGCCAGGAACGCCTCGGTCTGCTTCTCGTAGCCGGCCAGGATGATGATCAGGTGCTCGCGGTCGTCCTCGGCCCGCTTGAGCAGCGACTGCACCGCCTCGGCGCCGAACCGGTCGCTCTGCCCGTCGCCCTCGTTCACCAGGCTGTAGGCCTCGTCGATGAACAGCACCCGGCCGAGGGCCGAGTCGATCAGCTCGTTGGTCTTGATCGCGGTCGCGCCCAGGTACTCGCCGACCAGGTCGGAGCGCTGCGCCTCGACCACGTCGGCGCTCTCGAGCAGCCCGAACGCGTAGAAGATCTTGCCGATCACCCGGGCCACGGTGGTCTTGCCGGTGCCGGGCGGGCCGAGGAACACGAAGTGCCGCATCGGCTTGTCGGCGCCGAAGCCGGCCTCGGCCCGGCGGCGGGCCGCCTCGATCGACACGTAGATCGAGTGCACCTGCTCCTTGACCGGCCCCAGCCCGACCATCGCGTCGAGCTCGGCCAGCGCGTCCTCGGGGGTGATCGGCGGCTCGGACTGGTCCGCCTCGGCCGCCTGCTGCTGCCGCTTGCGCGACGAGCGGTCCGCGTACACCTGGGCCACGCCCTGCGCCCGCGCTCCGTACTGGGCCGGCCCGTGCCCGGCCGGGCCGGCCGGGCCGGTGCTCCCGGCCCGCGGGACCGGGCCGGTCGGGCGCCGGGCGGGGCCGGCCGGGCGCGGTCCCGGCGCGCTGGCGGGGCCGGCCGGCGGTGTCGACGAGGCATCGCTCGGGTCGCCGTAGGCCGCGAGCACGCCGTCCGGGCCGAACATCCGGGCTTCCTGCGATCCCTTGGCCGCGCGCCAGCCGATCACGGCCGCGGCGATCACCCAGACCGCGATGGCCGCGACCTGCGCGTGCTGCCACCAGGCCTGGATGATGAGGATCCCGACCGGGAACGACCACAGCAGCGCCCACGCCACCGTCCGGCAGGGCACGAACCAGCGCGACAGCGGGCGGACGTGCGCGATCGCCGCGATCGCGAACGGCGTCGCCATCATCGCGAGCCACCAGCCGACGGCCACCCGTCCCGCGTTGCCGCTGGCGCTGCTGGCGGGCGCCCGGTCGAGGTCGATCACGCAGAAGGTCCACATGCCGAACGCGGCCACGTAGAGCGAGGCCATGGTGGAGCGCACTCCCCGGTAAACCGAGATCGGCGCGAGCAGCCAGGGCAGGAATGCCACCGCGAAAAGGGCGAGCACGGGCCGGAGCAGCAGCGGGCTGCGGGCGATCGCCCGGTGAACGGAATCAACCACCGGCACCGGCTCGCCCCCCGCCGTTGCTTGGACCCTACCTCGTGGCAACATCGTGCTCCCTCGGACAGTGGTATGTCCCTGTATAGCGCATCTCACCGGGCTCGCGACAGGACGCGGATGGGTGGGTCGCGTTCAGTATCAGGCACTGCGGGTGACCCGCGGAGCCCGCGCGTACCGGGCTTCTCGCGGCCGCCCGGCGGGCGGCCGCACTCGGTTATATCGTGCGTGCATTCGGAATTATGTAGCTGCCCAGTGTTATCGGATGGCAGATGGCCGACTGCGAGGTCCGGCCGGGGTGATGATCAACGGAAGCGAATTGGTGAAATCGCGCGACCGTTCGAGATCATCGTTTTTGTTTTTTCCTTTCACACGGGGCAGGTGAGGTCGATTTCGTCGCGCAGCGGAATGCCGAAATCACCGGTTCTGGGAATCTCCGGCTTACGCTGCCGGGTCCGGTCGACCGCCCCCGGCCGGAGGGCGGCCAGCCGGAAGCCGCGGCGCTGGTAGAAGCGGAGCGCGCCGATGTTGTCGTTGGTGGTGGTCAGCGTGATCTGGTGGCAGCCCTGCCGCTTCGCCTCGGCCCGGACCGCCTCGATGAGCTGCGTGCCGATGCCCTGGTAGAGGTCGAGGGCGTTGATCGTGACGATCTCGAGGACGGCGGGCCGGACCTGGAAGGTGACCAGGCCCGCGATGCGGCCGCCGCGCTCGGCGATGAAGCCGGGGAGGGTGGCCGGGTAGAACACGCCGTCGTGCACGGCCACCTCGGCCGCGCCCCAGAGCTGGGTCGTCAGCCACTCGACCGTCGGCCGGTCGCTCTCTTCGACGGGCCTGACCGCCATGTCCCGCTGATGCACGTCACCCATTATCCAGAACGTATCCCCAAATTCCGCCCGTAGCGCCACAATCTGCCCAGATGCCCTGGCCAGGCGGGCGGCTAGGAGCGGGACCGGGCGAACCGGCGCAGCCGCCCGGCCACCATCCGCAGGTCGCCCCGGTCCAGCGCGTAGGCCCAGACGCCGAAGGCGAGCAGGGCGAGCAACGCCGCCAGCGCGCCGACGGCGGCCTCGAACAGCTTGCCGCCGGCCGGCAGCGCCAGCGTGACCCCGACGCCGACCGCGCTGCCGATGGCGCCGGCCGTGAGCCCCGCCACCGTCGCGTGGCCGAGCCCGGCCAGCGCGGCCGGGCCCCGCAGCCGCCGGACCGCGAACACCATCGGCACCGCGACCGCTAGCAGCGCCACCGTCGAGCCGAGCGCGAGCGCCGCCACCACCAGCCGGGGCGGCGCCATCAGCACCAGCGGAATGGAGACCGCGATCTGCAGCAGCGGGCCGGCCACCAGCCCGATGCCCGCCGCCCGGAGCCGGCCGAGGGCGAACATCACCCGCGACATGCCGACGATGAGCGCGAACCCGGCCACCCCCGGCGCGTACAGCAGGAACGCCTGGGTCAGCTGGGTGACCTGGTCCGGCTGCCGGGCGAGCACGTGCGCGGCGGGCAGCGCGACCGCGGCGATCACGGCCGTGCCGAGCCAGGACATCAGCATCACCGCGCGGGTCGACCCGGCGCTGGTCCGGTCGAATTCCGCCCCGTCGGAGGCCGCGAGCACCGGGAACACGCTGGTCACGATCGCTATCGGCAGCACCGAGCAGACCGAGGCGAACACCAGCGTCGAGTAGTTGACGAGCACCAGCGCGCCGGTGTCGCCGCGGCCGTTGGCGAGCGCGATCGTGACCACGCTCTGCACGTCGCCGGCCACGAACTCGAGCAGGCCGACCAGCGCCAGGCCGCCCGCCTTGCCGATGACGCCGGGCGGGAACCGCAGCGTCGGCCGCAGCCGGAGCTTCAGCCGCCAGGTCGGCGGCAGCGCCACCAGCACCAGCATGCCGATGTTCATGGTGGTGCCGATGGAGAGCACCAGCTGGGCCACCAGCGGCGTCCTGGCCATCGGGAGGTTCTTGTCGAGCGAGGCGAACAGCAGGTAGGAGGTGATCGTCACCACGTTGCCGACGACCGGCGCGAGCGTCGGCCCGGTGAACCGCCGGTACGCCTGCAGCAGCCCGGTCAGCACGACCGACACCCCGTACAGCATGATCTGCGGCGCGAAGGCGACGATGAAGTCGGTCGTGGTGCCCAGCATCGCCGGGCGGGCGCAGGCGGCGTTCGGGTTGGCCGGGATGAGCACGTCGGCGATCGGCCGCGCGAGCAGGGCGATGGCCGCCGTCACCGGCAGCAGGACCAGCACCGCCCAGGTCAGCAGGGCCGAGGCGACCTGGGTGACGTACGCCTTCTGGGTCTCGTCCTGATCGGCCCGGCTGGCCGCCCGGGCCAGCACCGGGACCATCGCGCTGGCGAGCGCGCCGCCCAGCGCCAGCTCGTAGATCAGGTTGGGGACGGTGTTGGCGGTGACGTAGGCGGTGCCGAGGCAGCCCGCGCCCACGCTCTGCGCGAAGACGACCGTGCGGACGAGGCCGAGCAGCCGCGACAGGGCGGTCAGGACGGCGATGAGCAGCGCGCCGCGGGCGATCAGCTCGGCCGCGCCGCTGCCGTTCCCGCCCCCGCTCCCCCGAGCTTGGTCTGAATGCGCGTTGGTCAGGCTGGCTCTGTCGGTCTGCACCCGCTACCCAGCCCTCCGCGCGACGACATGGCCTAACTTGCCTCAGGCTACGGCCATCGGGTGCCTGCTGGCAGGCTCATGACATCGTTGGCCGGAACCTCACGCCGTCCGCAGCCGCGCGATCTCCCTGGTCGCGTACGGATTGAGCCGTCCGCCGCGGGAGCCGGCCAGCTTGGCGGCCAGGTGCTCCCCCACCGTCACCGGCTCGTACCTGGCCGGGTTGGCCGCGCTCACGCAGCTCGGCAGGCACTCGATCAGCGCGTCGACGTCGCCGTCGTGGAAGTAGGCGGCGGACCGCCGCGGCACCAGCACGCCGTTGACCCGGGGGGCGGCGACGCGGTGCAGGGTGGAGATCCACTCCTCGTTCGTCCAGCGGGCGATGGCGTCGCCGAGGTTGACGAG
>Ga0302326_10012718_pt1 | contig 17903 bp, 15 predicted proteins | sample Palsa_T0_3_FD_202264 | JGI IMG/M metagenome (GOLD analysis project Ga0302326, IMG submission 202264) | Peat permafrost microbial communities from Stordalen Mire near Abisko, Sweden - Palsa_T0_3 | ecosystem: Environmental > Terrestrial > Soil > Palsa > Peat permafrost | place: Sweden: Abisko... | reverse complement strand
CATGGCTGCGCCCCTGGCCGCGCGCCGCGCCGGTGATCACCGCGACGGTGTTGTCTAGTTCACCCATCCGGGAAACGTACCTTCCGAATCGGACCAAAACGATGGAGAGGCGAAGCAGGTCTGCCAGGATTCCAGGGTGATTCGACATGAGCGCTGGGCGACATGAGCGATAGTGCGTTGGAAATCACCAACCTGATTTACGGCTACGCCGAACTCCTCGACGCCGGCGACTTGGACGGCGTGGCAGCGCTGTTCGCCCACGGGCGCATCTGCGGGGTCGAAAACGGACCGCCGGAGACGGTATTCGAGGGGGCTTCAGGCGTGCGGAAGATGTACGAGGTGGCCACCAAGATCTATGAAGACGGCACGCCGAAGACCAGACACAACACCAGCAACGTGCAACTCGACATCGACGAGGCCGAGGGCACCGCGCGCAGTAGGTCCTACTACAGCGTCACCCAGGCCACGCCCGACTTGCCGTTGCAGGTGATCGTGACCGGGCACTACAAGGACACGTTTCACCGGCTGGACGGCGTGTGGTGGTTCGACAGCCGCATCATGTTCGTCGACCAGGTTGGCGATGTCAGCCAGCACTTGAAGTTCTGACCGCGTGGACCAATCGAACGCACCGGGATCCAATGGGGGCCCCTTCGAGCTGGCCGCCGTGCTCGCCGACGCCCAACGCAAGGAATCACTGAGCGACTGGGGACCAGGGGAATTCGAGCGTCCACTGGAAGTGCTGCTGGCCGACTACAGCAACGCCGACCTCAACGCCATCGGGGTGCTCATCCTGCGCGCGGGCATCGTGCACAGCCTGCGGATGCGACTGCGTGCTCAAGAGTGGATTCGCCGCCACCCGGAGATTCTCGAGGAACGCGTCGCCGCGCCGGTCGTCGTCGTCGGGATGATGCGCAGTGGCACCACCCTGCTGCAGCGGCTGTTGGCCGCCGACCCGCGCTTCCACTGCGCCTACGGCTGGGAAGTGGTCGAGGCGTCGCCCCGCCTCGACTACCGGTTCGGCGGTGTCGACCCGCGTATCGCCGTCAGCGAAGCGCGCGAAGCCAAGTCCCGTGAGCTGGCGCCCGATCTGTTTGCCATACATCCGATGTACGCGCGGGAGGCCGAAGAGGAGATTGTGTTCTTGGCGGACGCGTTCTTATCGCATGTGCCGGAGTCCGGCGCGCACCTACCGCACTACCGATCCTGGCTCGACGCACAGGACTTCACGCCCCCCTACACGTACCTGCATCGCATGCTGCAGTTCTTACAGTGGCAGAAACGTCAGCAGAGGCCTGAGCGGCTCTTGAAAGAGCACCGCTGGGTGCTCAAGTCGCCGGCCCACCTTGGCTATCTTCGCGAATTGCGGGCACAATTCGGCGACCTGCACATCGTGCATATGCATCGTGATCCTCGGACCACGATCGCTTCGGGAGCCAGCCTGAACGCGACCCTGCACGCAATGCATGCCGACACTGTCGACCGTCGTCGGGTCGGCGAGCAGTGGTTGCAGCGGATGGGCTGGACCAACGACCGCGCGATGGCGGTCCGCGACTCCTGGGCGGACGACGCGGCGCGAGTAACGGACATCGCTTTCGACGATGCGGTGGCAGACCCGGTTGGGCAGGTGGCCAGGGTATACGACGCGATCGGCCTGCCGCTCACCGCCGAGGCCGAAACGGCGATGCGGCGCTGGCTGAAAGAACGGCCCCGCGAGGCGGCGCGCCCGCCCTATGGCCTGGATGATTACGGCCTGCGTGCAGAGCACGTCGACGAACGATTTACGTTGTACAACAAACGTTTTGAAGAATATATCGGGAAGTAAGGAGAGTTCATGGCAGGCGACCCCGTCGCGACGGCAGCTCAGCACGAGCAGGAAATTGCGGCGCTCGAGTTGATCGAGCACCCTACCGTCACAGCGGCTTATCGCACCGTGGCCGAGACCTGGCTGGGCCGGGCGAAGGCGTCGCCGGCGATGCGCGAACGATTCGACGACGCGTTCGCCGAGGTGATGTTTTCGGCCGCGATCTGGTCATCGAACCAGGACAAGCTGCGGCCCAAGGTCAGTTGTATCACTCGGCTCGCGCATCCCGTTGACGGGCGCCGTATCCCGGGATCACGTTGGGGCATCGACAATCCCGACAGCGTGTATCGAGTGATCCCGATATCGGGTGACGAACGCTACGAGATTCATGGGCGGGTCGGCGCGCATCGAATGACGGAGAATTACTTCACGTTGTGGGATGCCAACATGGGCACCGTCGACGTGCTCAACGGCCGGACCATGCAGGTGGATTCCGACGGCAGCTTCACCATCACCGTGGACGCCGAACCGGCCAACGGGCGGCCCAACCATGTGCAGACCACCCCGGCGGCGCACGAGTTCTACATCCGCGACGTGCTGTTGGACTGGGGTCGCGATGACCCCAACTCCTTTGCGGTGCAACGTCTTGGCGGCAAGCCCTCGACCCCGCCGCGTACGCTCGATGAGCAGGCCGAGGCGACCGCGGCGATGATGGCTCACTTCGCGAACTTCACCGGGAAACTGAGCCACGGGGTGTACAAGATGCCGGCCAATCACTTCAACCTGGCATGGTCGGCCGACAAGGTCGGTGCGATGCGCAACCAGGTCTACGTCATGGGTCGCTTCGAACTCGCCCCGGACGAGGCCTTCGTGGTCGACGTCGGCGATGGCGGCGCCGAATACTTCACCGTGCCGCTCAGCAACATCTGGGGCACCACGCTGGACATCGTCGATCGCACCGGCAGCCTCAACAAGGCGCAGTCGGTCGCCAACGAGGACGGCAGCTACACCTACCTGATCTCGCCGACCGACCCAGGGGTGGCCAACTGGATCGACTCCGACGGGCTGCGCGAAGGCATCCTGACGCTGAGGATGGCGGAGTTCGGCGAGGCCGGCCCACGGGAGAACCTGGGCGCCCGCGGCAGGGTCGTCACACTGGACCGGCTCGATACCGAAGTGTCGACGTTGCCCCGGGTGAGTGCCGAGCAACGCAAGACCGAGATAGCGGACCGGCGCGCAGCGTATCTGCGGCGGCTGCCGGAAGGGACGGCCTGAGATGGCGCGCTGGCTGATTACCGGATGCTCGACCGGCTTCGGGCGCGAGATCGCCAACGCGGTGCTGGCGGCCGGCCACACCGCGGTGATCACGGCGCGACGGGCTGAGTCGGTCCGCGACATCGTCGATGAGTTCGGCGACGCCGCCGTGGCCGTCGCACTCGATGTCACTGATACCGGCCAGATCGCGAACGCGGTGGCGGCCGCCGACCGGGCTTTCGGCGGAGTCGACGTTCTGGTCAACAACGCCGGCCACGGATATCTGTCGGCAGTGGAGGAGGGCGAGGACGCGGAGGTCCGGAAGCTCTTCGAGGTGAACTTCTTCGGCGCGGTGAACATGATCAAGGCGGTGCTGCCGGCCATGCGGGCGCGCGGCTCGGGCCATATCGTCAACATCTCATCGATGACCGGTCTGGTGGCCAACCCGCCCAACGCCTACTACTCGTCGACCAAGTTCGCGCTGGAGGCGGTCACCGAAGCGCTGGCAACCGAGGTGCGGCCGTTGGGCATCAAAGTGACCGCCATCGAGCCGGGCGCTTTTCGCACCGACTGGGCGACACGCTCGATGAAGGAGTCGGCCACTCCGATCGCCGACTACGTCGACGTCGCAGCGCGCAAGGACCTGATCAAGCAGTTCGCCGACCATTTGCCCGGCGACCCGCGAAAGGTCGCCGAGGCGGTGTTGATGGTGACCGGACTCGACGAACCACCGCTGCGGCTGCTGCTGGGCCGCGACGTCCTGAAAGCGATGCGCGACAAGATCGCCGCGATGTCGTCGTCGATCGAAGAGTGGAAAGCCGTGACCAAGGACGTGAACTTCCAACCCTAGATACGCTGATGCGCCGGCCGGCGTTACTCGCGCCTCAGCCGCGACTCCACGAACCGCTCGAGTTCCTCCCACGCCGCTACCGCTTTGGCGTATGGGGGCGCGGGTTTGCGCACCGAGTCGGAGTCGAGGACATAGGCCACCAGCGCGCCCAGCGGCGCATCCGTCTCGAGCGCCTTGTCGACGGTGGTGTCCTCGGAGTAGTCGCCGACATCGCGCAGCAGTTCGACAACCAGATCGAGTTGATCGCGGTCCACGGCGTCCGGCCCGTCGGCGAAGTCGTCGCCCAATCCGGTCAGGACGTAGACGTTGTCGTCGGTGACATCGATGAGCAGCGAGCCATCGGTGGCCGCGGTGCGGATGTCATCGTAAGTGCTCAGGTCGGACAAGTCGTGGTCGTGCTCATCGGCGAGGTATCTGGCCAGCGCCCGCTCCGAACCGAACACGCTGATCCGGCCGTTGCGGCCCAGGAAGATTGGGCGATCGTCGAAGTAGCAGCGCAGCGTGAAGAACGTGCCCGCACCGGTCAAGATCCGGACCGGGTCGATGCCGACTTTCAACCAGAAGTCCTCGTCGCCGCCCAACACCACCTCGTCGTCGGTCGGAGCCTTCCCGACTTCGGCTTCGGTCGCGGCCTCTGCTTCTTCCTCGTCCGCGGCCGCGTCCGCCTCGTCGGCGGTCGTCAGCTCTTCCTCATGGAACGGTTCGGCCAGTTCGGCGGCCGCGGCCTCCGATGCGATGGTGTCGACATCGGGGATGCTGACGATCTCGTCGACGGCGCTGAGCACACCGTCCCAGTTGCGCGCGACGACCGCGGCGATGGCATTCCACCGCTTGAGGCCGGCCTTGCCGGTGAAATACTCGATTCCACCGCTCAGCGTGCCCAACGTCGGGTTGCCGTTGAAGAACTTCATCACCGCGGGCAGCTCGCAGACCGAGCCGATCGACGAGACGATCGCCAACACGTTGGCCAGCGCGGTGACCGACGCTTCAGTCGGCTTGGCCGAAACCAACTCTTCGACCGCGACCAGGTCGAAGTGCTTGTCGTCGGCCGGGTCCAACTTGTGAGCGTTGGCCTCCGTCAACTCTTTCCACGCGGGGTGGTCGACGAGATCGTTGTCGGTGTTGGTGCGCACGAACGCGACCAGGTCCGCGGGCGTCTGGAAGGTGAAGAGGTCTTCGTCCTTACCCAGGAACGCCTCCCACTCGTCGCCGGCGTCGCGCCAGCGGGGCGCCCACACGGTGTAACGGTCGCCGTCGGTCAGGCTCAAACGGATGGGAACGAGGTCGGCAGCCATGCGGCACACACTAGCGACGGGCCGCGAGCCGGCCGGCCTAGGCACCCCAGATGTCGGTGATCGCGGGCGCTCTGGTCGCGTACCCGAGCTTGGGTAGCCCGTACATCTCCTCGAGGGTGGAGAGCACGTTGTAGTGGCTGATCGGCTCGTTGTAGGTACCGGGCCTGACGTTGGCCCCGTAGATCACCGTCGGGATCTGATTGCGGGGGGTGTTGTCGTCCTCGTCCCAGGTCAGGATCAGCAGGCTGTTGTTGGCCCTCGCCCACGAAGCGTAGTGCGACAGATTCTGGTAGAGCCAGGCGTCGCCCGCTGCGATCGAGCCGTCGTGCATGTCGTCGTCGAGGTTGGGGATCACCAGCGAGACGGTCGGCAGGGCGGCGAAGTTGGAGGGAGCGGGAAACGCCGAAAACGGAAGAGAGTGCGAGCTCGGAATGTTGGTGAAGCTGGCCCAGGGCACATGCTTGCGCGCGTACTTTCCTGCACTGCACGACTCCGAACCGACCGCCGGCAGGCTCTCGGCGAAGCCGGCGAACGAGTAACCAGCGGTGAGTAACTGGGAGCCGAGGTTGGGCGTGTCGCCGCCATTGACCGGACAGGTGTTTTTCGTGACCCCGAGCGTGCTGCCGGCGAACAGCGCGTAGTAGTTCGGTTCACTGGGATGCACCTCGGCGAAGGACTGCGCCATCATGGCGCCGTTGGCGGCCAGCTGGTTGATGTATGGCGCCGACTTGTTTCCGATGATGTTGGTCTGTGAGCGGTTCTCTTCGACCACGATGACGACGTGCGCGGGGGTCGGGACGGTGGCCGCTTTGAACGTGATCGGGGAGTTGACCGGGGTTGGCCAAGACATCACCGCGGTAGCAACGGTCAACACGCCAAAAAGGCTGACCGCTCGGTTGCGCTGGCCATTCCGCGCTGGTCGGCGTCGCATGGCGCGCAGTATATGGCTGGTTTGGCTCACCGATCGGCAACCGAACGCACGTGTCGGCTGTCGGTTGAATCTAAGATATCTGTGAGTTAGCCGCAGGGGGCCGTGCGCAGGCCCTACGATTCAGCCAAGCCGCAGGATCGGGGGTCTGGAGGTTGCGATGAAGGCTGTGCGGGTCCGTTCGCTGGGTGCGGCATCCCTGGCGGTCCTATGCACCGCCGTGCTGTGCGCGACGTCGATGTGGGTGTCGGCGTCCACCAACGGGATGCGCGCGCTGACGGCTGAGGTCGCGTTGATCGACAACGACGGCTGGATCCTGGGCGGCACCGGCAACCCGATACCCGACCAGGACTACCTCACCAGCGTCGAAGGGCTCTACCTCAGCCAGGACTCCGGATACACCTTCTCCGGCTTGGACACGCCGGAGCAGTTCTGCCCGATCATCTGCTCTGCCAGTGAGCCTGATTTGGGTTTCGGTGACTCGGTAAACGCCGGGGTCGGCGAGTTAAACGCCGAGATCGTCCCGGAGTTGCAGAACAGAGACGACGTCGCGGTGCTCGGCTTGTCGCAGAGCGCCACCATCGTCACCGTTGAGATGAACGACCTCATCGACGACCACCAGGCAAACCTGGACAACCTCACCGTCGTACTGCTCGGCGACCCCAACAGTCCGATCGGCGGCATCCTGGACCGCTTTCAATTCCCGGACGGCGTCGGCGCTTTCAGCTTGAGCCCCGAGCCGCAACACGTTCCGTTCCTGGATATCCCGCTTAGCTTGGCCACAACCCCGACCAGTGGGATCACCACCGACATCTACACCGGCGAATACGACGGCTGGGCCGACTTCCCGGAGGACCCCGGCAACATCTTCGCCGACGTCAACGCCTTGGTCGGCATCGAGACGGTGCACCCCTACTATGCCGACCCGACGCCCGGGGTGAATTTGGACACCGGGAACATCATCGACCTGGGAAAGATCGGGGACACCACGTTCTACGACATTCCCGCGCCGCTGCCGGTGCTGGCGTTCCTCTACGACGGTGGGCCGGCCGGGCAGTTTTTCTACGATCTCTTCGACCCGTATGCGACGTTGGTGGACGACTGGGGCTACGGCAACCCGGGCGATCCGGCGTATGGGATCGACCCGAGTGACGGCACTCCGGTCGATGGAAGCGGGATCGGTGATGTCGGCCCCTGGCAGGTTGACGCGACGGGTCAACTTATGGAATCCGGAGTCGCCGGGTTCATTCCGACGATGGATCCGCTGGAGATGCTGGCTGGCACCGAATATGCCACGGTGCAGGAGTTCGTCGGGCCCATCGACGCCCTGTTGGCGGATGCCGGGCAGTCAGCGATTCCGACATCGTTCGTCGACACTTCGGACGAGCTCTCCGGCTACGACTTGATCAATGAACTGAACAGTTACGCGATCACCGGGTTGGACGATCTAGGGAACCTGGTTGGCCAGAGTGACCTTGCGGACACCATCTTTAGTGGCGATCCGCTGATCTCCGGGCAGCCGCTGATCGACCTCGTCGGCTACGGCTTCGACGTGTTCAACTTCTTCGGCGCCTGAGCCGCGGCACCGTACGGTTCGCCCGTAAGGTCAGGTCTCGTGGAAGTGCATGTCGTTGACCACCCGCTGGCCGCGGTCAGGCTTACCGCACTGCGCGACGAGCGGACCCATAGTGCCGCGTTTCGCGCCGCGTTGGGCGAGTTGACGCTGATGCTGGTCTACGAGGCGACCCGTGACGCGCCACGCGAGAACATCACTGTGCGTACACCATTGGCCGAAACTACCGGTTCGCGGCTGGCCGAACCGCCACTGCTGGTCACGATATTGCGGGCCGGCCTGGGCATGGTCGATCAGGCGCACGCGCTGTTGCCGGAGGCGCGGGTGGGATTCGTCGGCGTGGCCCGCGACGAGGAAACAGCCTTGCCAGGAGCATATTTGGAGTCGCTGCCCGACGATCTGCGCGGCTGGCCAGTGATTGTCCTGGACCCGATGCTGGCTACCGGCGGCTCGATGACGCACACCATTGGCCTGCTACAGCGCCGTGGCGCCGACGACATCACCGTGCTGTGTGTGGTGGCAGCTCCGGAAGGTGTTGCGGCGCTGGAGAAAGCGGCACCGCAGGCGCGGCTGTTCACCGCGGCCATCGATGAGCGCCTCAATGAAGCCGCCTATATCGTGCCGGGCCTCGGTGACGCCGGTGATCGCCAGTTCGGACCGCGCTGAATTATCGGCGCCGCCGGTTACCAGCTACGCACGGCAGCCGTCACGTCGTCACACAGCGCGGACGCGCGACGGCGGACGTCGGTCAGATCGTCTGCCACCGTGGACCGGACCTCGATGTAGAACTTGACCTTCGGTTCGGTACCCGACGGTCGGGCCACGACTCGGGCCGACGTGTCGGCGTCGCCGCCGGTGAAGATGAGCGCATCCGTTTGCCTTGCCCCACTGTTCTGCAGCAGATCCGTTGTTTGCGAGACGAATCCGGCGATATGGGTGGGAGGTGACGCCCGCAATCGACGCATCAGCTCGCTCGCCTCGTCGGCGTCCGACACCTGCCGTGACACGGCAGCGCCGACGTGCACTCCGAACTGGCGGGCGAGGTCGTCGAGTGCGTCGAGCACCGAACGGTGTGAGTGTTTTAGCGTCGCAACCAGATCGCAGGCCAGCACCGCGGCGCTGATGCCGTCCTTGTCCCGCACCGCCGCCGGGTCGACGCAGTGCCCGATGGCCTCCTCGTAGGCGTAGATCAGCGAGCTATCGGGCAGATCGGTGTCGGCGCGGGCCAGCCACTTGAAACCCGTCAATGTCTCGACGTGACGTGCACCCCGGTGCGCGGCGATTGCCGACAACATCCGCGACGACACCACCGTGCTGGCCACCACGCTGGTTGCCCGCTCGCCCGGTTCGGTCCGAGATAACAGCAAATCACCTAATAGCCAACCGGTTTCGTCGCCCGAGAGCATTTGCCAGCCGGTCGGTGTCGGTATCCCGACGGCGCACCGATCCGCGTCGGGATCAAGCGCGACAGCGATCTCGGCCTCGACCTCCGCGGCCAGCGTCAACAGTGCGTCGGTGGCACCCGGCTCTTCGGGATTGGGAAATTTGACGGTCGGAAAGTCGGGATCGGGATTGAACTGACTGGCGACGGTGTGTACGTCGCCGAAGCCGGCACGCCGCAGCGTTTCCAGTGCCACGGCGCCGCCTACTCCGTGCAGGGGGGTCAGTGCCACCCGAATCGGGCCCGAGGAGCGGCGCACCCGCGCGGCCCGCGCGATATAGCGCTCGACCAGTCCGGAGTCGGCGGGCTGGACGGGTTGTCTGTCGATCTCGTCGGCGAACGGTGCTGCGGCGATCGCGGTTTCGATCTCACGGTCAGTGGGGGAGACGATCTGAAATCCCCCGTCCAGATAGACCTTGTAGCCGTTGTCGGCCGGTGGATTGTGTGAGGCGGTGATCTGGATGCCCGCCGCCGCGCCGGTGTGCCGGACAGCAAACGCCAGCACGGGTGTGGGCAGCGGGTATGGAAGCAAGACAACCGAAAACCCCTTGGCGGCAAGAACTTCAGCTGTCGCCGCGGAGAATGCGGCCGACCCGTGCCGCGCGTCGCGTCCGACAAGCACCGTCGAGCCGGCCAATCCGCGACCGGTGAGCACCCTGGCCACCGCCCACGTGGTCCGCAACACCACGGCGAGGTTCATCGCGTCCGGGCCGCCCCGCACCGGGCCGCGCAGTCCCGCGGTGCCGAATGTCAGCGGCCGGGCGAACCGGGCGACCAGTTCGGCCTGGTCGCACTGGGCGAGTTCGGCCGCCGTCACCGGGTCCGGGTCGTGGGCGATCCAATCCTGCGGAATCACGCCGGATACTCAGAGCCGCGCGACCACGTCGGCCAGCAGCGAGCCCATTCGGGTCGCCGATGCATCGCCGGTGGCTAGCACCTCGACGTGGCTGAGTGGCTCACCGGTGATCCCCGCGGCCATATTTGTGACCAGCGAGATCCCCAGCACCTCTGCGCCTGCCGCCCGCGCCGCGATCGTTTCGTGCACGGTGGACATGCCGACCAGGTCGGCGCCCAGTGTCCGCAGCATGGTGATCTCGGCGGGCGTCTCGAAATGCGGACCGGGCAGCCCGGCGTACACGCCTTCGGGCAGTTCCGGGTCGACCTCGCGAGCCAGCATCCGCAGCCTCAGGGCGTAGGCGTCGACCATGTCGACGAACTGGGCCCCGATCAGGGGAGACCGGGCTGTCAGGTTCAGGTGGTCGCTGATCAGCACCGGCTGGCCGACGGCGAAGTCCTCGCGAACCGCACCGGCGGCATTGGTGAGCACGACAACGCGCACGCCCGCCGCGCAGGCCGTTCGCACCGGGTGCACGACGTGGGACAGGTCATAGCCTTCGTAGGCGTGCACTCGACCGGCCAACACCAGCACGCGGTGCTTACCGATACCCACCGACAGCACCTGACCGGTGTGGCCGACCGCGGACGGAGGGGTAAACCCGGGCAACTCCGCCATCGGTATGACTGCGGTTGGACGGCCCAAGGCAGCGACGGCCGGTGCCCAGCCCGACCCCAGAACGATCGCAACATCGTGCTCGGCGATCCCCGTGTCGTCGGCGATGAACTGCGCCGCCTTAACCGCGAATGCATCGGGGCCGGGTCGACCAGTCACAGAGCGCGAGCTTAGTCGTTGTTACCGGCGGTTATCGTCGGTGAGATACTTCGACGATGGCCCCAACCCCGGTGCTGGATCACGTCGAGGAAGCAGTGCGGCGTCGCAGCACGGACCTCGTTGCGCTCTCGCACGCGATCCACGCCGAGCCGGAGTTGGCGTTCGCCGAGCACCGCAGTTGCGCCAAGACCCAAGCGCTGGTGGCTGAGCGGGGTTTCGAGATCACCGCGGCAGCCGGCGGTGTGGACACCGCGTTTCGCGCGGACTTCGGCAGCGGTCCGTTGACTGTCGGCGTGTGCGCCGAATACGACGCGCTGCCCGGGATCGGTCATGCCTGCGGCCACAACATCATCGCCGCGTCGGCAGTCGGCGCCGCGCTGGCATTGGCCGACGTAGCCGACCGACTGGGCCTCACGGTCGCGCTACTGGGCACGCCCGCTGAAGAGTTCGGCGGCGGGAAAGTTCTACTGCTCAACGCCGGTGTCTTCGACGACTTGGCGCTTGCCGTGATGGTGCATCCAGGCCCCTTGGATGTCGCGGCTGCCCGGTCGCTGACTCTGTCTGCTGTTCGGGTGATTTACCGCGGTAAGGAATCACATGCGTCAGCCGCGCCGGATCAGGGCGTCAATGCCGCCGACGCAGCGACCGTCGCGCAGGTGGCAATCGGGCTGCTGCGTCAGCAGCTGGCACCGGGGCAGCAGGTGCACGGCATCATCTCCGAGGGCGGCCAGGTCGCCAACGTCATCCCCGCGCGAACCGAACTGCAGTACACGATGCGCGCGACTGACGCGTCGTCGCTGGCTGATCTGGAAGCCAAGGTGGGCAACTGCTTCCGGGCCGGCGCCGTGGCCACCGGCTGCGAATACAGCGTGGAGCAGACCGAGCCGATGTACGACGCACTCAAACCTGATTCCTGGCTGGCTGAGACCGTCCGCGCCGAGATGACCAGGCTTGGTCGTTCACCTGTCAGCAGGGAACTCGAGGTGGCCCATCCGCTGGGCAGCACCGACATGGGCAACGTCACGCAATTTCTGCCGGGAATCCATCCGATGGTCGGGGTTGACGCCGGCGGCGCGTCGTTGCACCAGCCCGACTTCGCCGCGGCCGCGATCGGTCCAAGTGCCGACAAGGCCGTCATTGACGGCGCAATCATGTTGGCGCGCACAGTTGTTCGTCTTGCCGAGTCGTCGGAAGAACGTGACCGGGTGTTGACGGCACGCGATCAGCGGGCGGCGTCATGAGCTGCGCCGGCGACGATGCAGTGGGGGTACCTCCAGGCGCGCAGCGGCGAGGGGGACGAAGCGATGCGGAGGAGCGGCGCCGATGAGCCTTGCCGACACGGCGGAATCCTGGCTGGCCGCGCACTACGACGAGCTGGTCGGCTGGCGGCGACACATCCACCGCTACCCGGAGCTGGGCCGCCAGGAGTACGCCACCACACAGTTCATCGCCGAACGGTTGGTCGATGCCGGGCTCAAGCCGAAGGTGCTGCCCGGCGGGACGGGCCTGACCTGTGATCTCGGTCCCGATCAAGAGCCGCGAGTCGCGTTGCGGGCCGACATCGACGCGTTGCCGATGGCCGAGCGGACCGGTGCCCCCTACTCCTCGACGATGCCCAACGCAGCCCATGCCTGCGGCCACGACGCACACACCGCGATCCTGCTGGGCACTGCGCTTGCACTGGCGAGCGCGCCGGAGCTGCCCATCGGGCTCCGGCTGATCTTTCAACCGGCGGAAGAGCTGATGCCCGGCGGTGCGATCGACACGATCGCCGCGGGCGCGATGACCGGGGTCGGCCGTATCTTCGCCCTGCACTGCGATCCCCGGCTGGCGGTCGGCCAGGTCGCGGTGAAAGTGGGGCCGATTACGTCGGCGGCCGACATGATCGAGATCACCTTGTCGTCGGCGGGCGGGCACACCTCCCGTCCCCATCTGACCGGAGATCTGGTCTACGGGCTGGGCACCCTGATCACCGGTCTGCCCGGTGTGCTGTCGCGCCGTATCGACCCGCGCAACAGCACCGTGATGGTGTGGGGCGCGGTCAATGCCGGAGTGGCCGCCAACGCGATTCCACAGAGCGGCACGCTCAGGGGCACGATTCGCACCGCCAGCCGGGAAACCTGGCTGGGCCTGGAGGGCATCGTCCGCGAGGTAGTGGACGCGTTACTACTGCCACTGGGCATCGAGCACACCCTGCAGTACAACCGCGGCGTTCCGCCGGTGGTCAACGAAGAAATCTCGACGCGCATCTTCACGCACGCCATCGAGGCGGTCGGCCCGGATGTGTTGGCTGATACCCGGCAGTCCGGTGGCGGCGAGGATTTCTCCTGGTATCTGGAGGAAGTGCCCGGTGCGATGGCCCGCCTCGGAGTGTGGTCGGGCCACGGTCCGCAGTTGGATCTTCATCAGCCGACGTTTGACCTCGACGAGCGCGCGCTGGGGGTCGGGGTTCGGCTGATGGCCAATATCGTCGAACAGTCCGCCGCGATCGGCTGACTGCAGGCGGGTGCAGGCCTCGCTACTCGCCGCCGTGACCCGGGCCGATGTTGCTCGCCGGGCGGGTACGGATTTCGTGTACGTATTCATGTGGCGCGCCGGCGATTTCCGCGGCGTCCGCCATGACGCCGATGTAGCGTGCCGACGGCAGACCGCCCTCCCAGGCGTCCACCACATAGAGCCACGCCAGAATCGGATCGGTCGTGGTGTCCGACGACAGTCGTTCCACGCGGCAGCGGATCTTCTTGTGCACCCCGAGCTCGGAGCCTTCCCAGCGGTCCAGATTGCTCTCGTCCGCAGCGGTCATGTCGTAGAGCACGACGAACACCTTCGAGAACGGGTCCTCGACCACCGTGGCCAGGGCGCCTTCCCAGCCGATGTCCTCACCGCCGAACGTCAGCCGCCAGCCGTGCAGCCAGCCGGTTCCGGCCATCGGTGAGTGGGGTGCCCGCTGCTGCATCTGCTCGGGATGCATGTTTGAGCCGTAGGCGGCGTAGATCGGCACGGGGAGATCCTAGTCGGCGTGCGCTGACGCGGCGCATATCCGCAACGTTCGTTAGGTTAAGGCGGTGGCGACCCGCATCGTGATTATCGGGGGAGGGCCGGCCGGCTACGAGGCGGCGCTCGTCGCAGCGGCACGCGATGCCGAGGTCACCGTCGTCGACTCGGACGGCATCGGCGGCGCGGCGGTGCTCTTCGACTGCGTGCCATCGAAGACGTTCATCGCGTCCACCGGCGTGCGCACCGAATTGCGCCGCGCGCCGTATCTGGGCTTCGACATCGACCCGGACGACGCCAAAATCTCATTGCCGGAGATCCATCATCGGGTCAAGACCCTGGCCGCCGCCCAGTCCGCCGATATCAATGCACAGCTGATCAGCGCGGGCGTCGAGGTGATCGCCGGCAAGGGCGAGTTGATCGACACGACCCCCGGTCTGGCGGTGCACAGCGTCAAGGCGACCGCTCCGGACGGCAGCACCAGCACTTACGCAGCCGACGTGGTGCTGATCGCCACCGGCGCCAGTCCCCGCGAGCTGCCGACCGCGCGTCCCGACGGTGAGCGCATCTTGACCTGGCGTCAGCTCTACGACCTGCAGGCGCTGCCCGAGCACCTGATCGTGGTGGGCTCGGGTGTCACCGGCGCCGAGTTCGTGCACGCCTATACCGAATTGGGCGTCGACGTCACGGTGGTCGCCAGCCGTGACCAGATACTGCCCTACGAGGACGCCGACGCCGCCCAGGTGCTTGAGCGGATCTTCGCCGAACGCGGCGTCGAGCTGGTCAAAAACGCCCGGGCCGACTCGGTGACCCGCACCGATTCCGGGGTGCTGGTGACGCTGGCCGACGGCCGCACCGTCGAAGGCAGCCACGCGCTGATGACGATCGGCTCGGTGCCCAACACCGATGGTCTGGGGCTGGACCGGGTGGGCATCGAACTGGGACGGGGCAACTACCTGACCGTCGACCGGGTGTCGCGTACCTCGGTGTCCAACATCTACGCGGCGGGTGACTGCACCGGGTTGTTACCGCTGGCCTCGGTCGCCGCGATGCAAGGCCGGATCGCCATGTGGCACGCGCTCGGCGAGGCGGTCACCCCCATCCGGCTGCGCACCGTCGCCGCCGCCGTGTTCACCCGGCCAGAGCTCGCCGCCGTAGGCGTTCCGCAATCGGCCATCGACGACGGATCAGTCCAGGCCCGCACGATCATGTTGCCGCTGCGGACCAACGCGCGAGCCAAGATGTCGGAGTTGAGGCACGGCTTCGTGAAGCTCTTCTGCCGTCCGGCCACCGGAGTGGTGATCGGCGGCGTGGTGGTCGCCCCGATTGCCTCCGAGTTGATCCTGCCGATAGCGATGGCCGTGCAGACCCGGTTGACCGTGAACCATTTGGCGCAGACCCTGAGCGTCTACCCATCGCTGTCGGGTTCGATCACCGAGGCGGCGCGGCGGCTGATGGCGCACGACGACCTGGACTGAGCAGGCCGGGTAGCCTTGAATCCAATAATCTACTGACGAGTAACTGACGGGAGACCTGAGCCGTGAGCGACCCGATTCGCGTCCCGGCGAGCGAGCAGACCCGGCCGGGTTCGTTCCTGGCCCCCGGGCAACGTGCCGCGGCGTGGGAGCGCCTGGGTGGCGAGCAGTTCGACGTCGTTGTCATCGGCGGCGGCGTGGTGGGTTCGGGATCCGCGCTGGATGCCGCCACCCGCGGGCTGAAAGTGGCGCTGGTGGAAGCTCGTGACTTCGCCTCCGGCACGTCGAGTCGGTCCTCGAAGATGTTTCACGGCGGGCTGCGCTACCTCGAACAGCTGGAATTCGGATTGGTCCGCGAGGCGCTCCATGAGCGCGAGTTGTCGTTGACTACGTTGGCGCCGCATCTCGTCAAGCCGCTGCCATTTCTCTACCCGCTGACCAACCGGTGGTGGGAGCGTCCGTACGTGGCCGCCGGCATTATGCTCTACGACCAGCTCGGCGGCGCGAAATCGGTTCCTGCGCAAAAGCATTTGACTCGCGCCGGTGCGCTGCGGCTGTCTCCGGGGTTGAAGCGCGGCGCGCTGATCGGCGGCATCCGCTACTACGACACCGTCGTCGACGACGCCCGGCACACCCTGACCGTTGTGCGTACCGCCGCGCATTACGGCGCGGTGGTGCGGTCGTCCACCCAGGTGGTGTCGTTGCTGCGCGAAGGTGACCGGGTGACCGGTGTGCGGGTCCGCGACTCCGAGGACGGCGCCGTCACCGAGGTGCGAGGCCACGTCGTGGTGAACGCGACGGGAGTGTGGACGGACGAGATTCAGGCGTTGTCCAAGCAGCGCGGCCGGTTTCGGGTCCGCGCCTCCAAGGGAGTGCACATCGTCGTGCCGCGGGACCGGATCGTCAGCGACGTCGCGATCATTCTGCGCACCGAGAAGTCGGTGATGTTCGTCATCCCGTGGGGTAACCACTGGATCATCGGAACTACGGACACCGACTGGGCTTTGGACTTGGCGCATCCGGCCGCCACCAAGGCCGACATCGATTACATCCTGAGCACCGTCAACACGGTGCTGGCAACACCGTTGAGCCACAACGATATCGATGGGGTGTACGCCGGGCTGCGGCCGCTGCTGGCGGGGGAGAGCGAGGACACGTCAACGTTGTCGCGGGAGCATGCGGTCGCAGTGCCCGCACCTGGGCTGGTCGCGATCGCCGGCGGCAAGTACACCACATATCGGGTGATGGCCGCTGATGCGATTGATGCTGCGGCGCAATATATTCCGGCGCGAGTCGCGCAGTCGATCACCGAGAAGGTACCGCTGCTCGGGGCCGACGGCTACTTCGCGCTGGTCAACCAGACCGAGCACGTCGGTTCGCTGGAAGGACTGCATCCTTACCGGGTGCGACATCTGCTGGACCGGTACGGGTCGCTGATCAACGAGGTGCTTGCGATGGCGGCCGATCATCGCGACCTGCTCAACCCGATCACCACCGCCCCGGGCTACCTGAAGGTCGAAGCGGCATACGCCGCCGCGGCGGAAGGCGCGCTGCACCTGGAAGACATCCTCGCCCGGCGGACACGAATCGCCATCGAGTACTCCCATCGCGGTGTCGACTGCGCCCGCGAGGTGGCCGACATCGTCGCGCCCATCCTGGGCTGGACGGCTGACGACATCGACCGCGAGGTCGAGACCTACACGGCGCGGGTGGAGGCCGAGGTGCTCTCCCAGGCCCAGCCCGACGACGCGTCAGCGGATGCGTTGCGGGCCAGCGCCCCTGAGGCCCGTGCCGAGATCCTCGAGCCGGTGCCCTTAAATTGAGCCGAGGTTGAGGCAACTGCCGCTGCCGCCACGCGACGGATTGGGGCCGGCGCGGCTGCGGATGCGCGGCGGACCGCTCGGCGATGAGTTGGCCAGCCGGTTCGGGCCCGAGGTCGCCGCCAAGGCGATCGCCGGCGAGGTCGTCGACCGGCACGGCACGGTGCTCGGTCCCGCCACCGTGCTGACGCCCGGTGCCAGCGTCTACCTCTACCGCGAACTGCCCGATGAGGTGACGGTGCCTTTCGACATCCCCGTGCTGTATCAAGACGACGACATCGTGGTTGCCGACAAGCCGCATTTCCTGGCCACCATGCCGCGTGGGCGCCACGTCGTACAGACGGCGCTGGTACGGCTTCGCCGCCAACTCGGATTGCCCGAGCTCAGCCCGGCCCACCGGCTGGACCGGTTGACCGCCGGGGTGCTGCTGTTCACGACGCACCGCGAGCGTCGAGGGGCTTACCAGACGCTGTTCGCCCGCCGCGCGGTCGACAAGACATATGTTGCGAGGGCTGCCGTCGACCCGGGAGCCGCGTTACCGCGGGTGGTGCGCAGTCGAATCATCAAGCACCGTGGCAACTTTCAAGCCGTGGAGGAACCCGGCGCGCCCAACGCCGAAACCCTGGTGGAGCTGTTGTCGCCGGACGGTTTCTACCGGCTGACACCGCGGACCGGGCGCACCCACCAGCTTCGCGTGCAGATGGCTGCGCTGGGCATCCCGATCGACGGCGATCCGTTGTATCCCAGAGTTGTCGACGTCGCCGCCGACGACTTCTCCACGCCGCTGCAGCTGCTCGCACACA
>Ga0302326_10012716_pt1 | contig 17906 bp, 16 predicted proteins | sample Palsa_T0_3_FD_202264 | JGI IMG/M metagenome (GOLD analysis project Ga0302326, IMG submission 202264) | Peat permafrost microbial communities from Stordalen Mire near Abisko, Sweden - Palsa_T0_3 | ecosystem: Environmental > Terrestrial > Soil > Palsa > Peat permafrost | place: Sweden: Abisko... | reverse complement strand
CAAGGCACGGCGCTGATCACCCGCAAATGCGTTTGCGCCGAGCCTTCCAGCATTCTCCCAACGACCTTAGTGTGACGCAGGGTGACATATCCGCGACATCTGATCGCCGGATGATGCGCCGGCGGCGAATCCACGGCGGTCGCCACTTGCATGCGACAGGGGCTTGCGATGTGATCCAACGCATCCACGGGGAACGGGCCGATATGCCGCTGGAGCACGTGCAGCCGAGCACGCCGTTGCCGATCGCCGAACGTCGCTGCGCGGGTCAGGCGCTGCGCAAGCTGGTGCCGCGCAGCCTGCACGCCACCTGGAAACCGTTGGCCGATCGGGAAGATCCGGTCGCGCGCATTATCGAGAGCAACCGGCACCTCATCTCGCACCTGCTGCCGATCCGTTACGACCGGATGCAAGCCTCGCCGTTGACGTTTCTGCGCGGCGCCGCGGCGATCATGGCCACCGATCTGGCGGCGACGCCGGCCAGCGGGATCGTGGTGCAGTCCTGCGGCGATTGCCATCTGAACAATTTCGGCAGCTTCGCCTCGCCCGAAGGCAAACCGGTATTCGACGTCAACGATTTCGACGAGACGCTGCCCGCGCCATTCGAGTGGGATATGAAACGACTGGCCACTTCCTTCGTGCTGGCCGGCCGCACCCAGGGCATGGACGCGAAAGCCTGCCGCCAACTCGCCCGCGCCGCGGTTCAGGCCTACCGGCTCAACATGCTCGCGCTGGCCCCACTTGCACCATTGGTCGCCTGGCGAACATGCGTCGATGTCGAACAAATGATCGCCAGCCTGCCCGACGACAAGCTGCAGGAGCGCGAGCGGCGCCGCCTGGCGGCGATCACGGAGGCTGGCCGGCGCGGCTATCCCAAGCTGATCGAGAAGCGCCGCGGCACCTGGCGCATACGCGAGCGACCGCCCCTGGTGTTCTCGCTCACCGAACGGGGCGACGACACGCATGAACTGGCGGCGCGCACCGCCTTCGAGTCCTACAAGGTCACCATGCCCGAAGAGCGGCGCCTGCTGCTCGAACGCTACCGGTTGGTCGATGTCGCATTCAAGGTGGTGGGCATCGGTAGTGTCGGCACGTTCTGCGCCATCGCGTTGCTGGCCACACCTGATGACGCAACGTTGCTGTTGCAGATCAAGGAAGCGCGCGCCTCGGTCCTGGCGCCCTATGCGGGGGCCAGCGTCTATGCGAACGAGGGTGAGCGTGTTGTGGTCGGCCAGCGCATTATGCAGACGACTCCGGATTTGTTCCTTGGCTGGACAATGGATCAGGGGGACGATCAGCGCTGCTACGTCCGGCAGTTCCGCGACAGCCGGCTGGCGATGATCGCCGTGGCGCTTTCGAATGCATTGCTGGCGCATCGCGCCACGCTGTGCGGCGCGACGCTGGCAAGGGCTCATGCACGCTCCGGCGATGCAGCGTGCATCGCCGGCTATATGGGATCCGGCGGTGTATTCGACGCGGCGATCGCCGACTTCGCGATGGCCTACGCGGTCCAGGCCGAGCGCGACTGGCGGCAGTTCCTTGATGCCATCAAAGCCGGCCGCATCGAGGCCCGTACCCCATGATCTCACCTGCCCTGCTGGCTGAGGCAGCCGCGCTGCTGGGCGCCTGCCGCGGCCGGGGCTGGAGGGTGGCCACCGCGGAGAGCTGCACCGGCGGATTGATTGCAGCGACCCTGACGGCGATCGCCGGATCGTCCGATGTGGTCGATCGCGGTTTCGTTGCATATTCGAATGAATCGAAGGTAGAGTTGCTCGGTGTACCGAGCGCACTGCTTGCCGAACATGGCGCGGTCAGCGAGCCGGTGGCGCGCGCCATGGCCCAGGGCGCTCTGGCGCGTTCCCGTGCCGCGATTGCGATTTCGGTCACCGGCCTCGCCGGGCCGGGCGGCAGCAGTGCGGACAAGCCGATCGGCCTGGTGTGGTTCGGCCTGGCGCGGCGAGATTCAGAACAGCACAGTGAGAAAGTGATCTTTCCGGGGGATCGTGCGGCGGTTCGCGAAGCGGCAGTCGCCCACGCCTTCGCGCTGATCCGCAGGCTCGTGTAGGGTCGAGTTTGTTCCGTTGTCGTGTGCTGTCTTGGGCGGAGGCACGCGACCGCTACGCGGCATCCCGCACGATCACCCCGACATCCGACGCCGTTTCGATCGCCCGGCACTCCGCCAGCAGCTTGCGCCCACGATCCACGCCAATGCTCGTCTCGGCCAGATCGAGGAACTTCTCCTCCAACTGTTCATCGGTCATTGGCTGCAACTCACTGCCGATGCAATGGTCGATCCGCGCCGTGAACTTCCGCCCGTCACGCAGTGTTACCAGGACTTCAGCAGCATCCGGCGTGATCGAATCGTCGCGCACCGCGGTTATCCGGTCCTGGAATGCCACGATGACAGGATCCAGCGCCACCGCCGTCAGCATATCCGCCGTTCGCGCGGTGCCGCGAATGAAGGCGACCGCGACCCAGTGATACAGACTGACATGGGTCTGAAACTCGTCGAGCGCGTTACGCCGATCGCTCAGCGCCATCGCCGACGGCGAGGCCTTGACCGCGACCCGATCGATGTCATGGAAGTCGAGCGAATGGTCACGCTTGAGTTGCAGGCACGCATCCAGGATGGGGTGGATCACGATGCCACACGGGTACGGCTTGTAGGTGTTGCGCAGCACCTCGAACCGATCGCCGAAATCGTCGAGCAGATAGGCCAGATGCGGCTCGTCGGCGAACACACTCAGGTAACCGTAGCGCCCCTCCAGCCCGACCAGAGACGCGGTGACACCGTTCGCCGCCAGCAGCGCGGATTGCAGGCCGGTTCGCGCCGCCTGCGCGGGCATCAGCGCGGTCGTCATCGTGCCGTGCATCACCCGCATGCCGGCGGCCTGCGAGGCGGCAATGCCGATCGCGCGGCGCATGCCATCCTCGTTCAGCCCCATGAGTTTCGCCGCCGCAACGGCTGCGCCCACCCCGCCGGCGATGCCGGTCTGCGACCAGGCGATCGTGCTGCGCGCCGGCGCAACCGACAGTGCCATGCTGACGCGGCAGACCGTTTCGACGCCAAGCGCAAACGCTGCCAGGAAGTTCGCGCCGCTGATCGGATTCTGCTCCGCCACCGCCAGCGCGGCGGCGGCAACCGGTCCGCTGGGATGCACGATCGCCAGCGCGTGCGTATCGTCGAAGGAATGAACACTGGATGCGAGGCAGTTGATCAGCGCCGCATGCAGCGGGTCGGCCTTGCTGCCGCGCCCGATCAGCGTTGCCTTTGGCGGACCACTGAATGGGCCCAGCGCCGCCTCTGCCGCGTCGACCGTCTCATGCCGTGCACCGCCCAGCATGCAGCCCAGGATGTTCAGGAAGGCGCGTCGTGCCTCAACACGAACCTCGGGTGGCAGGTCCTTGGGTTTGGTGCCGAGCACGTAGCGCGCGAGGCGGCCGGTGGCATCGGACGTCGTGAGATCGGTTGCCATCTGGTTTCCCTTCCGTGATGTCTCCAGGCCATAACGTCGCTAAATCGCAATATTCCGGGCCGTAATGATATTTGGGCGTGGTGTCTTCGTCGGCACGGCGCCCGGCTTCATAGCGCGCGGTTTTCGCCGCCGTCGATGTCGATCAGCGCCCCCTGCACGAAGCTCGCCCGATCCGAGGCCAGGAACGCCACGGCCGAGGCGATCTCTCCGGGACGGCCGAACCGCGTCGTGCCGCACGCGGCGAGCAGCCCGGCGCGGGCAGCATCCATTGTGATGCCCTGCGCTTGCGCCAGGCGCGCGATATTGCGGCTCAGTCGCTCGGTCTCGATATGACCGGGATTGATGGCATTCACGCGCACGCCCTCGTGGATGCCGCGATGGGACATGGCCTTGGTGAAGTGCAGCAGTGCCGCGTTGACCGAACCACCGATGGTAAACTCGTCGGTGCCAGCGTGGGCACCGATCCCGACGATGTTGATCACCGAGCCGCCGACCGCCTTCAGATGCGGCCATGCCGCCCGCGTGGCGCGGACATAGCCGTGGAATTTCAACGCGTATCCATCCTGCCAGTCATCCTCGGTCAATGCGAAGAAGTCGCCGCGCTTGGTGGCACCTGCATTGTTCACCAGGATATCGAGCCGGCCGAACGCAGCGACGGCAGCCGATACCGCCGCGTCGATCTTTTCCGCCTGGCGAAGGTCACCTGCAAAGCTGACACAATGCGCCTGGGTCCGCGCTGTGATGGCCGCGGCGACTTCGGCGAGCTTCGTTTCGTCGCGCGCAGCCAGACAGACCTGCACGCCCTGATTGGCGAGTTCGTGCGCGATCGCCTCGCCCAAGCCACGGCTGGCGCCGGTAACCAGCGCCGCCTTGCCCTCCAGACCCAGGTCCATCCCGTTTCCCCGGTTCGTCGTTATCGTCAGGTTTGCACAGAGTGCCCCATGTTCGCCATCGGGAGATAGCCGGACGGTACGGCCCGATGATTCCGTCACGCGCGAATCGCCGCCGCTATCGTCCCTTGAACGGTCCCGGCTTGCGCTTCTCGGCGAACGCGCGCGCTGCCTCCTGGAAGTCCTCGGTCAAATACAGCTTTTCTCCCGCGGTCATGTTGATGACCTCGCGCGTGTGCTGCGCCATGTGCCAACGCCGCACCCGCACGGTCGAGCGTACGCTGAGCGGTGGGTTGGCTACCACTTCGCGCGCCAGTTCCATCGCCACCGGCAGATGCATCCCGTCCGGCGCCACACGATTGATCAGATTGTGCGCGGCGGCCTGCTCGGCGGTGAAAAACCGCCCGGTCAACGCGACCTCGTTGGCGAACGCCCCCCCGCCGCGCTGCGCCAATGTGGCCCAGTATTTTGCTCCGCCCAGCCCCCTCCCCGTCTCGGTGATCTGAAACTTCGTGTTGGCCTCGGCCACGATCAGGTCGCAATCGAACACGATGCCGACCGCGAGCCCCATCACGTAGCCATGTGCTGCGGCGATCACCGGCTTCCAGTTCACCGAGCGCGTCAACAGATCGAAGGAGTTGGTGCCCCAGCCCTGCGGGCCACCCAGTGCCTCGAACGCCGCGCGCGTGCGCAACTGGCGCTGGTGCACATCGGCACCGGTGGAAAACGCGCGGCCGCGCCCGCGAATGATCGCCACGTGCGCCTCGGCATCGAGATCGAAACGACGCAGTGCTTCGGCGAGCGCACCCACCAATTCGTCGCTGAACGCGTTCAGCTTCTCAGGGCGGTTGAGCGTCAGTGTGGCGATGTTGTCGATGCGCTCGTACTCGACCAAGTTCGTCATGTCGGTGTCAGCCATGTTGCCCCCTACGCGGCGAAGGTTCCCGCCGCATGCATGGATGCGATCTCTGCCGGGGCGAACCCCAACACCTCGGTCAGCACCGCATCCGTGTCAGCACCCAGCGCCGGTGGTGCGCGATCCGCCGTGCCGCCGCCGTCGCCGAGCTTGAACGGCGTTCCTACCAAATTCTGTGCGGCGCCGTCCCGATCGGCGGCTTGCACGACCATGTGATTGGCCAATACCTGCGGATGGGTCAGCACCTGATCCAACGTGTGCAGCGGCGCGCAGGCCACGGTGTAGGCCTCGAAACGTGTCATCCACTCTGCCACTGGTCGGCGGATGAAACGCTGTTCCAGCAACGGCACCAAAACCGCGCGCTGCTCGACCCGCGCGGCGTTGCCGGCGAACCGTGGGTCATGCGCCAGTTCCGGCCATCCCAGTGCGTCGCAGAACCGGGTCCAAGCCGCATCGTTCGGCGCGCCGGCCAACATATATCCGTCGCGGCAACGAAACGCCTGGTAGGGCACGAGATGCCAGCTGCCAGAGCCTTGCGGCTGCGGCAGGATCCCCGCCTGTAGCCAGGCGACCGCGTGATACCCGAGCAACGCCACCGCGGTTTCCATCAGCGAACCGCGCACCCAGGTGCCTTGACCCGTCCGCTCGCGCGCCAGCAGCGCGGTGACGATGCCGCCATAGCTGGAAAGTCCGGTCGACATGTCGATGTAGGATACGCCGCAGCGGATCGGCGGCCCATCGACGATGCCGGTGGTCGACATTGCGCCGGTGAACGCCTGCACCATCAGGTCGTAGCCACGCTTGTCCGCCAGCTCACCCTCGGCCCCGTAGCCGGAGATCGAGCAGAAGACCAGCCGCGGATTGATCGCGTGCAACGCATCGAAGGTGACGCCCAGACGTTCGGCGGTCTGCGGCAGAAAACTGTGCAGCAATACGTCGGCCTGGCGCACCAGCCGAAGCAGTACTTCGCGGGCGGCCGGTGCCTTCAGGTTCAAGGTGATGCTGCGCTTGCCGCGATTGACCGAGGCGAAGTTACAGCTTTGTCCGCTCGGCATCACCGGCAGCCATTGGCGATTCTCGTCGCCCTCGGGGCTCTCGACCTTGATCACGTCGGCGCCGAAATCTGCGAGCATCTGTGCGCAGTATGGCCCCGCCAGAACGCGGCTGAGGTCGATCACACGTATGCCATCCAGTACTTTTGTCACTGTCGGTTGCCTCGTTCCCGTCTTTCGTTCAGGCCTATCGTTCCAATCGTGCACTCGGCATTGCGTTTGAGCGGCGTTCTCAGGCGCGAATATTCAGGCCCATCTCTCCCTTGAGCTGATGGATCAATTCGCGCCGCCGGAAGTGCCAGCCACTCGACGTGCGCATCAGCACATCGGCATAGATGCCGCAGACCGAGGGTACCAGCCCACCGGTGCTTTGCAGCACCACCAGGTAGTTCGACTCCGCCTCGGCGCGATCTCCATCCAGCGAGATGACGGTGTTCATGGTGAAATGCATCCGCCCTGGTGTGACCGGCACATTTCGCGTCATCAGCGCCGCGATCGCCTGCGGTCCCGTGGCACGCGCATAGGGGGCGATCCATTCACCGTCCGCGGCGAACAGTTCGCCCAGATCGGCGAATTGGTGCCGGTCAATGGTGAAGCAGTAGCGATGCAACACCTCGCGGATCGCGTCCTTGTCGTCCGATGGCGATGGCACGGCGTTGCCTCCCGATGTTACTTTCGCGTTATGGTAGCTGGACGTGGGGCAATGACCAGTGCTGCCAGACGCTGACGATGCGCAGACCGAAGCAGACAATGCCACCGAAGACTGCCGCGACCGACGCCGGCCAGCGGAGAGCGCGCCCAGTGACCATCACCACCGCACCGGCCATCGCGGCCACGGCATAGATGTCGGCACGCAGTACCGCAGGCACCTGGGCCAGCAGCACGTCGCGGACCGTCCCGCCGCCGACGCCGGTGATGGTACCCAGCAGCACCGCGATGAACGGATGCATGCCATGGCTCAATGCTTTCTCGGTTCCGGCGATCGCGAACAAGGCGAGGCCCGCGGCATCCAAGCCGACGATGAGCCAGGTAGGCACCGCGCTCACCCACCAGTAAAGCAGAAACGTGCCGGCCCCCGCGGCGAAGGCGATGGTAGCGTAGCGCCAGTCCTGCAACGCCGCCGGCGGCGTGGCGCCGAGCAACAGGTCGCGGATGATCCCGCCGCCCACGGCGGTCACGAAGGACAGCACGACGACGCCGAAGAAATCCAGATTGCCGCGGATCGCGGTCATCGCGCCCTCGGCCGCGAAGACCAGGGTGCCGAGCAAATCGGCGCTGTAGATCAGCCCCGCATTCGCCAGGCGCGCACGCCGCGGCAGGGGTGTGGTCACAGCGCGGCGTAGACCTCGCGCTCGAAGTCGGCGAAGACCCGCAGCACGGTCGGGTCGGCGAACGGCAGCACCTGTGTCATGAACACGCCGCCGACCCGTTTCGCCGGATCGATCCAGTAATAGGTGTTGCGCAGCCCGGCCCAGGCAAGGCTGCCGGCGCTGCGCCGGCCTGGTACATCCTGCGTGTTGATCAGGAAGCTCAGACCCCATTTCACCGCCATGTCGGGGAACAAATCCACGTCATACGATGAGTCTTTGTTCTGGCTGAGCATCGGCTGCACGTTGAGTGCGCCGATATGGTTCTGTCCCATTGATGCAACGGTTTCCGATTTCAGGATCCCCGCGCCGCCATTCAGGATCGCGCGCACAAAGGTCAGATAATCACGCGCAGTGGAATAGAGGCCGCCGCCGCCGTTGAAGAACTCCGGTACGCGCGGCGGATCGATCGGCTGCGGGGTCAGGCCGCCGTCGGCACCGCGCGCATGCGTCGGCACCCGGCGCGGTTCCTGATCGGGACGTAACAGGAATCCGGAATCCGGCATGCCCAGGGGGTCGAAGACGTTTGTGCGCAGATAGTCGTTGAGGTTCTGCCCACTCAGCGTCTCGATGATCCGCCCGACCCAGTCGATGTTGATGCCGTACTCCCATCGCGTGCCGGGATCGGAGGCCAGCGGGGCCTTCAGTGCTTCAAGCCGGCCGGTGCGCGCGGCGGGCAGGCCGGTCGCCTTGTAGAAGCGCGCAAGCTCGGGGTTCCACACGTCGTAGGCGTAGCCCGCTGTGTGGGTCAGCAGATTGCGCAGCGTGATGGTGCCGCGTGCCGGGCGCAGTTTCGGCGCACCGGCGGCATCGAACCCGTCCAGCACTTGCGGTTCACCGAGCTGCGCGATGATCTCGCCGGCGGGTTGATCCAGTCCCACGCGCCCCTGCTCCACCAATTGCATCGCGCCGGCACCGGTGATGGCTTTGGTCATCGAGGCTATGTGGAACACCGTGTCCAGCGCCATCGGCCGGTCCTCGGCCAGGCTGGCCTTGCCGAAGGCACCCTGGTAGATCGTTCCGTCAGCGGTGGTTGCCATCGCCACCACGCCCGGGATCGCGCGCGACGCGGTCGCTTCCGTGAGCAGCCGGTCGGCAGCCTGTGTCAATGTCATCCGCGTTTTTCCCCTGTCTTCTGATGTCGCGACGCAAGCCCCAGCCAGCGCGCAAGCTGCAACAGCTTCGCCTTGACGATATCCCACAGTAGTCCGTGTACCTCCAGCGGCGCCACGTTGGCTGCCGTCGTCGGGGCTGCCGTCGTCGGGGCTGCCGTCGTCGGGGCAGCTGTCGTCGGGGCCGTCGTGGTGGGGCTGGTCGTGGCGGGAGCAGATGCCATTGGAGCGATTGACGCCGCTATCGGCGATGTTTCGTCGGCGAATTCTTCCGCCATGCGTTTGGCGAATCCCGCCATGAGGGCGTTCGCCACGGGGATCCCGCCGGTGCGCGCAAAGTCGGCCAGCACGCCGGTGAGGTCGGCATCGGAGACCAATGCCACGATACTCGTTTCGGTAACGGCCAAGGGATCCGCGCGCACCGTGTAGGTCACCTTCACGCCGATGCGTGCCGCACGCATGTCCGCGGCACCGCGTCCGGACAGGGTCCCGCTGTGCGCCGCCGGGTCGGGCTCGTGCGTCACGCGGCCGCGGAAATTGATCTTCTTTGGCCCGAATGCCACCACCATCACGCCGAGATAGCTGCCATCGTCGGCGCGCCCCTCGATCACCGCGCCGGGCATGCAACGGGCCATGCGCTCGATGTCGGTGAAGTGGCGCATCACCGCATCCGGCGTGCCGGGAACGCGGAACTCGCCCTCGAAGCGCATGTTCAGGCCACCGTGGGGTGCGGCGCCAGGCGCGGCGCGTGGTTCTCCAGCCCGTGGTGCACCTTGCCGTAGGGATCGCTCACCGTGGTCGGAGACACGCGCGCGTCGATCAGGTACAGCCCACCCTGCTTCAGACCGGTCGCGATCGCCGCGCCCAGGTCGGATTCCTTCGCCAGACGCACGCCATCGCCGCCGAAGGATTTGGCGAGCGCGGCAAAATCCGGCGATTTCCATTGCGCCAGCGAGGCGTCAAAACCCTTCACTGACAATTTGTGCACCTCGGCGCCGAAACCACCATCGTTCCAGACGATCAGCACAAGCTGCATGTTGTAGCGCGTGACGGTGTCGAGCTCCTGCAGGTTCATCATCAGGCTGCCGTCGCCCTCGATCGCGACGTGTGGACGGCCGGGATTGCCGGCGCCGACGCCGATGGCGACCGGCAGCCCCTGCCCCACCGCGCCGAAATGATATGACAGTTGCAATTCGGCACCGGCGGGAAGCGCCATGTACATCGCAGGGAAGGAGAAGAAATGCCCGGCGCCGGAGGTCATCAGCACATCTTTCGGCAGCGCCTTTGACAATTCGCGCGCCAATACGCGCGGATCCAACCCGTCATCCGGCGACGGGAACGGGTGCGGCGGCGCACCGAGCACCGATTTCGTTTCGGCGGTGCGGAACCCCTGTTTGCGCACTTGGCGCGCTTCCAGCATCGCGTCCAGCGCGGTCACCGCCTGCGTCGCATCGCCGCGGACGTACAGGCCCGGCAGCACGCCGATCGCGTCGGGATAGGGTCGGATGTCGATGCGGGCGACCTCGGCCTGCGGGAACATCAGGCCGCCCTCGCTGGTGTAGTAGCCAAGCTCGGCACCGACCGCGAGGACGAAGTCGGCTTCGGCCAACAGTTCCTCGCTGGGGCGCGACGCGAAGGCACCTGATATGCCGAGGTCGTATTCCTCACCGCTGAACAGGCCCTTGGCCTGCAGCGAGGTCGCCAGCAACGCGCCGGTGCGCTCGGCCAGGCGGAGGATGGTCGGCTTCGCGGCCCGCGCGCCGCGTCCGGCGATGATCACCGGGCGTTCGGCTGCGATCAGTTTGTCCGCGACCGCGGTCAGCGCGGCTTCGCTTGGTGCCTCGATCAACGGTGGCAGGACGCTGTGTGATGGCCGGTATTCCCAGTCCCAGTCGAAGCTTTTCTCCTGCAGGTCGATGGGCAGGTTGAGCACCACAGGGGTTCGGTGGACGCGGGCGGCGTAGAATGCCTCGGCGATCTCGTCGGCGGCGTTGTCGACGCTGGTGATGGTGTGGAAACGCGCACCGCACGCCTCGGCGAATTTGCGCTGGTCCATCGATTGCAGGTTGTTCTTCGCGCCAGGGGGGATCTCGCCGATGATCAGCACGATCGGTGTGCGGCCGCGCACGGCGACCATAAGGGAGGTGCCGACCTGGGTCAGTCCGGGTCCGCAGGTGACGGTTGCGACACCGATTTTGCCTGTCGTCTTGGCGTAACCATCGGACATCGCCACCGCGGCGGCCTCGTTGCGGGAGGAGATGATGTTGATTTTTCCCCGTTCACCCAGGGCGCCCCAGAGCGACATGTTGCCGTCGCCCATCAGGCCGAACAGCGTGTCGACCCCTTCGGCCACCAGACTGTCCGCGATCGCCTCGTAGAGCTTCATTGCAGGTTCCTTGTCGTGATTCTGGTGCGCCTTTTTGGGCGTGGGGTTTGGGTGGAGGGAGTGGCGCTGTTCGTGCGGCCGCCCCCCCTCCCCCCGCCCTTGGTCCGCTCATCGCGGCCCAAGCCCACAAGGGGAGGGGGAGTGTTGGTGTATTATGCGGCGTAATTCAGCTTCAGACCGGGTTCATCCCATTGCATCACGCCTAGCTGTCCGAGATCCGACAACGTGATGTAGGCGGTGCGCAGGTCGGCGCCACCGAAACAGATATTCGTCGGATAGACGTCCGGCACCTTGACCTGCTTCAGCGTGTGCCCGTCGGGCGCAATCACGGTGATGAACCCGGTCGTCAGGGTGGCCACGCAGATATTCCCCGCGGCGGTTACGGCGATGCTGTCGAAGCGTTGGAACCCGGCCAGCCCGGCGACCAACCTGCCGCCATGCGGCGAGGGGAAACCGTGCTTCTTGAGTACGCCGGGGGATTCGATATCGAACGCCCATAGTCGCGCCGGCTCGGTGTCGGCGACGTACAGCACCTTCTCATCGGGCGACAGTGCGCAACCGTTCGGACTGAGCACGGGATAGGCGATCTCGGTGACCGTTGAGCCATCCGGCAGTGCGTAATAGACGCCGCCGTGATCGCGATGCCGGGCGTAGCGCTTGCCCAGATCGGTGAAATAGAACCCCCCTTGTTTGTCGAACACGAGATCGTTCGGTGCGGAAAGGCGGTGTCCATCACAGTGCGTGTACAGCTTTGTCGCCGCGCCGGTCTCGGCATCAAGGCGCTGTATCGTCCCGCCGTGATAATCCAGTGCCGGACCGATACCCATCGAGTGGTTCGGTAGATAGACGCTGCCACCGTTATCGCACAGGTAGAGTGCGCCATCAGGTCCCAGCGCCAGCCCATTCGGCCCACCTCCGGTATCGGAGAACACCGACACCGCGCCGTCGGCGGTGACGCGGTTCACCCGGCGATTGCGTATGTCGGTCAGAATCACCGAGCCATCCGGGAACGCCACAGGTCCTTCCGGAAACCCCAGGCCCGACGCCAAAATCCTCACATCCGCCATGTTGTCCTCCCGCTGGGCGTGGTGAGGTCAGGGTTATGCCGTGGGATGTTCAGGTCAAGGCGTGGGAGATTATCGGGTCACTGCGTCGGCCCCCCACGCCACTCGCGCAACAGCAATGCAAACACCGCCGGATCCTCCAGCAGGTAGCGTCGTGCCAGCCGGCGCGGATCGGATGCCAGGCGATGCAGCCATTCCAGTCCGGACCGCTGCAACCAGGCGGGCGCACGCGGCACCGCGCCAGTCAGAAAATCGAGACTGGCACCGATGCATAGACCGATCCCGCTGGCCTGCCCGGTGGCCGCGATCGCCGCCGCCAGCCTCTCCTGGCGCGGTGAGCCGACCGCGAGAAAGATGAACCGCGCCGGGTGCGCAATGACGAACTCGACCGCCGTGTGGAAGGCTGCGGCATCGTGCTCGAACCTCATCGATGGATCGTGGTGCGCCACATGGGTCACGCCATAGCGTCGGGCCAGAGACGGCAGCCAGGCCGGCCGCAGCCCGATGATTGTCACCGGTTCGTTCGGCATCAGGTGCGTGCCGAGCAATTCCGCAGTCAGGTCGCTGCCCGGCGAGACCTTCGGGGCGGCCAACCCCAATAGACGTGCCGCGCGTGCGACCACACGCGAATCAAGCAGGCGTAGCCACGCATCTTGGTACGCGCTGGCCAGCCCCGGATGTCGCGCCAGCCGCGCAAGATGATCGGCGTTCGGCGTGACCACGTAACGGAATGGCACAGCCGCCGGCTGTTGCGCAATCAGCGCCGCCGCCGCTGCGGTATCGAGGTCGGCGAAGTCCAACCCCAACAGCCGCACACTTGGCGGCGCTGCATCCGCCGAAAGTGCATGCGCCGCCTGGGCACCCGCCGAAAGTGCACGCACCGGCTGGGCACACACCGGCTGGGCACACACCGGCTGGGCACACACCGGTCGGGCGCTCCCAAATCGTACGCTCGTCGGGTGTGCGCCGATCTGCCCCCGGCTCACCAGCCGTACCGCATGGTCAACAGCCCGAGGCTACGGCCGAATGGCCCGGCCGTGCCTGTACCTCCCCCCTGCTGGTCATCGTAGCTATAGGTCGCCGACACGCGCATCTGCTGATCGACCAGCCAAGTCGCGCCCAGTCCGAACAGTAGCGCGGTCTGCTCGCCGCCACCCTGCAAGTAGTCCGCGCGCTGCACCCCACCGGTCGCCTGCAGCAGGATGTCGCGGCGATACTCGTGATCGAGCGTCAGTTTGGTGGCGGTATAGGTGTAGCCTGACACACCTTCCTGCGCCGCGTCCTCAATGCTGCGGGTCAGCTGACCGGTGACTGTGGTCATGCCGCTGGGGCTCCAGATGACCTCCGCCTCGGCCACCGGTGCGGCGTGTGTGCTATACGCGCTTGCGGCGAAATTCCGCTCCTCCCAGCCGAACAGCAGTCGGTAGCGCCAGACCGCGTCGCTGTCGTCGGACAGACCGACCAGTACCAGCGCCCCCGTCGAGTTGCGCGTCGGCTGACCCGTCTGCTGCTCCAGGTAGTTCGTTGCCGTCCCGCGGATCACCACCAGTGCGTTCTGCAACGGCATGATTTCATAGCGCGCGGTGACCCCACCGGCCAAAATATCACGGTCACGATACGACTGGCTGGCCGGCACACCCATGATGGTGGTGTTATCGTAACGGTATCCCGATACCTCGACATTTGGCGTCAGGCTCAATCGATCCAGCACCACCGAGTAGCCGATGCGGGCGTCGGCCAGCGTGAAAGTCACCGGCGTGTCGGATGGCACCGCGTCGAGCGCCGTGCGGTCCTCATGCAAGTACATGTAGGCGAACGCCATGGTCAGTTGGTCACGCCCAACCAGTTTCGTTCCACCCACCACCAGGTCGGCATTGGTACGGCTCTGCTGCGGCGTATCGAGGTAGCGCGTGTCATCCACGCCAAGAACGCCCGCCAACGCGTCGCCCGACCAGTCGGAGGTCACGCTCAGCGATGGGCTGGTGCCGAGCGTCCAACTGCCCGGCGAGCCGGGGCCGCCGAGCACGTTGCTGTCGTAGCCGATCCCCTCCTGGATCGAGGGGGCAACCAGGAAATCGCCGACATGGATGCCTTGCGCCTCATAGTCCGGCCGCGTTCGCGACAGCACGGTGACGCCCGGCATCGCGTCGAACCCGGGTACGCCCTGCGGAAAATAGCTCGACAGCGGCTGGGCTTGCGCCGCGCCGGCGGTCCCGACCAGCAACACGATGCCGGCCAGACCACCGACGCGATGCATGCAATACCCTTTCGCGCCCTTGCCCATTTTGGTTCGGTTGCACGCGCCATCCTGGACGTGCGAGGCAGAGTATTGACGTATGTGGTTAACGAAGTGTGGACGCCGGGCGACTGCCATGTGTGCGGCGCACGAACGGCATGGCTGACACGGCGCGCGGGCGGTCTATGATCGCGCGATCTTTGGGATGCGCCTTACCATGAAGTCCAATCTGCTTGCGAAACTCTGCTTCGGCCGCGTGCATTACGCCTGGGTGGTGCTGGTGGTGATTTTCACCATGACCCTCGCGGTGGTCGGGGTGCGCGCCGCACCCGGTGTGATGATCGTTCCGCTGCAGCACGCGTTCGGCTGGAGCGTTGGTACGATCTCGGGGGCCGTGTCGCTCAACATCCTGCTGATGGGTGTGACGGGCCCATTCCTGACCGGGTTGATGGAGACCATCGGGCTCAAGCGGACGATCCTGCTGGCGATGCTGGTGCTGCTCGCCGGCACCGGCGCGTCCGCCTTCATGACCACGCCATGGCAGTTGTATCTCACCTGGGGCCTGATGATCGGCGTGGGCGCAGGGGCCGGCGCGGTGGGAATGGCGGCGCAGATCGCCAACCGCTGGTTCGTCGCGCGACGCGGGCTGGTCATGGGGCTGCTGACGGCGGCCAACGCCACCGGCCAGTTGATCTTCTTGCCGGTTCTGGCGGCCCTGGCGCAGCACCAGGGCTGGCGCAGCGTGTCGATCACCGTCACCCTGGCGGTGGCGGCGATGATCCCGGTTGTTGCCTGGCTGCTACCGGAGCAGCCCGGCGATGTCGGCCTGGTGCCGTTTGGCGCAACCGAGCAACCGGCCAGCGCGCCGCGCTCGCGCAACCCTTTCACCGTGGCGATCCAGGGCCTGCGGCGCGGCCTCGGGTCAGTCGATTTCTGGCTGTTGACAGCCAGCTTCGGCATCTGTGGTCTTTCCACAAACGGATTGATCGGCACGCACCTGATCGCCTATTGCGTCGATCACGGCATCCCCGAGGTAACCGGCGCGTCGATCCTGGCCTCATTCGGGATCTTCAACATGCTGGGTGCCACCGGGTCGGGCTGGTTGACCGACCGCGCCAATCCCCGTGTGCTGCTGTTCTGGTATTTCGGCCTGCGTGGCCTGTCGCTGGTGATCCTGCCGTTCACTTCGTTTGACACGCTCAGCCTGTCGGCCTTCGCGCTGTTCTATGGGCTGGACTGGATCGCCACCGTGCCGCCGACCTTCGCGCTGGCCAACGCGGTGTTCGGCCGCAAGGACGCACCTGTCATGATGTCGTGGATCTACGCCGGCCATCAGGTCGGTGGCGCAGTGGCCGCGGTGGGCGCCGGGGCCATCCGCGGCCTGACGGGCAGCTACATGCTGGCGTTCATCACCAGCGGCCTGGCGTGCCTGCTGGCCTCTTTGCTGGTGTTGCGCATCGCCCGCGGGCCGGCACTCGCAATGGCGGCGGAGGTCACGCGATGAGCTATCAACCCTTCGATCTGACCGGCCAGGTGGCGCTGATCACCGGCGGCAACAGCGGAATCGGGTTGGGCATAGCCTCGGCGTTGGCCGAGGCCGGCGCCGACGTGGCGATCTGGGGCACCAATCCCGCGAAAAATGCCGCGGCGGCGGAACAACTTCGCAGCCACGGGCGACGCGTGCTGGCGTTGCGCTGCGACGTGGGCGACGAGGCGGCGGTGGAGACGGCCTTCGCCGAGACGCTGGGCGTGCTTGGACGGATCGACGGCTGCTTCGCCAATGCCGGCGTTGGTGGGCGCGGCGTAAAATCGTTCCTCGAGATGTCGACCGAGGAATGGAACCGTGTGCTGCGCGTCAACCTGCACGGCGCGTTCTACACGTTTCGCGCGGCGGCACGGCATATGGTGGCGCGCGGTGATGGTGGGGTGCTGGTTGGCACAGCCTCGCTCGCTGCGGTCGAGGCGGCGCCGCGGTCGGAACATTACGCGGCGACCAAGGGCGGCGTCATTTCGATGGTGCGCGCGATGGCGGTGGAGTTTGCCCGCCACGGGGTGCGTGCACACGCGATCCTGCCGGGATGGATTGAGACCGATATGACCGCGGACGCGGTGGCCACCGAAGGGTTCCGCACCAAGGTGCTGCCGCGGGTGCCGATGCGGCGGTGGGGCACCGGCGCGGATTTCGGCGGCATCGCGGTGTATCTGATGAGCTCGGCGTCACGCTACCACACCGGCGACACGTTCGTGATCGATGGCGGGTATTCGCTGTTCTGAACGGACACCTCGGCTGCATGGGCGAAGGATAAACTGGCCAGTTGTGCGGCCGACCCGTTCGAGCGCGCCGCCGCCCTCAATCACAACCTGCAGACTTTCCCGGTGCAATAAGGCTCACGCCGGGGCGACCCGCGGCGCGCGGCGTGGCAACATGCGAAGTACACCGCTTGATAATGCGACGCCAAGCGTGGTGGCGAGGATGCCGATGATTGCCGGAGCGCCTGGCCACTCGCCGAGCACCGGGATTGCCATGATCGCCGCGAACGCCGGCACCAGCGCCACGAAGGCCGCGCCGCCGGATGCGCCAAGCCGGGTGATGGCAAGGCCGTAGAGCAGGATTGCGACAACACCCGACAGCACGCCCTGGATCACCGCCTGGGTGATGACGGCGGTTGTCAGGCCAGCGTGCACGGCGGTGATCAGCGACGGCACGCCGAGCGGGGCGAGGGCCATCGCCGACCAGGCGGAAACGACCGCGGTGGCGGTTACCGACGACAGGCCGCTGTGCTTGTATGCGAGCGTATACACAGCCCACATCGCTGCACCGGCCAGCAGTAGGACATGCGCTCGCCAGCCCTGCGCTCCGGCCAATGCGTCGCGGCCACCAATCGCGGCAATCCCGGCGAGGATGAGCACGAGGCCGATGATGCGCGATGCGCCGGGCCGCTCGCGAAACAGTGTGGCCGTCAGTACCGCGACGATCAGTGGCATGGAGCCGGTCAGCAGCGGCCCGATCTCGGCAGCGGTCGCGTGCCGCATGGCCATCGCGACGGTCACGAAGAATGGTGCGCCGGCTCCCATGAGACCGAGCATCGTGGCGTACGATACGCCGCGTGGACGCAGGCCGCTGCGCCACCACACCGGCGCGAACACGATGCCCGGTACCGCGAAGCGCAGGAACCCGATGGCGTAAGGGTCGAGCGCATGGGTCACTGCCTGTCGCGTGCCGACGATCCAGGCGGCCCAGATGAGCACTGCCCCGAATGCGGCCAGCGCACCCGTCGTTCGGCTGTGATCGGGATGCGGTGCAGTGGCTGTATTATCGAGCGTGAGACTGGTCATGATCTGCCTCCGAGGTTGCTGCCCTGATGAGAATTGCAGCTGAGGCCGGGGCTTGTCCTTGCAAAGATGGGTCT
>Ga0302326_10012713_pt1 | contig 17908 bp, 13 predicted proteins | sample Palsa_T0_3_FD_202264 | JGI IMG/M metagenome (GOLD analysis project Ga0302326, IMG submission 202264) | Peat permafrost microbial communities from Stordalen Mire near Abisko, Sweden - Palsa_T0_3 | ecosystem: Environmental > Terrestrial > Soil > Palsa > Peat permafrost | place: Sweden: Abisko... | reverse complement strand
CCTGGTGTGCTTACTCGGGTAGCTTCCTTATTTCGCCGGTTGAATATCAACATTACTTCGCTGACTGTTGGCCATTCCGAACGGGCGGATGTTTCGCGGATGACGATCGTGGCGGAGGCTCCGGCTGGGGCGGCGCATCGGGTTCGGGCTAGTCTTTATAAGCTGGACAATGTGCTGGAGGTGGATGATGTTGGGCAGTTTTCTTGCGTGGTTCGCGAACTGGCGCTGATCAAGGTTGCGGCTACGACAAAGACCCGTTCGAGCATTTTTGAATTGGCCGAGGTTTTTCGTGCGCGGATTGTTGATCTTGCCCCGGAGTCTTTGATGATTGAGATTACTGGGGTTTCGAGCAAGGTTGAAGGTTTGATTCAGGTGCTCAATGAGGGCGAGAACAAGATTCTGGAAATCTCTCGCACGGGGCGGATGGTGATGCGACGCGGGGAGCATACGAGCCGGGTACTGGATGCTATGCGGATTGCGGAACCTGATGAAGAGCAGGCTTTGCCGCTGACGGAAGAAGTGCGGGGTGAGGATTCGGGCGGCGATCTTGATTTGGAGATGGGCATTGGAGTGCGAGGGATAGACCCGAACCATCCTCTATGAACCGGTGAAACCGCAGGTCCCTCCACTCCGCTTCGCTACGGTCGGGATGACAATTTGACGGTAGGAGACCACAATTTGAGGATCGCGGTGATCATTTGCGGGATTTGACCGACGCCGCTCTGCTGACCAACACTCTGACCGACTAACATAGACTTACATTTAACTAACGAGGAAGAAATGCCAAAGACTTATCACGATTACGATGCAGATCTATCGCTTATTCAGGCGAAGAAGGTGGCTATTATTGGCTATGGCTCGCAGGGCCATGCTCATGCTCTCAATCTTAAAGACTCGGGCGTCGATGTTCGGGTTGGTTTGCCGGCTTCGAGCAAGTCTGTCGACAAGGCGAAGAAGGCCGGCCTTGAAGTACTCTCCGTTGCCGACGCGGCTAAGTGGGCGGACGTGATTATGATTCTTACGCCGGACCATTCGCAGGCGAAGATTTATAACCAGGACATCAAGGAACACCTGACCGCGGGCAAGACTCTGATGTTCGCACATGGGTTCAATATTCGCTATGGGGCGATCGTTCCTCCGGCGGATGTGGATGTCTCGCTGGTTGCTCCTAAGGCGCCGGGGCATCGTGTTCGCGAGGTATTTACCGAGGGCGGAGGCACTCCGGGATTGCTGGCTATTCATCAGGACGCTACCGGCCATGCTCAGGCGCTGGGTCTCTCCTATGCGAAAGGGATTGGTTGCACGCGGGCTGGGGTGATTGAGACTACCTTTACGGAAGAGACGGAGACCGACTTATTCGGAGAGCAAACGGTGCTTTGCGGCGGCACTTCTGCATTGGTGAAGGCAGCGTTTGAGACGCTGGTCGATGCGGGATATCAGCCGGAGATTGCTTACTTCGAATGTCTGCATGAGTTGAAGCTAATTGTCGATTTGATGTATCGCGGCGGCCTGGCTTATATGCGGTACTCTATCTCGGATACGGCGGAGTGGGGTGACTATATAACTGGTCCAAAGATAGTTACTGACGAGACTCGGGCGACGATGAAGAAGATCCTAACCGACATTCAGGATGGGACTTTTGCGAAGCGCTGGATCGCGGAGAATGAGACCGGGCGCAAGGATTTCGAGGCTTATCGCAAGAATGAAGCGGGCCTGTTGCTCGAAGAGGTCGGTTCGGAATTGCGGGCTGCGATGCCTTTCCTCGATCCGGTGACGGTGAAGGATGGACATCCGGTAAAGACATCGGCGTCGCAGGCGGAGCCCGTGACGGCTTAGAGCATTTCCCGTATTACCATGATCCTTCTCACGGAGACCATGTTGGCCTTTTCTTAAGGAAAAGGCCAGCCGCGCGTATTTCGTTAATCTGCATCTATACGGGAAATGCTGTAATGCAAGAACGCTGGAAAGCAATGGTGGATCGGGTTTGCGTGCCATCCCCTTTTGTTTTTTGCCTGACAGCGCTGCCTTTTGCAGCGGACACGAGTCCAAAGATTGCGTTGCCAACATGCCATCGAGACTCATCACAGGTACAATTGACAAATGGGCCTTTGAGGCTCTGCGAGTTCATGAATCGGCGAACGAAGAGGCATACGCCAGCGGGTCGTTGAGCAGTCAGGGGTTGAAGGAAAGAATGAGAAAAGTCGCACTGTTGTTAGTTTTGCTGCCATTGCTGGCAGTAGCAGGTTACGCTCAGGAAAGCAGACAGGATGCCAGTTTGAGCGTTACCGGTATCTTCCCTCCTTACGTTTACGGCAATACCGTTCAGCAACATCCGAGTTATGGCTTGGGCGGATTGGCGAGTTATCGATATATGCTGACGCCTCGGAGCGCGATCGAGGGCAATTATCAGTACGCGCAATATGCGAACAAGTTTGTCGCGAGCTTTGGGAACACCAATGTGCATACGCGGCTGCAGGAGATCTCGGCGGCTTATGTTTTCAACTTCAATTTCCGCAAGTTCAATCCGTTTCTTGAGGGTGGAGTTGGCGGGTATTTGTTTGGGCCTATTACTGGAAATGGGACGAATTTCGATGCAAAACGCACTACGAATATAGGGGCGCTTTATGGCGCAGGCATTGCCTATGAGATCAGCCCGAGCTTCGATATTCGGGCGGAGTATCGTGGCATTGTGGTGAAGGCTCCGGGATTCAATCTCTCTACTTACAAGACGAACCGGTGGTATCCGACGCTGTCCGATCCGGCGATCGGTGTGGCTTACCACTTCTAGTTTTCGGGATTTCTGCGAACGGGCCTCGACAAAAATCGGGGCTTTTTTGTGCTCAAAAAACGCGCTTTTTGGGACGTTTTGGCGCGTTTTGCCTTGCTGGAGCGACTTACGCACCGAGTACTTTTTACATGGTTTTTTCATTCTAAAGGGGTTACGGGCGATTCTAGGGCTGAATGTCCGGAATCGTGCACTTTCTGGGTTTTTGCTCCTGTTGAGGCATACTGGAGGGATTGACATTCTCGCCTTTGGAATCCCTTCAATCCGCATTTCCGGACAGTGTGTTCTGGCTCTGGGGGGCGGCCCTTTTAGAAGACTCGGTAGGACGCTCCGAAGCTGAAGCCGTTGGGGCTCAGGCCGTTGGTGGGGAACCCTCCGCCGGGTGCGGAGGGCCAGAACTGGTATTCATAATCGATGGCGCGGATGGTGACTTTGCGGGTGAGGCGATAGTCGAGGCCTCCGCCGGGGGCATAGGCGAAGTAGCCTCCGTGGCCGTAGCCGTTGGGGAATTCGAATTCTCCGGCACCCATCAGGAATTTAACGTAAGGGACGAATTTTCCGTAGTGGCGGGAATAGCGGGGCCCGACGAGGTAATTGTCTTCGTAGCTGCCGAGCTGCTGGTTGAAGCGCAGCCATCGGGCTTCTCCCTCGACGCCGAGGTTGAACTTGCGGAAAATATCCCAGTCGATAAAGATGCCCGCGCCACCGAGCCGGTTGGGGGTGAAGTCGGGGATGAAATTGGAATAGAAACCGCCGACGGAGAGCGGTGGGAGACCTCCCTTGATCGCCGGGGCAGCCTGAGCCCATAGGCTAGCTGGGAGGACAGAGATGGCTGCTGCGGCAAGGAACTTTCCAATCAAAACGATCTCCTGATTGCCACGTTGTGGCGAATTCACTCTTACTGAGGAGCAGTCGGGGGCGTTGCCGGTGGGGGGTTGGCCTGTCCGGCCGCCGGAGGTGCGGCGTCGGGAGCGGGCTGTGTCGCGGGTGTGCCTGCATCGGGGGTGGTCTGGGCCGGTGTGGTGGCTACTGGAACGGGCTCGGTGTAGCGAGCGAGTTTGTAATAGATCGGCGTGACTTCGAAGGGCATCTTGTCGCGGGCATTCACGAGCGGGACGGGCTTGAGGTTTAGCTGTAGGACGCGATCATCCCAGGCATCGATTTTCAGACGGCTGCCGAGAGGCAGGGCGGCGATCTGGTCGAGATTGTCCATGTTGAGTTTGGGGGAACTCCTAGTGAGGTCGACGAGCCAGGGGGTGCCGTCGGCGCGCAGGAGCGAATCGCCCAATTGCGGGGTCATGAGCGCCTTGAGCTCTTTGGACCGGGCGACAAGCTGGACGAAGTAGAGGCCGGCGTTGGACATCCTATCGTGATAGACGGAGTTGTTGAGGAATTCGATGGCCTTCCTGGCCGCGATATCGTCGTCGGAGGCGGAGTGGTTCATATTAATGTGCTGGAAGGTCGCTTCGTCGGGAAAGAGCAGACGGTCGCTGAAGGCGAAGCGAGTGTCGATCTTATGGCCGAGGGTAATGTGGGCAAGCTGGAAGGCGATAACTGCCGCGAGGTCTTCTTCATATGGCAGCGTATCGACGAGGCCCTTACTGAGGAGAATGGTGTTGCCGATGGCCAACGACTCGAGGGGAGCGGTGAGCAGGATGCGGCAATGAATGGTATCGGGCAGATTGAGCTTGTTGCCGATGATGATATTGTTGGTGACGGTTTCGAGGATCTTGTCAAAGTCGCTGGGCGGAGCGAGGAGTCCAGCCTGCACGAGACGATCGATGACGTTATTCTCGGCCTGCGTGACCCAGGCGCGGGTGGCCTGCAACGGGCTGACGTCCTGGGCCTGATCGCTTTGATCGGTGACGTTGTCGATCTTGACGGTGGCATTTTCGGCCTGATGGCTGGGCAGCTTGAGAGAATAGCCCCAGAAGTAGGTTTGTGCGCGAAGGCCGGTTTCGCCGCCGTTCTTGGTGCGTTCGGTCTCTTCGACGTAGATAGCGGCGGGTAGCCAGACCTCGGGCTGGAGATTGTTACGCCAGCTGTCGAAGTGGAGGTATTGCGCGCTTTCGCGTCCGGCGTCTTCGGTAAAGGTACCGTTGAAGCGGACGATGTTACCGTCCTGGTCTTCGATCCAGATGCGACCGATGAAGCGGCCGACGGTCATGCCTTTCTCGTGCTTCTTCGGGAATACGTCGAATACCTGAGTGTGGATGGAGCCGAGGAAGTCGTTACGGACGAAAGAGAAGTCGTAGCTTTGGCGATCGAAGCGGTTGGCGTCGACGAACATCATGTCCATGAAGCCGACGGAGGAGTATTCATCGCCGCCAAGATGGAGAGTTTTGGTAATGGTGGACAAGGCGCTGAGGGACCCCTTGAAGAAGCCTTTTTTGACGGCTTTCTCCTCGTATCCCTCGGTCTGGAAGGTTTTGCCGAAGTCTACACGACTCAGGAGATAGGTGTCGGAGGAGGGCACCGACAGGAGCACCGGGTCGGCCTTGATGTTCTGAATATAGGTCTGGACCAGCGGGACGCGCTTCTGAAGCTCCTTGACGATGACCTTTTCGCGGGCGGAGGCCTTGTCGATGAGGGCGGTCTGTTCCGGAGTCAGCGGTACGAGGGGAGCGGATTTCGGTTTTTTCGCCTCGGCGGCGAAGGAGCCGAGAAAAAGGACCAGTGCGGCAATCCAAGCATGGCGCAACATTGTTTTCATTATTCGATGGAACCCAGCCGTTTCTGTGGTGTTGCAGTTAAGGGCGATTTCGCGGTCAGAAGTCAAGAGATAACTTTACGCGAGCTGAAAGAGAATGTGAATCAGGGTGATCTGGTCGGTGGGCTGTCCGTTGCGGGCGGCAGGCTTGAAACGGATCTGCTGGGCGACGCGTTCAGCCTGTTCATCGAGACCGTGGCCGAGGCCAGCGACGATTTTCAGAACCTCAACTTTGCCGTTGGCGCCGAACTTTACCTGCAGGGTGACTTCACCCTGGATTTTTAGCTGACGAGCTTCTTCAGTGTATTGGGGCCGCGGCTCGGAGATCACTTCGGGAGCGATGAAGGTGACGGTCTGGGGCTTAGCCATCTGTGCGCCATTTCCACCGATGCTGTTGTTGCCGAAACCTCCTGTCGCGACGGTGCCGCGGGTTGTGCCGGTCCCGCCTGGGGTTCCGCCGACGACGCCGTTGTTGAATCCGGCAGAGGCGACTGCGCCGCGGCTGGTGCCGCCGGGCACTCCGTTGGGCACGCCAGCGCCGAAGTTGGTGCCTTGCACAGCTCCGCGACGGGCTGCGCCAGCACCTTGGCCGGCTCCGGGGGCCGCGTCAAACGAGCCCATAGCGGCGACGGTAGCTGGCCGGGTTGCGTTGGGGTTGGGCGTTACTCCGGAGGGATCGCCGAAGCCGCCGGTCTGTACGGTGGGCTTGGCCTGATTATTGGCCACGGGGGTGTTCTTCGCACTGACGAAGAGACCAGTCTTGGGCTGAGGAGGCGCGACGACCGCCTTGGGCGGGGCGGGCGGAATGACCGGCATCGGAGTATTCAAATGGGCGATTTCGGGTTTGGGGGGTTCCGGTTGCGGTTTTGGCCGGACGGGAATCTGGATTTTAGGCGGCAGCTCAGTCAACGGCGCCGGTGGAGCCGTAACCTTCACGCGTGGTACCGGAGGAAGCTGAGGAGGTGGAGGCGGAGGCGATGGAAAGACGAGCTGGGTGCTTTCGTAGCGTGGCAGAGGCGGATTGCGGTGGAGTTGCACCATAGCAATCCATACAAAGGCGACGCCTAGGGCGAGATTGGCGATAAGGCTTACGCCAAACGAGGCGAAGGGTGCCTTGTGGTCGGGGAGCAATCCGAAATTCTGGCTGATCGGGTTCCCGTTCGTCGAGTTTTGCTCGATTCGGAGCCTGGAGCTTGAAGTTAAGGGTGTTGCCATAGTTACGGTTAAACGACCTCTCTGAATATCCACAAAATACGGCCCTGTGGGATGGGGGAGAGCCTTACATCTTCCAGTTTACCCGCCAAACGCAGTCTGGAGCGCGTGGCAAGCCTACAAGTACGCTAAAAGAACCCAATTGGGAAATCGCCGGTACCGTGACTTTGGACCCGAAACACCAGAGCCAAAGAGCCGATGTAGTCTAATCTCGATAAAGTTTCCGTCGTTTCGGGTGAGAGACGGTTGACGTGCTTCGCAGTTAAGACGGTATGCACCAACTGAGATGCGATAAAGGAGAAAACTGTGAGAGTGCTGGTTACCGGAGGTGCCGGCTATATCGGCGGTACCGTGGCCGATGCGTTGCTGGATGAAGGCCACGAAGTAATTATTTATGACAATCTTTGCCACGCGCGACGGGACCTGATCCCGGAACGGGCTGAATTTGTGGACGGCGACCTGGCGGACCGGGGCAAGCTGGAATGGCTGTTTGGACAGCGGGTTTTCGATGGGGTGATGCACTTTGCAGCGCTGATCGAAGCGGGCGAGAGCATGAAGCATCCCGAAGTATATTTTCGGAACAATACCGCAGCGACGCTGAGCCTGTTGGAGGCGATGATTGCCAAAAAGGTGAACCGGCTGGTGTTTTCTTCGACGGCGGCGGTTTATGGGGAGCCGGAGAGTTCGCCGATTCGCGAGGACGCCAAGCTGCAGCCGACCAATACCTATGGGGAATCGAAGCTGTTGGTGGAGCATATGCTTAAGTGGATCAACGAGATCCATGGGCTGCGATATGCGAGCCTGCGATACTTCAATGTGGCGGGAGCGGTGGTGACGGCGACGGGCTCGCGTGGTGAGGCGCATGAGCCGGAGTCGCATTTGATTCCACTGATCCTGGACGTGGCGCTCGGTTTGCGGAAGAACATCAAGATATTCGGCCAGGATTACCCGACTTCGGACGGCACCTGTGTGCGCGACTACATCCATGTGAGCGACCTTGCGAAGGCCCATCTGCTTGCCTTTAAGGCGCTGGAGAGCCGCGGAAAGCTCATCTACAACCTGGGTAACGGACGGGGATTCACGGTGCGCGAAGTGATCGAGTCGGCGCGGCGGGTGACGGGCAGGCCGATCGAGGTGGAAGAACTGCCGCGGCGACCGGGGGATCCTGCCGTGTTGGTGGCGAGTTCGGAAAAGATTGCGGCGGAGCTTGGGTGGGTGCCGGATTATCCGAATCTCGATGACATTATCGGGAGTGCGTGGGCGTGGCACCAGCAGAGGTTTGGAGGATAGGTTAGACGCGATGCTCGATAACATGTTCCACCTGCCTATACCGCTGCTGGAAAAGATCGTTCGGCCGATCATCGTTTATCTGGCGCTGATTCTGCTGCTTCGTATTTTTGGCAAACGCGAGCTTGCTCAGTTGAACCCGTTCGACCTGGTGGTGTTGCTGTCGCTGTCGAATACGGTGCAAAATGCGCTGATCGGCAATGACAATTCGGTATCGGGAGGGCTGATCGGCGCGTTGGCGTTGCTGGGGGTGAACTGGCTGGTGGTGCGAGCCTTGTATACCTCGCCGCGATTGGAGCGGTTGATTACGGGGACGGACAGGATACTGATTCTGGACGGTGTCGTCGACCGCAAGGCTTTGCGGGAGGAGGTGCTGACCCAGGAGGAATTGCTGGCTGTAATACATCGGCAGGGTTTTGAGGATTTCGACGAGGTGCAGGAGTGCAGTATCAGCCCCAACGGGTCGTTTTATGTTCGGGGGCGGCAGCCTTCGGAGGAAGATACGCGTCATGCGACTTTGTTGGCGCGGCTGGATGCGTTGAGCCGGGAGCTTTCGGAGGTGAAGGCTCGGTTAGGCGATGGCGGCCTTGTTAGTGATGGACGGTAGCCAGGTAGGCACGGAGTCCGGAGCAGACGATCTGGATGCCGATGCAGAGGAGGATGAAGGAGGACATGCGCATGACGATTTCGGTGCCGGTGGCTCCGAGGAGTTTTTCGGCGGACTGGGCGTAGGTGTAGCAGACGTAGACGATACCGCAAACTAAAGCGATGCCGACGATGGAGGCCAACAACACTAAGGGCGACAGGATAGAACGAAGATCGAGCGAGGGCATGAGGTGTGCGCCGAGAGTGACGGCCACGGAGATCGATCCCGGGCCGACGGTGATTGGCAATGTGTAGGGATAGAAGGCGTTTCCGAGGACGGTGTGCGGGTCAACCTTGTCGGTGGGGGTCGAGGACCCGCTGGGGCGATTGAGGAGCGACCATCCGGTTACCGTGACGATGAGGCCGCCGCCAATCTGGACTGCGTAAATCGAGATGCCGAAGAAGGAGAGGATTTCGACTCCGGCGAGCATGGAGACGAGGAGGATGAAGAAGCTGTAGATAGCGATCTTTTGCGAGAGGAGGCGGTTGACCCCTCGATCAAGTGGGCCCACCATGTTGAGGAAGATGGCGGCGCTACCGAGGGGATTGACGATGGGAAAGAGCGCGGCGACGACGAGGAAGGTCGCTTTGACTACGTGAGGGATGTCCGTCCAAAGCATTTACTGGCTCCGCTCCCTTCACTTGCCTGGGATCGCCGAAGTTTAGCATGCTAGGGCGTGTCCGGTGGAACAGCCGCGGCGGCCGATGAGAATCTTTGAATGAGGTGATCGCAGTTCCCTCAGGGGCTGAAGCCGCATTGATATATGGATTTGCATCAGAAATGAAAGATCAGGTCGCTGGCGGCGGTGAACTGATTTTGGCGTTTGCCGTTATCGTAGGCGTTGCTGTCCCAGGCGCGCTCGAATCTTAGCTCGGGGCGGATCTGGATGGTGGCGCCTATCCAGTGGCACCAGGTGATGGCGTTTTCGGAATATTTGGTGGCGTAGCCGGTGCGCTGGCCTTTTTTGTCGTCGAGAAAATCGCTGCGGAAAGAAATGAAGTTGTGCGAGGAGATTTCCTTCTGAAGGAAGTTGACGGCGGCGTATTCGGGGGCCGTGCAACGCTGCTCTCCGGGGAGGCAGTAGGCGGGATTGGCGCCTTTTTCGGGTTGGATGCCGCCGCCGATCGCGGGCACATCGCGCTCGTACATGTACCAGGATTCGGTGGCCATATGCACCGATTTCGAGAATTTGTGGTACCAGGTGGCGTCGTATTGCTGGAGGTTGTTGTAGGCGTATTTGCCATCGTTGATGCCGTTGGCGCAGGCATAGATGTTGTCGTTGACCGATTTGGTGGTGTAGCTGACGCAGGCGGTGCCGGAGGGTTTGGCGTCCGATGTCCACAAGGCGACGTCGTGGCTGCCGGTGATTCCTAGCTGGACGAGCCACTGGTCGTTGAGCTTGATGGTCGCCATCAGGCCGGTGTCGGTGAAAGGGTCGATCGAATAGAGCAGCGAGTGACTGAAGATGTAGTTGTTGGGGGCGAGTTGGGCCTCGATGCCGGGGACGGAGATGAAGCGGCCGAGGCGGAGATTCATTCCCTGGGCGACTTTGGGGAGGTAAAGATCGACGTATTCGAGGGTGGGGTCGAAGCCGTACTGACGATGGTCGTCTAGCCATTGGCCGCTGAAGTATCCTTTAGCAAAGGTGTAGCGATAGTCGGTGCCGTACAGCGCGGTAAGGTGAAATCCCCAGTCGATGTGGTCGCGCTGGACGGAGTCGGGCAGTCGCTCGGCGTAGAGGACGAACTGGTTAAGTTCGAAACGGTTGGAGTAGACATCGTTGGCTTCGGGGGCGTTGCTGTTGGTGGAGGTACTGAAATTGACGGTGGGGTCGAGCCATCCGTAGAGCTTGGTTCGTCCCTCGGCTCCATTGATGGCGGTCATGAGGGGATAGCTGTTGCCGTCGGGTTCGCCGATGACCGGCGAGCCGCCGTAGGACCAATCGGAGTTGGGAAAGGGTGGGGAGTCGAGTGGGGATGGCGGACCGCGGCGAGCGGGCGGTGGAGTTGAGGGGGTGGTGTTGGACCAGTCCTGGCGATAGAAGTCTGCCCATCGAGCGAAAAAGCTCTTGGCAGCGGCAGGGGCCGCCGTTGGAACGTCCGGGGATGTGGTGGATTGCTGCGCCATGCAGAGAGTTTTAGCGAGGAGGGATAGTAAACCGATAAGAATGGCGATAGAGAGACAACAAGAACTGCTTTTGGAACTCATGGTTAGTGGATGCTGTTGGCGTACAGCGGCTTTCTCACTTGTGGAGGATTAGATGCGGCGTAAGCGCGACGACTGTCGGTGCGAATGCGAAGGATTCGAGGAACGCAGCCCAGAGTAATCGACGGTGCTTTGTTGCGATCGCTGAGTCCCGGAGCGCGACCCCCGCGAATACCGCGAACATGCATGCCAGGATTGAAACCAGCGTCGCGAAACCTATCCCAAACGGAAGGAGCGATCCTTCAATACCATCGGCCGGCCAAAACCAAAAGCCTAAGAATATGCCACCACATCCGCCCGTGACCCACGCGATCAGTAGCCATCGCCATCCCTCGCTGGACAAAGCCGTGGCCAGCGCCGCAATCAGTGCAATGAGGATCAGCGGAGTTTTCACTCCAGGGAGACCGAGATTGGGCGGAATGATTTTAGGCCACCAGCACATCGCTGAACCGGCTGCAACCATTACGATGAGTAGCGTGTTTCTCTGCATAAGTGCAAAAATCCAGCGCTCGCAATATTCGATCGACGCGATCGATACGCGTAGCCTAATAGCTTGGATTCCCGCCTCCTTTCGTCCGTTTTGTTTGACAGCGGATTACGTCCCACTCTAGCATCGTTTTGTTCCCGAGGGGGCACGTCGGCATCCCTGCCGAAAGGGCTAGGCCCGCCCGCTGAAAAATCTCAGCAGGAGTGTGCCTATGCCGACTATCGAGACCTACCGCAAACAAGCCAAACTGCTGCTCCGCTGGCACCGTGAAGGCGACTACTCCATGGGCGGAAAAGTACGCCAGCTCGAACGTTATCGATGTTTGACGGACCGCGAGGTGCTGGATCTCAAGTTCAGCCTTGCCCTGGCGCAGGAGATCGTTGCGGTTGAAGCTGGATATCCAGGCTGGACTGCGCTGAAAGCAGCAACGGCTGGAGCGCCCAAGACGCCCCGAGCCTCCCTCGGCCGGCCGTTACTCAAGAACGCGATTCCCATCCTGCTGGTGCGGGATGTTGAGGTTTGCGCGGCATTTTTCCACCAGAAGCTGGGGTTTGAAGTGGACTTCCTTCATGGTCTGCCTCCGTTTTATGGGGCGGTCTCGCGAGATGGCGTTTGCCTGCACATGCGCTTTGTCCATCAGCCCTTCTTTGCACAGACTGCCGCTGAGGAGAAATCGCTGATCTGCGCTTCGATTGAAGTCTCGAATGTGCAGGGTTTATTCGAGGAGTTCAAGGGGCGGGATGTGGGGTTTGCTCAAACGCTGACCAAGCAGGCTTGGGGTGGGAGCGATTTTCATGTACGAGATCCAGATGGCAACGTCATTTCTTTTGTTACCTACGGATGAACTGGAACCTTTGCGTCTGTCTCCCTTTCGCAGGGAAATTTAAGCTGCGATGCTACTGACCGGGGCCCGCCGCTTGCCATTGCGATGTCATGTCTTTAAGGTTTTCGAGATGAGCTTTTCTACTGCCGGAGCGATGCGTAATGCATTGCGGTTCCCGGCAACTCAAACCTAGCAACGAGGAAAGAGACACGCATGGCGTCGTCGACGACAACACTGAATCCGAATCTTGAATCTATTTTGCGCGAAAACCGGGTATTTCCGCCGCCACCGGCATTCGCGGCCAAGGCGCATATCAAGAGCCTTGAGGAATATGAGGCGCTTTACAAGCAGTCGGTGGACGACCCGGAGGCCTTTTGGGGTGGGGTTGCGAAGGAGTTGCACTGGTTTGAGCCGTGGACCAGTGTGCTGGAGTGGGAGCTGCCGTGGGCGAAGTGGTTTGTGGGCGGGAAGATCAACCTTTGCTACAACTGCGTGGATCGTCATGCTTTAGGCGAGCGGGCGAATAAGGTCGCGATTCTTTGGGAGGGTGAGCCGGGGGAAGTTCGGAAGCTGACTTTTGCCGAGTTGCTGGCCGAAGTGCAGAAGTTCGCCAATGTGCTGAAAGGCCTGGGGGTGAAGAAGGGCGACCGGGTTGCGGTGTATATGGGGATGACTCCCGAGCTGGCGATCGCATTGCTGGCTTGTGCGCGGATCGGGGCGGTGCATTCGGTGATCTTTGGCGGATTCGCGGCGAATGCTTTGGTCGACCGGATCAATGATGCGCAGTGTTCGGTGGTGATTACTCAGGATGGGTCGTACCGGCGCGGGTCGGAGGTGAAGCTGAAGCCGATTGTGGATGAGGCGTTGGTGAAGTGTTCGTCGGTCGAGAGCGTGGTGGTCTATCAGCGCACCGGAACTGCGGTCGAGATGAAAGATGGACGCGATCAATGGTGGAGCGATCTGATGGCCGCGGCTTCGGCGGATTGTCCGGCCGAGCCTTTGGATTCGGAAGACCCGCTTTATATTCTTTACACTTCGGGGACGACGGGCAAGCCTAAAGGCCTGGTGCACACGACGGGGGGGTATTCGGTCCAAACTTACTTAACCGCTAAGTATGTGTTCGACCTGCGGGATGACGATATCTATTGGTGCACGGCGGATATTGGCTGGGTGACTGGGCACTCGTATGTTGTGTATGGGATTTTGCAGAATGGGGCGACAACCTTGATGTATGAGGGTGCGCCGAACCATCCTGCCCCAGACCGGTTTTGGAAGATTATCGATGAGCATAAGGTGAGCGTGTTTTATACCGCGCCGACGGCCATTCGGGCGTTTATCAAATGGGGCGATGAGTTTGTCGAGAACCATAAGCTTGAATCGCTCAGGCTGCTGGGAACGGTGGGTGAGCCGATCAATCCTGAGGCGTGGATTTGGTATCAGCAGATGATTGGCAAGGGGCGGTGTCCGATTGTGGATACGTGGTGGCAGACGGAGACGGGCGGGATGATGATTACGCCGATTCCGGGAGCGATTGCGGCGAAGCCGGGGTCGGCGACGCGGCCTTTTTTCGGAATTGTGCCTGAGGTTGTTACAAAAGAGGGCGAGGCAGTTCCAGCAGGTAGCGGGGGACTGTTAGTCATTCGCAAACCTTGGCCCTCGATGGCGCGGACGATCTATAACGATCCGGAGCGGTATCGGCAGGCCTATTGGTCGGATATTCCGGGGAGCTACTTTACGGGCGATGGCGCGCGTATGGATTCCGATGGATATTTCTGGCTGATGGGGCGTGTCGATGACGTGATTAATGTCAGCGGCCATCGGTTGGGGACGATGGAGATTGAGTCCGCTCTAGTTGCTCATAAGAAGGTTGCGGAAGCGGCGGTGGTGGGGCGTCCTCATGATTTGAAGGGGCAGGCGATCTCGGCTTTTGTGACGCTGGAACATGGGCATACGGCTTCGCCGGAACTGAAGGAAGAGTTGCGGGCGTGGGTGGCTAAGGAGATTGGATCGCTGGCGCGGCCAGATGATTTGCGGTTCACGGACCAGTTGCCGAAGACGCGGTCGGGGAAGATTATGCGGAGGTTGCTGCGGGAACTCGCGACCCATGGAGAGATCAAGGGGGACACGACTACGCTGGAAGATTTCAGCGTTATTGCGAAGTTGCGGGAGTCGGATGAGGGTTAGGTCTGTTGATCCGCGAAGAGGCGGACGGCGATCCCGAGGTGAAGACCGCTCCCATGTCTCAAACGCGAGACAAGGGGCACCCGGCATCGGAATTCTGTAACGAATTTACAACTCACCACACTAGACATCTAAGCGACCGCTTGCGGCTACCTTGGCGTACCAGAGGGCGGAGTCTTTTGGGGTTCGTTTCTGGTCGCGGAAGTCGACGTAGGTTAGGCCGAAACGTTGGCTGTAGCCTTCGGCCCATTCGAAATTGTCGAGCAGGCTCCAGGCATGGTAGCCGCGGACGTTGGCTCCGTCGCGCATGGCGCGGGCGAGTTCGGCGAGGTGGCCCCGGTAGTAGTCGAGGCGGCGCTGGTCGGGGACTTTGTTGTGGTCGGGACCATATGGGGTGTCGCCGTAGCTGCAGCCGTTTTCGGTGATTTCGATGGTGGGCTTGTTGTATTCGTTGCTGATGGTGGTGACGATGTCATAAAGGCCCATTGGCCAGACCTCCCAGGCGAATTCGGTGAGCGGGCCTTCGAAGCCGTCGTTGGCTATGTAGGGCAAGGGATTGCCTGCAGGCGGGGCGGAGACGATGGAGCGGCGGTAGTAGTTGATGCCGACCCAGTCGAGCGGAGCGGTGATGCGTTTGTCGTCGCCGGGCTGGACTCCCATGATCTCGTAGGGATTGCCGCCGACGAAGCCCCCGGGATATTTGCCCTTCAACGCGGTGTTGAGGAACCAGACATTATTGACGGCGTGGAAGCGGGCTGTGGCGGCCTTGTCGGCTTCGCTATCGGTGGCGGGCTGGCCGGGAGACATGCTGTACGCCGAGCCGATCTTCGCTTTGGGGGCGGCGGCTTTCATCGCACGGAAGGCGTCGCCCTGGCCGAGGTTGACGGTGTGAGAGGCCTTAAGAAAGAGCTTGTAATCGGATTTGCCAGGGGAGTGGACTCCGCTGCCGTAGCCGAGGTAGGTGAAGACCCAGGGTTCGTTGAAGATGGCCCAGGTGTCGATGCGGTCGCCGAGGGCTTTGGCGAGGATGCCTGCGTAGTCGGCGAATTTGGCGGCGGTGTCGCGGTTGGGCCAGCCGCCGAGGTCTTCGAGAGGCTGGGGCAGGTCCCAGTGGTAGACGGTACACATGGGGCGGATGTTGGCCGCTAAGAGCGCGTCGGTGAGGCGGCTGTAGTAGTCGATTCCCTTCTGGTTGACCTGACCGGCGCCGGCGGGGAGGATGCGGGTCCAGGCGGCGGAGAAGCGGTAGCTCTTTTGGTTGAGGCGCTTCATGAGTACGATGTCTTCCTTGTAGAGGTGGTACTGGTCGCAGGCGACGTCGCCGGTGGCCGCGCCTTTGACCTTGCCGCGGGTGTGAGAGAAGCGGTCCCAGATGGATTCGCCTTTGCCGTCTTCGTTCCATGCGCCTTCGACCTGATAGGCGGCGGTGGCGGTCCCCCACCAGAAGTCTTTAGGAAATTGTGCTGCCTTGATGTCAGCAGGCGGGAGTGCTATGGCAGGGACATCCGCCCAGGGGCGATCAGCGGATGCACCCATTTGTGGCGCGGCGTAACCTCGTGCGGATATGGCTGGGGCGAGGATTGAGCTTCCGGCGAGGGCGAGGGAGTTGGTGAGGAAATTGCGACGGTTCATTTGTCTAGCTCTCCGCAGGAGATGCTAGCACTGCGAAGAGGCCTAAGTAAACTGATTTAATCAGAGGGTGCGCTATGTCCGTCCGTGGGCGATCTGGACCAGGAGCCATGCGTTCAGCCCGGCGATGAGGATGGCGGCGGCCCAGCCGGTGGCGCGGAGCCAGCGAGCGTTCACGAATGGGCCCATCCTTTTAGCGTTGCTGGTGAAGGCCACTAGCGGGAAGACTGCGAAGCTCAACTGCATGCTGAGGACTACCTGGCTGAGGACGAGGAGTTTGGCGGTTCCGTTGCTGCCGTAGAGGGCGGTAACGATGACTGCGGGGATGATGGCGAGCAGGCGGGTGATGAGGCGGCGCTGCCAGGCGGGAAGCTTGATGTCGAGGAAGCCTTCCATTACAACCTGTCCGGCGAGGGTGCCGGTGATGGTGGAGTTCTGACCGGAGGCGAGGAGGGCGAGAGCGAAGATGGTGCTGGCTCCGGCGAAGCCCAGTAAAGGCGTGAGAAGTTGGTAGGCGTCGCCGATTTCCGCGACTTCGTAATGGCCTTGTTTGTGAAACACGGCGGCGGCGAGGATGAGGATGGCGGCGTTGACGGCGAGCGCCATCATCAGCGCGAGCGCGGAGTCGAGATTGGCCCAGCGGATGGCTTCGCGCTTGCCTGCGAAGGTACGCAGATACGAGCGGCTTTGGACAATGGAGGAATGCAGGTAGAGATTGTGGGGCATGACCGTCGCACCGAGGATGCCGATGGCGATGTAGAGCATTTCGGGATCGGAGAACATCTGGCGGGACGGCACGACGAGGTGATAGAAGATGGGGGCCCATTCGGGGCGGGACATGGCGATCTCGATGCCGAACATGACGGCGATGGTGCCGATGAGGACCATCACCAGGGCTTCGATGTAGCGGAATCCGCGGTGCTCCAATAGCAGGATGAGCAGGACATCGAGGCTGGTGATGAGGACGCCGATGATCAGCGGGATGTGGAAGAGGAGTTGGAGAGCGATGGCGGAGCCGATGACTTCAGCGAGGTCGCAGGCGGCGATGGCGATTTCCGCGATGACCCAGAGGGCAATGCTGACCGGTTTGCTGTAGCTTTCGCGGCAGGCCTGGGCGAGGTCGCGTCCGGTGGCGATGCCGAGCTTGAGGGCGAGGCTCTGGAGCAATATCGCCAGTAGGTTCGACGCCATGATGACGAAGAGCAGGGTATAGCCGTAACGGGAGCCGGCCTGGAGGTCGGTGGCCCAGTTGCCGGGATCCATGTAGCCGACGGAGATGAGGAAGCCGGGACCGAGAAAGCCGAGGGCGCGCCGCCAGAGCTGGGGCGATTGGGAGACGCGGACGGTCGAGAAGATATCGGGGAGCGATGCCCGGGGTGCGACTTCCTCGAGTTGGGCTTGCGGCGACGGCATGGGTGACGGGAAAAAATTCTGCTATTAGTACAAGTATGGCACAGGTGATTTACAAGAATGTAGACAAATCGTTAATCATGGTTACCGTTTTTTGTTATTTTCGGCTTTGATGGGATCGGCAGGACACAAATGATAGGTGTCCCATCACTTCCGTTTCTTCGGAGTCTTCGGATTGGGCCGTGGTGCGGGTCCTTCGGCTCCCTCGAAATATGCTGCGCCGGTCAAGAGTCGTCGTGGTCGCTCAGGATAACCGCGTGCTTTGCGGCATTTGACCGTATTGGATTTGAAAGGTTCGGTTTAGCGTATGGGGCGGCGTTTGACCCAGACTTTTTCGGCGGCCATTTGGCCGAGGAAGGTGGCACCGGCTGGGGTTTCAATGGAGAGAGTTTGGTCGTAGTTTTTCTTGAGGACTTTGACTCGGCCTCCGGGAGCAAAGCCTAGATCGTGGAGGAAAACAAGGAGCTTTGGGTCGCGCTCGTAGAAGCTAACGACGTTGTATTCGGACCCTTCGATGGCGTCGGACAAGAGGA
>Ga0302326_10012707_pt1 | contig 17910 bp, 13 predicted proteins | sample Palsa_T0_3_FD_202264 | JGI IMG/M metagenome (GOLD analysis project Ga0302326, IMG submission 202264) | Peat permafrost microbial communities from Stordalen Mire near Abisko, Sweden - Palsa_T0_3 | ecosystem: Environmental > Terrestrial > Soil > Palsa > Peat permafrost | place: Sweden: Abisko... | reverse complement strand
ACGTAGTCTTGCCCGAAGTCGTCGTTCTGATAGAGGATGGCAATTTTGGCGTTCGGCTCGTGGGTGGCGATGTACTTGCCGAAGATGATGGCTTCTGCCTGGTAGTCGAGATTGAACCCGAGCGTGTACGGATACTTTGCGCCGTCCGTGCCCCAAGTCGTCGCTCCGGTCGAGATGAAAAGTTGGGGAATCTTCTGGTCGTTGAGGTATTGGCGGACTGAGAGATTGCACGCCGTTCCCAGCGTGTTAAAGAACGCAAAAACGTGATCTTGTTCGGCCATTGCTTTGACGAGTTGCACCGTTTGCGCAGGATTGTACGCGTCGTCCTGATCTTTGTAGGTGATCTTGCGCCCGTTGACGCCGCCTTTGTCGTTGACGTAAGCAAAATAGGCGAGGATACCCTTGCCGATCACGCCGTAGGCGGATGCGGGGCCGCTGTACGGATGCGTGCCGCCTAAGAGAATTTCCGTGGGCGTGACGCCCGGAACCGGGTCGGCGTTTACCCGACCGGCCGAGCCGGCAAGGATGCCGAGCGCGGCGATCGGGACGAGAACCTTAAATAGTAAGCGATTTTTGAACATAGCTATGACCTCTCTGGCTGACCCTCGATCCGAGGGCGGATGATGGTAAAGGAAACGCGCCGGATGGCCTCGGCGATACCTCCGGGCATCGCGATCATCACCAGGATGAGCGAGATGCCGTAGATCAACGACGACGCGGCCGTGTTGATGCTTTGCGCCCACAGCGGCAGAAACTCGACCACGAGCCCACCGAGTATCGCCCCCCACATGCTGCCAAGGCCGCCCAGGACGGCCCCGATGAGCAGTGTGATCGACAATTGCAACGTGTAGCTGTCCGGGCTTACATATGCGGTCGCGCTTGCGATCAAGGCGCCCGCGACGCCGGCGTAGGCCGCGCTCCACGCGAACGCAAGCGTCTTATAGACCGACGGGTTGATGCCGAACGACACGGCGGCGATCTCGTTGTCGCGCAGGGCGCGCAGCGCTCGTCCGAGGCGGCCCTGAAGTACGAACCACGACACGGCGAACAAAACGCCCAGGATCAGCCACGTCTCGTAGTACAACCAGCGCTCGGAATCGAGTAGGCCCGCGAGCGGGCCGGGCGCGTGCCCGGCGGCAAACGTGATGCCTTGCGAACCGCCGGTCGTTTCTTTGAAGCGCTTGAGCAGGGGCGCAACCGAGACGGCGAGCGCGAACGTGGCAAGCGCGAGGTACGCGCCCGAAAGCCGGAGCGCCGCGATGCCGACGAGGGCGCCCAGCACGGCGCAGAGCGCAGCCGCGATCAGGATCGCGATCTCGGGCGGCCAACCCGCGCGCGTGACCGCAAGCGCGACCGCGTAGCCGCCCACCGCCATGAACGCGCCGTGACCGAGCGAAATTTGCCCGTTGAAGCCGGTCAGGATGATGAGCCCGAGAATCGCGATCGCGTACGCGCCGGCATAGGCGAGTTCGAACGCGATGTAGGGCGGCAGAAGCCACGGCACGACCGCGACGATAACTGCGGCAACCGCAAACGCAATCAGATTGCCGGCCGGTACCTTCGTCGCGCCCGTCATACGCGCGTCAGTCGCCGGTGACCGAACATACCCGAAGGACGGACGACGAGCACGCCGACGATGATCGCGAAGGCAACCGGCAATCGCAGGTCCGTACCGATGAAATCAACGTAGGTTCCGAGCAGATTCAACGTCACGCCCAGAACGAGGCCCCCGACGACCGCGCCGACCGGGCTATCGATGCCGCCCAGCACCGCAGCGGCGAACGCGTACACGACGATGCTCTGCATCATGTTCGGATCGAGGAAGACGATCGGTGCGACCATGAGTCCCGAGAGCGTTCCCATGACCGCCGCGAGTCCCCACCCGAGCGCAAGCATCCAGCCCTGCGGTATCCCAAGCACGCGAGATTCGGCCGGATACAGCGCAGCAGCTCGCATCGCGAGCCCAAGCTTGGTGCGCGAGAAGAACAAGTAGATCAGCAGCAGCGCCGCGAGCGTAACGCCGATCACGCCGAGATCTTGGCTGCTGAAGGTGACGTTGCCGGCGTGTATGGGCGCAGTCGGGAACGGCGACGGAAACGACTTGAGTTCGTAACCCCAAATCCATCCGGCCAAGCCGTTGAAGATGATCAGCAAGCCGAGCGTAACGATCACGATCGTCAACTGCGGCGCGCGCTCGATCGGGCGGATGACGATCCGTTCGAGTGCGACGGCGCCGGCAAACGAGATCGCCATCGTCGCGGCAAACGCCGCCCACAGCGGCATTCCTTGCTCCGTGAACTGCCACGCGATGAACGTCGTGAACATCGCGAGTTCACCTTGGGCGAAGTTGATCACGTCCATCGAGCGATAAATCAGAACCAGCGCCAGCGCCAGGCTCGCAAAGATCGAGCCGGTTGCGAGGCCGCTGACGACTTGCTGCGCTAGCTCCTGAATGTGAAGTTCCTCTCGCTCGAAGAAAGCTTGCGCGCATCCGGAGGATGGCCGCAAGTCTTTTGCGCCCCGGTTCCCAGCCGCCTCTCTACGCGGCGACGCCTCGCTGCGCTGCAAGAAACACATTCCCAGCGCCCGGACGGAAGCGGGAAGGTTACATCCCTGTAAGGGGTTAAGCGAATTCGAGAAATCCCGACGCTATCTTGGAGATGTATGGCTTTTCGGAAGCGGCTTGCTTTGCTGCGCGCAGGCCTGTGCGTGCTGGCGCTCGCATTCGCGAACTGCGCCGGCGGGGGGACGACCATCGGCTCGTCATCGTCGTCGGGCGCCGCCCCGCCGGCGGGCGCGACTGCTCCATCGTCGGGAGCGTCGAGTTCGCCGGGAGGTTCGAAGACGCCGTCGCCGGGCACGTCTTCGACCCCCGGTGCGACGCCGTCGCCGGGCCCGTCCTCGGCTCCCGGTGCGACGCCGGCCCCGACGCCCGTCGCAAGCGGGGGCGCCGCATCGATTCCCTTCCCGGCGGCGACTGACGCCGATTCCTTTTACGCGCAACCGAGCCCGTTTCCGAACGCTCCGGCCGGAACGATTTTGGCATCGCGGTCCGTGACGTACGAGCCCGATGCGACGCCGATGACGAACGCTGCCTGGCAGATCAAGTTCGTTTCACGCGACGTTAACGGACAGCCGATCGCGGCGGTCGCAACCGTCGTGAAACCGCTGATCGCTCCGTCCGGCACCCCAGACCTGTTGGTGGAAGCCTTTGCCGAGGACGGGCTCGGGGCCCAGTGCGCTCCGTCGCACGGCGTCACCGGGAGTACGGCAGACTCGAACGAGCTGTTGGAGACCGGGGTACCCACCTCGGGCCTCGCGGTCGGTTGGACCGTCGTGTATCCGGACTACGAAGGTCCGTACTCCGAGTACGCGGTGGGCCGATTGTCGGCCCAGATCACGCTCGACAGCATCCGCGCAGCCGAGCAATTCGCGCCGCTGGGGCTAAACGCGCAGACCCCGGTTGGAATAAATGGTTATTCGGGCGGTGCGATCGCCGCATCGTGGGCGGCGACGCTCCAACATTCGTACGCACCGAACCTCAATATCGTGGGCATCGCCTCCGGCGGGACGCCCGCCGACATCACCGGCATCGTCACGAACATCGATACGAATACGGTTTCCAACGCCGCGTTCTTCAACATCATCTTCATGGCGTCGATCGGTATCAATCGCGGATATCCGCAGTTCATGACGCCGATCCTCAACGCCGCGGGCGTTGCGGCGGCGACGGCGATGGAAAACGGTTGCGTCGGAAAGGATTCCAACGGGTCGTCGGGACCCACGGGTACCTTCTTCGACTACACGACGACGAGCAACTTCGAGGTTGCGCCGGGCTTCGTGCAGGGTTCCGCGCTCGACAGCCTCCCGCAACCGAACGAACCTCCGGTCACAAGCGAGTTCGTCTATCAATCGCAGACCGACGAACTCATCCCGATCCCCGGCGTCGATGCGATGGTCAATGCGTGGTGCGCCGAGGGCGCCCACATCGCGTACTACCGGGCCCTCTCAGGCGATCACGTCAGCACCGAACTCGTCAACGAGCCGTTCGTGATCGCCTACCTAACCGCAACGTTCGGCGGAACGACGCCGGCCTATCCGCCGACGACGACGGTTTGTAACTGAATCAGAGCTCAGTTCGTCGAGAATTCGGTGAGTTCGAGGGCGCCCGAGCGGATGAGGGCACGCGCCGCGGCAATGTCGGCTGCGAAGACGCGATCGGTCTCAACGGGGGCGATCGAGGCACGGGCACGGTCGTAGGCAATCTGCGTGCCCGCGCCGCTGCGCAGCGGGCGACGGAAGTCGGTCGCGGCGAGTGCGCATAGCAATTCGCATGCGAGCGCGCCCTCGACGTTGTCGAGGACGGCATCGAGCGTGCGCGCCGCGATCGTCCCCATCGAGACGTGATCCTCTTGGCCGGCACTGGTCGGAATCGAGTCGACCGACGAGGGCGCGGCGAGGCCCTTGCTTTCGCTGACGAGCGCCGCCGCAGTGTACTGCACGATCATCAAGCCCGATTCGAGCCCGGGTTTGCGCGACAGGAAGAGCGGCAGTCCGCGTTCTTCACCGTTCAACAGCAGGTACGAGCGGCGTTCGCTCATCGATGCGACCTCGACCATGACGGCCTTTAAGAAATCGCAGACGACCCCGACCGGCTGGCCGTGGAAGTTTCCGCCGGTCAAGAACTCGTCTTCATCCGGAAACACGAGCGGGTTGTCGGTGACCGAGATCGCTTCGATCTCGAGCACGTTGCGGACGTGCGCGGCGGCGTCGCGGGCCGCCCCATGCACGACGGGGATGCAGCGGAACGAATACGGGTCCTGGACCCGGCCGCAGTCACGGTGCGACTGCATCACCTCGGAGCCCGCGACGAGCTCCCGCAGCCGATCTGCGACCCGCGCTTGGCCGGGATGCGGGCGCAGCGCGTTGATTCGCCGGTCGAAGACGTTATCGGTTGCGAGGAACGCTTCAATCGAGAGTGCACCGACGACATCGGCCGCGGCCAGCAGACGTTCCGCGCGCAGCAGCGCGAGCGCCGCGATTCCGGTCATGACCTCCGTGCCGTTGATAAGCGACAGTCCTTCTTTGGCCGCGAGACGCAGCGGTTTCAGGCCCGCGCGCGCGAGCGCTTGTGCACTCGGCATGCGCTCGCCGCGGTACGTCGCTTCGCCTTCGCCGATCAAGGCGAGCGTCATATGCGCGAGCGGCGCGAGATCGCCGCTCGCGCCGACCGAGCCTTGGCAAGGCACGACCGGGGTTACGCCGCGATTGAGGATTTCGACGAGAAGATCGAGCGTCTCGCTACGAATTCCGGAGTGTCCCGCGGCGAGCGAGCTGACGCGCAAGACACCCGCAGCGCGCACGAATGCCTCGGCAAGCGGCTCGCCCGTGCCCGACGAGTGGCTGCGCACGAGATTCTGCTGCAGCACGTCGACGTCGGCGCGATCGATGACGACGTTCGCCATCCGTCCAAAACCCGTCGTCACGCCGTAAATGATCGCTCCGCTTTCAAACTGACGCTCGACGCAGGCTCGCGCCGCCGCCACGCGTTCGCGCGCCTCGGCTGAAACGGAAACCGCTGCGCCGCCGGAGGCGATCGCTTCGATCGTTTCGAGAGCAAGGGTGCGCCCGTCGAGCTCAATAGATTGCATCGCTGCTTGCTCGTCAGCGCGACCTTCGGAACCCTGCCCGGGGGCTCCGGCGCTCGCTCTGTCGAACGTTCCAAGAAAGGCTCGCGCGACTTTACCGAGGACGAGAACAGCGTTTCTATGCCAATTTCGGGTCTGCTTCGGATAGGAATGCTTTTTCTCGCGGCCGTCGCGGCGGCGCAAGGCTCACCTTCCGCCCCGGCGCGGCCGGCGGTTGCCCCACTTGCGGACAGGCCCGGGCCGGCTGCGATCGATCCCCGTTCCCTGCTTCGGATACGGGTGCGCGTGGAGGGTTTCGGCGACATCGCGGCCTGCGACTTTCTCGTCGGGGCGCCGCGCGCCGGAGCGCGGATCCATCCGGCTCAACTCCTCGTCGTTGTGCGCGCTCTCGGCAGTCGCGACGTGCTGGCCGTCGGGAAGCTCGCGAACTTGGTGGCCGGTGTGGGCCGCGAGCAGCCTTGGGTCGATTTACAACTTGACGCGCGAGCGTTGCGTCCGGGCATCTACCGTTTGAGCGTCCACCCGCTTCACGGCTTCTACGACCTCGGCGGCGTTTCGCAACCCGTCCCGGCGGTCGGGTCTCTTCAGAAAATGTTTGCGCTGACCGTGTGGTCGTCGGGAGCGGTGTTCGATCGCTCGCCACACCCGGGCCAGCAAATTTTTTCGTTTGGGTCGCATGCAATACCCTACGGCGCCTACGCCCTGACGTCGGTCGGCGGACCCGACGGCAGCCGGATCGGCGTTGCGCCGCTGGGGGGCGGCGATTCGTTCGTTGCGGAGTCCGCGCAGAGCGGATTGCCTGAGCCGCTGCGCATTCTACGGGATCCGGCGATCGGCAAGCTCGACACGCGATTGTATTCGTCGACCGTTCGTGCGCGACGCGACTTTCTTTTGTTTTGTTTGGATCCGCAGGGCAACCACTGGGCCGTAAGCCAAACGCTCGGGCAGCCGTTCCGCGTTGCGGGCGTGTATCGCGTCGTCGCGACGGAGAACCTGAACGTCGTGCCGCCGAAAGGCGGCGAGCTTTACGGCGTGCTCACGCTCGACCCGATCCTCGTTGACTTCTCGTCGTTCCCGGCCGACGTTGCGCGCGCGCCCGAGGGTGCGATGAACGGCGACTACACGCACGACGATCGGTGCGTTCACGCATGGGCCTTCTTTCTGGACCCGGCCGAGGTAGCGCGAAAGCTCTTGTAGGGCGTGTTATCACAAGAACCGCAATGCTTCGGTTGCTCAAAATGGGAAATCTAGCGCCTTCATGGCGGTCGCTACGACACGCATATCCTGTTCACTCACTTCGATTAGGCCTCGCCGGAATGGAAGTCCCCGCTTATGGGTCAGACTGACGCCGATCGGAAGTGCATCGCAATTCTCTTGGAACGATGCGCGCGTGCCCTAGAAGGAAAGCCGTAAGGTCCTGGGCTGCCACGGCGTCGCTGCGGCCCAGGCCAGTCGGATGAACACGCCCGAGTAAAATCTTTGTCATCCTGAGCGAAGCGCCGCAGGGCGCGCAGTCGAAGGACCGACGGTGCATGGCGGGACTCAGCGATTGGCGGAACTGCGGCGGTCCTTCGACTACGCTCGCTGCGCGAGCTTCGCTCAGGATGACAAGGGGGTTAGTTTGATCGCGCGCGGGCGGCGTGGCGGCCGTCGCGCACGACGTGGCGGCCGCCGGCGATGACGTCTCGGACGTCCCATGCGCCGCTGCGGAAAAGCGCAACGCCGAGAGCGGTATCGGGATCGGTTCCTGGATCGCATTGCACGGCCACCATATCGGCGCGGTGACCGTTTGCGAGCGCGCCGACGGACCGGCCGGCGGCTTGCGCGCCGCCGCGCAGCGTGGTTTCGTAGAGATAGCGTCCGACGAATGGATCTCCGGCAGCGTGCATGAGGTTGCGCTCGCGCGATGCGAGACGCTGCACGTATTCGAGCCAGCGCAACTCCTCGGCGACGTCGATCGAAACGTTGCTGTCGGTGCCGACCGCGATGCGGCCGCCGTCGCGCACGAAGCGAGCGGCCGGAAAGATTCCGTCGCCGAGGCTCGCTTCGGTCGTCGGACAGAGTCCCGCAACGGCGCCTTTTTCCACGATCGTGCGCCGTTCGCCGGCGGTCGCATGCGTGCAGTGAATCAAGCACCAACGCGGGCCGAGGTCGACGCGCTGCGCTAAGAGCGCGATCGGCGTCGTCCCGTGGGTTGCGCGGCACGCTTCGACCTCGCGCACTTGCTCGCTCGCGTGCATGTGAATCGGGACGCTCGTTCCGCCAAGAGTGTCGGCCAACTCGACCAACCGTGGAAGATCGTCGAGCCCGACCGCGCGCAGCGAGTGCGGTGCGACGCCGAGCGCGATCTGCGGATCGTTGCCGTACGCGTCCGCAAGCTCGCGACACAGATCCGCAAACGCATCGAACGAGAGCACGAAACGCAGCTGTCGCGGGGCCGGTGGCGTCTCGCCGAAATCGGAGAACCGGTACAAGACGAGGACGAGGGTCAATCCGATGCCGGCGCGGCGCGCCGCGGAAACGATCCGATCGGCGAGTTCCGTGCGCCGAGCGTAGGGCACGCCGCCGCGCGCGTTGTGGACGTAGTGGAACTCGCAGACGCTCGTGTAACCGGCCTCGAGCATCGTCGCATACGTGCCGGCGGCGATCGTTTCGAACTCGTCCGGTTCGATCGTTTCCAACATCTCGTACATCGCCTCGCGCCAGGTCCAGAACGAGTCGCCGGCCGGTCCGGCGCGCTCGGTGCGCCCCGCGAACGCGCGCTGGAACGCATGCGAATGGACGTTCGGCATGCCCGCAACGACCACGCCCCGTAACAGCGTTGCAGCGCTTGGTGACGAATCCGGGACTACCGACGCAAATCGACCGGAGGTATCGACTTCGAAACGGACGTTTTCGGCCCACCCGCCCGGCAGGAGCGCATGACGGGCAAAGTAGACGCTCACGCGATCTGGTCGAACGTTCGCATCGCGACGATGGACGCGCGTCTGCCCGCGCCGTACGGGCTCATCGAGGACGCAGCGCTCGTGACCGGCGCCGGCGGCGACGTTGTTTGGGTCGGCCCACGCGCGCACGTGCCCCAGGCACTATCGGCATCGGCCACGGCGTCGCACGACCTGGGCGGACGTTTGATGATGCCGGGCTTTATCGATTGCCATACGCATCTCGTCTACGCGGGCGATCGTTTGCAAGATTTCGAGATGCGGCTCGCCGGTGCGCACTACGACGAGATTGCGCGAGCCGGCGGCGGCATCCTATCGACCGTCCGCGCGACCCGCGCCGCAAGCGCGGCTGCACTCGAGAGCGCCTCCGAAAAACGCCTCATCGCGCTCGCCCAAAGCGGCGTGACCACGGTCGAGATCAAGTCCGGCTACGGGCTCGACCGCGACACGGAACTGGCGATGCTGCGCACGGCGCGCGCCCTCGGCGAACGCCACGGGATCGGTGTCCGTACGACTTACCTCGGCCTGCACGCGCGACCGCCCGAGTTCGCCGACGCCGACGCGTACGTCGATTTCGTCATCGAACGTATGCTCCCGCTCGTCGCGCGCGAGCGGCTCGCGGACGCGGTCGACGCGTTCTGCGAGACGATCGCGTTCACCGCGGCACAAACGTCCCGCTATTTCGATGCTGCCCGCGAGCTCGGGTTCAACCTGCGCCTGCACGCGGATCAACTCAGCGACGGCGGGGGTGCAGCCCTTGCGGCTCGCCACGGGGCGCTCTGCGCGGACCATCTCGAGTACGCGTCCGCGCAGGGTCTTGCGGCGCTCGCAGCATCGGGCACGGTCGCCGTGCTGCTGCCCGGCGCGACCTACTTTCTGCGCGAGAAGAAGCTCCCGCCGCTCGACGAGTTGCGCCGGCTCGGCATCCCGTTCGCGATAGCGACGGACTGCAATCCCGGCACGTCGCCGCTGGTCTCGATGCCGCTCGCGCTCAATTTGGCCTGCACGCTCCTGCGCGCGAGCCCGGAGGAAGCGCTCGCCGGCGCGACGCGCAATGCGGCGCGGGCGCTTGGCCTTGGGGATCGCATCGGGACGCTCTCGGCGGGACGGGTCGCAGACTTCGCCGTTTGGGACGTCGAACGTCCGGCCGAACTCACCTACGCGATCGGCGCGAACCCGTTGCACCTCGTCTGCCGTGGTGGGCGAGTTCACGGAGGCTCCCGATGACGACGCTCGCTCACAGCATTCGCGCACCGCGCGGCACCACGCTTTCCGCCAAGAGTTGGCAGACCGAAGCGCCGCTGCGCATGTTGATGAACAACCTCGATCCGGAGGTCGCCGAGCGTCCCGACGACCTCGTCGTGTATGGCGGCAAAGGCAAGGCGGCACGCGACTGGCCGAGCTACGAGAAGATCGTCGAGGTGTTGCGCCGGCTCGAGAACGATCAGACGCTGCTCGTGCAGTCGGGCAAACCGGTCGGCGTGTTTCCGACGCATCCGGACGCACCGCGCGTGCTGATCGCGAACTCGAACCTCGTGCCGCACTGGGCGACCTGGGAGCATTTCGACGAACTCGACCGCAAAGGCCTCATGATGTACGGCCAGATGACGGCGGGCTCATGGATCTACATCGGCTCGCAAGGCATCGTGCAAGGGACGTACGAGACCTTTGCGGAGATGGGGCGCCGTCACTTCGGCGGAGACCTCAGCGGGAAATGGATCCTTACCGCGGGCCTCGGCGGGATGGGCGGCGCGCAGCCGCTCGCGGCTACGATGGCGGGCGCCTCGATGCTCGCGGTCGAGTGCGATCCCACGCGCATCGAGCGCCGTTTGGAGACGCGCTATCTCGACGAGCGCGCAGACTCCCTCGACGAAGCGCTGGCTCTCGTGCGCGCGTCGTGCGAAGCGAAGCGCCCGCTCTCCGTCGGACTGCTCGGCAACGCGGCCGACGTCTTCCCCGAACTCGTGCGCCGCGGCGTGCGCCCGGACGTCGTCACCGATCAAACGAGCGCTCACGATCCGTCGACCGGCTATCTGCCCAAGGGTTGGACGCTCGAGCACGCGGCCGAGATGCGCCGCAGCGATCCCGAAGCGGTCGTCGCGGCGGCCAAACGATCGATGGCCGAACACGTGCGCGCGATGCTTGCGTTTCATCGCATGGGCATTCCGACGGTCGACTACGGCAACAACATCCGCCAGATGGCGAAGGACGAAGGGGTCGCGGATGCATTCGATTTCCCCGGCTTCGTGCCGGCGTACATCCGGCCGCTCTTCTGCCGCGGCGTCGGCCCGTTTCGCTGGGCCGCGCTCTCCGGCGATTCCGGCGACATCGCGAAGACCGATGCGAAAGTGAAGGCGTTGATTCCGGACGACGCATCGCTGCACCACTGGCTCGACATGGCCAAAGAGCGGATCGCCTACCAAGGTCTGCCCGCGCGCATCTGTTGGATCGGCTTGGGCGACCGGGCGCGCGTCGGGCTCGCGTTCAACGATATGGTCGCAAGCGGCGAACTTGCCGCGCCGGTCGTCATCGGCCGCGACCACCTCGATTCGGGTTCGGTCGCAAGCCCCAACCGGGAGACCGAAGCGATGCGCGACGGCAGCGACGCGGTTAGCGATTGGCCTCTGTTGAACGCGCTGCTCAACACCGCAAGCGGCGCGACCTGGGTTTCGTTTCATCACGGCGGCGGGGTCGGAATCGGCTATTCGCAGCACGCCGGGATGGTCATCGTCTGCGACGGAACCCCCGAGGCCGCCAAGCGCATTGCCCGCGTATTACATAACGACCCTGCCAGCGGCGTGATGCGCCACGCCGACGCCGGCTATGACCTCGCCCTCGACTGCGCGCGCGAGCATGGCCTCGACCTACCGATGGTGTAGCGAATGTCATGCTGAGCGAAGGCGCGCAGCGCCGCAGTCGAAACACAACTCGAATCTCGGCGGCCCTTCGACTTCGCTCAGGGTGACAAAGAAATTCCGGCTGGTGGTTGAAGACAACCTGGAATGATCGAAACTGCCGCAGCGCCGGCGCACGAATTTTTCCTAGAGAACGGGTTGAAGGTCGTCTTCGTGCCGCAGGCGGCGGCGCCGGTCGCCACGCTCCTGGTCCTCTATCATGTCGGAGCCCGTAACGAAGCCGTCGGCTACACGGGCTCCTCGCATTTGCTCGAGCACATGCTGTTCAAAGGGACGCCCGCCTACAACCGGCAGCGTGGCCGCGCGTTCGCCGACATCATGAACGAGATCGGCGCGGCCAAGAACGCAACGACCTGGCTCGACCGCACCAACTATTTCGAGAGCGTTCCCACCGGCTATCTCGATTTCGCGATCGAACTCGAAGCAGACCGGATGCGGAACGCCACGATCGCCGAGATCGACCGGCGCTCGGAGATGACCGTCGTTCGCAACGAGCTGGAGCGCAACGACAACAATCCGATGCGCGTCCTCTCCACGGCGCTGGTCGCGACGGCGTTTCGCGAGCACCCCTACCACCATCCGACGATCGGCTGGCGCACGGACGTCGAAGGCGTTTCGACCGAACGGTTGCGCGAACTCTACGACACGTACTATCATCCCGATAACGCGACCGCGTTCGTCGTCGGCGATTTCGATGCCGAGCGAACTCGCGCGACGATCGAACGGCGCTTTGGAGCGTTGCCGCGTGCGGCGCGCGCGTTGCCCGAGGTCTATACCGAGGAGCCGCCGCAGGTGGGCGAGCGTAGCGTCGTGGTCAAGCGCCCCGGCGACACGGCGATCGTCATGCTCGCATTCCATACGCCGGCAGCGTTCGGAGCGATGCGGGTTCTCTCGAACGCCGAACTGCGAACGGTCGGAGCGACCGGAACGCCGATGAACGACGACGGCGACGCGCTCGAGATTCTCGCGCGCGTGGTCGGCCGTGGTCGCACGAGCCGCTTGTCGCGGGCACTCGTCGACACCGGGCTCGCACTCGAAGTCTCAGCCTCGAATTGGGGTTCGCGCGACCCCGGGTTGTTCCAGGTCGTCGCGATGGTTCGCCCCGGCGTCACGCCCGACGTCGTGCGGCGCGAAATCGATGCGGTTCTCGCCGCCATCACGGCGGACGGCCCGGACGAGCACGAAGTCGAGCGTGCGCGCAGGCAGATCGCCGTCGGCCGGGCGTTTGCGCGCGACGGTTCGCTTTCGCTCGCGCAACGGCTCGGCGAACTCGAGGCGGTCGGTAGTTGGCGTCTCGACGAAGGGTATCTCGAGCGGCTCGCTGCGATAAGCCCCGAGCGCATTCGTGACGTCGCGCAGACGTATCTTCACGAGGATAACCGGACCACAGGCCTGCTGCTGCCCGGCACGCCGAAGACCTTTGACGTCGTTCCATTCGAAGTGGTGCCGGCGCATGCCGACGCCCGTGCGACGGAGTTGGAGGCAGCTCCGCTGCCCGCGCCGCGCACGTCGAGCGCGCAATCCTTTGCCGCGCGCGTCGCCGGAGCGTCGCTTTCAAACGGGCTCGCGTGGAGATACGTCGAGGCGCCGCACAACCCGACGGTTCACGTCCGCGGGCTGTTTGCCGCGGGCCCGGCGCATTCGCCCGAGCATCCGCTGCTGGCTTCGATCGTCGCCGCGATGCTTTCGCGCGGCACGCGCAGCCACGACCGCCGCGCGATTGAAGAGCGTTTGGAACGGGCCGGGATCCGGCGCGCGTACTACGTGGACGACGAGCGCGCGCAGACCTATGATGCGCTCGCCTTCCGTTTCATGGCCGCGTGTACCGCGGACGATTTGGAATCGACCCTGGAGACGATTGCCGAGGAACTCCGGGAGCCGGCCTTCGACGAGGTCGAACTCGGCATCGTGAAAGCGGAACTCACCGGTGCCCTTCGCCTCGCGCGCACGAATACGGCCTGGCGCGCGATGGCACGGTTCACGCAACTCGTCTACGAGCCGGGTGATCCGAATGAAGAACGTGACGTCGACGCCTTGATCGCCGGCGTCGCGGCCGCGACGGTCGACGACGTCCGCGACTTCCACCGCCGCTTCGTGCGGGGTTCCGCGCCGCTCGTTTCCGGAGCCGGCGCCCGCACGCAAACGCAATTTGGCGCACTTCTCGAAGCTACGCTGGGAGACGTCGCCTTCGGGGCCGCCGGGTTCGACGTCCTCCCGGTGCGCGCGCGTCCCGCAGCGCAGCGGCTCGAAAACGTCGAACTCGAGCGGAAGGCGAACGTCGATATCGTCATCGGCCGCGCGACGCCGCTCGTCCGTGCGGACCCCGATTACCTTGCCGCAATGCTCGCCAACGGCATCCTCGGCCAGTCGACGCTTAGCTCGCGACTTGGGTTGCGCTTGCGCGATCGCGAGGGCCTGACCTACGGCGTGACCAGCGCATTCCTGTCGCCGCACAAAGTACCCGGCCCGTGGCGCGTGACCGTAAGCGTGAACCCGGCCAACGTCGAGCGCGCGATCGCGCTCGTGCGCGAGGTGTTGCACGCGTACGTGGACGAGGGTCCGCGCGAGCGCGAGCTCGTGGCGCAACGCAACTCGATGGCCGGCGGCCATTTTGTCGCGCTCGCGACCAATGGCGGCATCGCGGCCCAGCTCGAGCGCATCGCATACTACGGTTTGGACGACGACTACGTCGACACGTATCGCGCGCGGCTGGAAGCGGTCACGCGCGCGGAGGTTGCCGCGGCGGCACGGCGCTATCTCGGCGAGCACGACCTGACGGTCGTCGGCGCGGGGACGTTCGAACCGTGAAGCGCCGTTTTTTCTTGGCGTCGGGATCGGCGACGTTCGCGGCGGGACTCCGCCCTGCCGGAGCCTTGGTTCCGCAGACCTCGCTGCGCGACAGGCTCACCACCCGGGCCGAGCGGAGCAACTACCAGCAGACCTCGAGTTACGCCGAGGTCCAGGCCTTCCTCAACGAACTCGATGAGCGCGGCGCGCCGATCTTTCGCGGCTCGCTTGGCAAGAGCGCTTCGGGCCGCCAGATTCCCTTCGTTATCGCGTCGCGCCCGCGCGTCGTTTCGCCCGCAGCGGCTCGCGCGCTCAACCGTCCGATCGTCTACGTGCAAGCCGCCCTGCGCGGCAACGAGGTCGACGGGAAGGAAGCGATCCTTGCGATCCTGCGCGATCTTTGTGTTTCGACCGACAAGACGCTGCTCGACGATCTCGTGCTCGCGATCGTTCCGATGGCCAACCCTGACGCCTGCGAGCGCTACGGTCCGCAAGCGCGCAACGCCCCGGACCAGAACGGCCCGGCGCGCATCGGCATCGCCCAGAACGCGCAGGGCATCGACCTCGATCGCGATTTCGTCAAGCTCGAAGCGCCCGAGACGCGCGCGATCCTCGAGTTCGTCAATACTTGGCAGCCCGACGTCTTCGTCGATCTGCGCACCGGCGGCGGCAGTTTTTACGATTACTCCGTGACCTACGCTCCATCGCTTCATCCGGCCGCCTTCTTCGGTGGGGTGTACGCGCGTGACAAGCTGCTCCCGGCCGTCCACGCCGAGCTGCACACAAAGTTCGGCGTCGAGACCTTCCCCTGCGGGCAATTCGGGCGGACGCGCCCGCTGCCGGCGCCCCCGCCGCCGAGCGACGTGGCCAATTACGGCTGGTTCGCGCCCGACTACCGGCCGCGGCATCCCGTGAACTACATGGGGCTGCGCGGCCCGGTCGCAGTTCTGGCCGAGTCGTACGGCCACGACAGCCTCGAACAGCGCGTCTTTACGACGCGAGCCTTCGTCGAGTCGTTGTTCGGAAATTGTTCGGACCAAGACGACGCGATTCTCGCGAACGGGAAGACGGTCACCCACTGGGTCGGCGGCGCCGTGCCGATTCGCGCGAGCTTTCCCCTCAAAGCGCCCTCGGTACAGACGATCGCGTGGGAGAACCTGGCGCTCAACTCGGATGCGGAAGCCGATCCCGAACCCGGCGTGCCCCGCGACTTGAAACGCACCGACACGTTTTCGACGGCGCCGATGCCGGTCTACGACCGATTCGCCCCCGCGCTGTACGTCACTCAGACCAAAGGTTACCTGATTCCCTACGAGTATTCGGGCCCGGTCAAGCCGCTGCTCGAACGGCACGGCCTCGTCCACACGATTTCCATCGCGACCGAGCGTGTCACCGTCCAGCAGTTTGCGGTCGACCGCGTCGACCGCGACGCCGTAACGCTCGACGGCCAGCGAACCGTCACGATCGACGGAAGCTGGCGCGCGCCGATCGCCTTCGCTGCGAAGTTCGGAGCGCTGACGATCCCCTGCGTGCAGCCGCTAGGCCCCCTCGTCTCCGTCCTCCTCGAACCCGAAAGCGACGATTCGTTCTTCACCTGGAACGCCTTCGAGGGCATGCTCAAGGCCGGCTACCTCGCCCCGGTCTATCGATTGATTTAGACCTTGTCGCCCCGAGCTTGTCGGGGGGCGCTTTAGCGCTTGGGCCGGGATGCCGAAAACAACAAAGGGCGGGGAGGTACCGCCCTTTGTCACACTCTCCGCAAAAAATCACTATTGTCGCGCGTGTCCGCAAGCACGCTGGCTGCACTCCCATGTTAACTCGCCCCTTACATAAAGGGGAGTCCCTTGGGGGCGATAGTGACTCCGCTCACCACGAGTCGAGCGGGCTGTGTCGAATGTAAATTGCGTGCCGATAGGACCAAAAGGATGACGATGCACAGTTTACGCCTTCGTGAATTTCTCTATGATGACGCCGGCGCGGAAATCGTCGAGTTTGCAATTATCCTCGCAAGCTTCACGCTCATCGCGATGTCTGCCGTCTCGTTTCTCGGAACGACCGCCAACACGAACATCGGCAACGACACTTATAGCCTGTCGAATGGAGCTCTGAACCCGCCGTGATCCGCCCCCCCCGCGGAGCCGTAATGGTTGAGACTGCGTTGTTCGTTTCGGCAACGCTCATTTTCATGCTTGGGATCATCCAAATCGGAGTCCTAGGCTATCTCCAATTGACGACGGACGCCGCCGCGTATTACGACGCGCGAGCGAACGTCTTGACGGTAACAAGCGGAACGCCCGAGCAGGCAACCCACAACGCGTTCCCGCAAATCTCGATCGCCAACGTCCAGCCGACGGCCGTGCCTGCGCCGACACCGAGCATCGCGGTCGACTACGGCTATAACGATCCGAATCCGACGGTTCAGGCAAACTCCGCAAGCAATCGTCACGGCGGCGCTTCGATGATGACGCCCGAGCAGTTGCAGGCGACGGTCAACGTGCCGGGACTCGTGCACATCCTCGGCAACAGCCTCGGCGTCAACGGCGTCGCGATCGAAGCCAAGTGGGTCGAATGCGGAACGCACGACGACATCGCCAACGAGGGTTGCAGCCTCGCGAGCCCGGGTCCGTACAGCCAGAACAACTACTTCACCCAAGGCGAGAACACGCCGCCATACTTCGTGGGGTTTAACTACTTGCAGGAATGCTCGCTGCCGGGGCCTTGGGGCGAATACACGGGTCAGGGCGATTCAGACCTTTACTGGAGAAACCCAAGCGCCAACTCCAGCGGCTCGACCGGATACTACAACTGGTTCCAATCCTTTAATGGCGCTGGTCCCGGCAGCCCTGCCGGTTCTCCGCCGTCAAATCTTACCGTGGACTGGTCGAATGGCGGAACACCGTGTGCCAACGGCAACAATAACGGCAACCCGAGTATTTCGTTCCTCGCGCTCGGCGTTGCCGGGTTTCTCGACAGCACAAACTGGAGCGACACGAGCCCCGGCGTCAGTGGCGCCTCGAGCACGGGCACGGGTCAAAGTGTCTTTGAGGCATTTGCCTGCCACCAGCGTGTATACGCGACGATCGCGGAATATCTCCAGGCAAATCCCTACCAACCTTTAGTCGAATGGCAGTCGCAAGAAGCAGATCCCAAGCAAAATCCTAATAACCAAATAGGGCTTCTGACCCCCGTCTACGATAATGGCCAGGGCGGCGCGTATGCTGCCGGCTTCACGAACATGTCGGTCTCGGCCGATGATGGCGCCATTGCGATACCCGAAGCTATCCAGTCGTTCGGGGCTTGGGAAGGCTTCACTGACAACGGGCATTTTCCGGGACAGGGTGGCGACCAGTGGAATGTGGCCGTACAAACCGTGTATGGCTGGGACGTGAACGTCGGCGCGGGCCAACCGCCCAACGATCCGACATACAGCAATCCGACATCCCCCGAGCAGGCCTGTCCGTGAGACACGGCGAGCGCGGTCAGGTCCTCCCCCTCTGGATTGGTGCGATCATCACCACGATGATGTTTGCCTTTATGGCGATGAACTACGGCAACACGCTGCGCTATCAGGTTCGGGCGCAAAATGCCGCGGACTCGTATGCGCAGGCCATCATGTCG
>Ga0302326_10012705_pt1 | contig 17913 bp, 14 predicted proteins | sample Palsa_T0_3_FD_202264 | JGI IMG/M metagenome (GOLD analysis project Ga0302326, IMG submission 202264) | Peat permafrost microbial communities from Stordalen Mire near Abisko, Sweden - Palsa_T0_3 | ecosystem: Environmental > Terrestrial > Soil > Palsa > Peat permafrost | place: Sweden: Abisko... | reverse complement strand
GCGGTCGTCTCTGTCCGCTCCGGAACTTGAAAGAACACGATTCCTCACACCTGACACTCTCTTTGCCTTCGTGGAAAGTTTGGAGGCGAAAGACGCTGGTAGGGAGGCGACAGTGCGGGGATATAAAGTGAAGGTGAATTACAAAAACGTCGATCAAGCCGGCAAGAATGATCGAACCACGGTTATCTCAAAGGTGCTCGCGGGGAGTTTGAAACAGATGGAAAAAAAGTGACATTGCGTCGTCCCATCTTCTCGATTATGTTGAAAGTTCGCAGCAACGCGGCGAACTATTAGTACGATGAAACCAAAGTTGCTTCATTTTGACGTAAGCACCGGCTTAAAGACCGTTCTTGGCAGCGAGCTTATCACCGATGACGAAGTGGCCGTTTTCGAGCTTGTTAAAAACTCCTTCGATGCGGACGCCCGGCATGTTGAACTCTTTTTCGCTGACCGAAAAATTGTGATCTCAGATAACGGCACAGGGATGACCTTCGCTGATATCAAAAGTAAATGGCTCTTCGTTGGCTACTCGTCAAAGCGCAATACAAATAAATCGGTTGATTTTCGGCACGGGATTGCAGAGCGTAAGCATTATGCGGGTAGCAAAGGTGTTGGACGCATTTCCTCTGATCGGCTGGGACAAATTGTAATACTTCAAACTAGGGCGAAGAAGGAGAAGTCCGGGCGTGTCCATCGTGTCAGAGTTGACTGGGCTCGTTTTGACAGAAATCACAAAGAGCATTTCGACAAGATCAAGGTGTCATATACAAATGACGCTAACATCTTCGAGGTTCCATCAGGGCTTAAAAATGTGACTCATGGCACTGTAATTTCTATTGAAAATACGAGACGACCGTGGGACCGAGATGCAATTCTTCGCCTTAAATCGGCGCTTGCCAAACTGATCAACCCGTTTGGAGCATCTGTAGACGGATTCACAATAACCATTCACGCGCCGTCTGAAGTTGCTGATGATAAGAAAGAAACAGCTCGATCCCGGAACAAAAATACAGAACCGGCTCCAAATTCGTTGGTTAATGGTGAAGTTGGCAATTTCATTTTTTCCACATTGCGGGAGAAAACGACTTTTTTAGATGTTCAAATCGACTCTACGGGGAAGTATTTAGAAAGCGCCTTGACTGATAGAGGTGAATTAATTTACCGAATTAGGGAACCCAACGAGTACCCATTGCTGACTAAGTCGGGGTTCAGGTGTGAGGTCTATTTTCTCAATACCTCGGCGAAATCCACTTTTGCCCGAAGGATGGGTGTTCCCTCGGTTCAGTTCGGATCGGTGTTTCTGTTCCGTAACGGTTTTCGGGTGTTCCCTATAGGCGACGAGGGTAACGACTGGTTCGGCATGGACCGTAGAAAACAACAAGGCTATGCCAGATTTCTCGGCACGCGTGATGTCATCGGACGAATCGACGTTTCTGGTGCGGATGACGCTTTTACCGAAGCTTCAAGTCGTAACACAGGATTGATTGAGACACCAGCCGTCGCCGAATTACGAGAATGCTTTACAGAACACTGCCTTAAACGTCTTGAGCGTTACGTGGTTCCCGTTACATTTGTTGATAAGGAGGACAAGAATACGAGCGATGTCTCTCGCCTTTTAACTGATCCAGGCAGAGCCCGTGTTGCGTCGGCAGTCGCGAAGTTGGTGGATAGCGACGACATTGAGCTCCTTGAATACAGTCACCAACTAATCGGAATTTTAGACGAACGCTCCGCTCAATTCGAAGCCTCCCTTGCCAGTCTCCGCTCCATTGCGGAAAAAACAAAGAATCGCGAACTATTTCACAATATTGAGGAGGCCGAGAAGCGGTTCGGAGAACTACGGCGTTCTGAGGAAGCGGCTCGTCGACAAGCGGACGAAGAGCGTATGGCAAAGGAGGCCGCTCAAACTCGGGCAGCTACGGCGGAAGAAAAGGCCAGTGTCGTGGTTGAGCAGCTCGAAGAGGAAAAGAAGCGAAGCCTATTCTTGGCTTCGATTTCTAGTCTTGATACAGAGACTATCATCAATCTTCATCATCAGGTGACAATTTACGCTGTAGATATCCAGCAGCAGATCGAGAATTTCCTCGTCTCAATTGCCGCGCAAAAATCCGTGCCAACCACGGATGTTGTTAGTGCTTTGGAAAGTATTACTCTTTTGAATCGGAAAGTCATGGGGATTGCCAAATTTGCGACAAAAGCGAATTTTCGGTTAGAATCGGAAATGATCAAGGCCGACCTGGGCGATTATATTCGACAGTACATTAGGGATGTCGCAAACGATTTTCTATTAGGCCCATTGTCGGCCACGGTTCAAAGCGACGACAAAGGGTTCATTCAGAAGTTCAAGCCTATTGATGTTTCTGTAGTCGTTGACAACTTGATTGCGAACGCCAAAAAGGCAAAGGCTACGAGAATTTCCTTCGATATTACCCATCCAAGCAAAAACGCGATCCACATTCGAGTTAGTGATAACGCTAAAGGATTTCATCATCGGATAACTGACCTGTCGCGCGTTTTTGAAAAGGGATTTACGATGACAGACGGCTCTGGTTTAGGGCTTTATCATGTCCAGCACGTATTGGGTGAAATGAATGGTACGATCGAGGCGCAAAGGGTAAAAGGCGCTGGAGCTGTTTTTCTTATTAGGATATCAAAATGAGATTAGACTTTAATATTCTATGGATTGAGGATCAACGGGATGCGGTTAAGGCTCAGGCTAAGAGGATCGACTATTTGGTACGAAAGGAGGGTTTTAGACTTCAAACCGAATTCGCAGCTTCGATCAAGGAGGCCAAGAAGTATTTAGCTTCAGATATCTTTGGCGATCACATCGACCTCATTCTCATGGACTATGACCTCGGGACGGGGCCGAAGGGTGATGATGGTCTTTTAGAAGTGCGAAAGACCTTTCCCTACAAGGATATAATATTTTATTCGGCGCGGGCAGCTGATTTGCTGGCACTCATGGCTAAGAAGAAGATTCAAGGTGTCTTTTGTTCAGACCGCGATGGATTACCGGACACTGTTGCAGGTGTTTGCGAAGCGCTTGTTAAGAAAGTTCTCGATATCGACCACTCACGCGGAATTATTATGGGGACCACCAGCGATATCGATAATTTTGTAAACGATTGTTTAGGTCTTACATGCGATGAGGGGAAAATTCCTGAAAATGCACTTAAAATAATTGCGAAGCGCATGGCCGAAATTCGTACGCGCTTCGAAAAGGATGCCGCAGCCATAGCCACGGCAGTTGATATGGCTACGCTTCTCAAAATATACAATCTGTATACGAGCGTGGATCGGCTTAACCTGCTGCGCAAGGTCCTCTCCGAACGGGCTAAGTATGACGACCAATGTAAGTCCATGAAAACCTATGTCACGGATACGATTCCCAGGCGGAATATTTTGGCCCATGTTCGCGTTCAACGCGAGGGTTTCTCCCGTAGGTTGATTTATAAGAACGGTAAGGAGTTCACGAGCCAGGAGATGAAAAAGCTTCGAGTAGAGCTTCTCGCATTTCAGGAGATGTTCGAAGGACTGGTAGATGTTCTCAAGATGAAAGAATAGCTTAGGGTCTGGAAAAACATCGCGCTAGAGTAAGCCCAATTGCCTCGGCCACCAAAGGGGGAACTGCATTTGCCACCTGGGTAAAGCGGGGAATCTCCTTTCTCCTCCGCTCGCCGCCGGTTGTATACTTTCCTTTGAAGCAAAACCAGTCCGGAAAGCTTTGTAATCGGGCGTTTTCCCGTACTGTTAATGCGCGAGGTTCACTATAATGGATCAAATCGTCGGGCATGCTAGTAATGGTTGGTGATGGATTATCAGGATCCAAGACCCTAATTGCGGATTTGCGTAAACCGAAGCTGGCGCGTCGTTCTAACGAGAGTGACACGTTGAGCCTTCCGTCAGAATGACAAAAAGCAATTATCTTCCTAAAGCGTGCCGCTATCTCGGGCTTATGCCGCGCCAGACGTGTATCGGAGACTTCGCCATTTACTCCAGCGTGCATAAGCTTTTGATACGATGTCAACGGTGCTCGATAAGCGATTTCCTCGAATCCGTGAAAATCCTTGCACGGTCTTTTACCGTTACGTGAGATTTCCAGATCGGAGATGGCTGCCCTCGCCCCAACTGGAATATTTGGAATTCCTTTCGACCTGAGAAAGGCATGGCGGCCGGCCTCGATTGAGTCAAACGGGCACCTACGAAATGCATCAGAGCAATCTCGGCGAATTGCGATGACGAAATAACGTTGTCGTCTCTGTGGAACGCCGAATTTGGAGGTATCGACCATTCTAGATGAGACAACGTAATTCTTGGAAAGTTCAGTTTGCAGCCAGACAGCGTAGTTTATTTTTCCATCGGGCGAGTTAGTATCGTCGAAATCAACAGTGATTCCCCTGACATTCTCGATTAAGACAATGCGAGGCTGTAAGAGCTCCACAAATTTAAGGTATGACTTAACGACATTATTGCGAGGATCGTTAGGATCGCGTCGACCAGCGGTTGAAAATCCTTGGCAGGGCGGGCCACCTACAAGTAGGTCAACCGATTTGGCGATCTTGGTCAACGGAAGGCGATACTGTTTTAGGACCTCTTTAACGCTCAAAGGCGACTGAGGAAGCCATTTTGGCCACGAAAATTTGAGTGGGGATTCAGTAGATATCAGATTAGCTTGGAGTGTCTCAAACGCATTCACGTCTTGCTCAATTGCGAATAACCCATTCCATCCTGCTTGGAGCAAGCCTAAGCTAAGACCGCCGCAACCTGCGAAAATGTCGACGAATGTACGCGAGGATTTCTGGGCTTTGATTTTGTATCGCTGTGTGTGTTGTCCCATTTAAAATCCTAAACCTTCATGCACAAGGTAATTGCAAAGCCGCTGCGGCGTTATTTTGTGGCTGTAACACGGTGTGTAACGGAGTTATGTTGCTTTATGAGCTTTTGTTAAAAGTGCCTCTCGCAACCAGTCGGATTTCTTTTGGCCGCTCTCGCGGATGGCCTTTAAAATTTCTCGATGTTCGGTTGGTGCAAGCCGAGTCGAAATGAAAATGGAGCGTGACTCCGTCTGGAGGGCGCTGGGTCGTCCCATTTTCCTTTTTCCTTTGTGTGTCACAAAAGTTCTTGCCTTTTTAGTCCTTATGTGTCACAAAAAGAGAAATTCTGCAAGCGATGAAAACAATTCACAACGGTAACGATGTTCAAAAATCTGTCGGCATTTGGATTCGCGTTTCAACGGAGGATCAAGCGAAGGGGGAGAGTCCAGAGCATCACGGGCAGCGCGCAAAATATTACGCGCAAGCGAAAGGCTGGGACGTGCGAGAGGTCTATCACTTGGAGGCGGTCAGCGGAAAATCGGTGCTCCAGCATCCCGAAACGCAACGCATGCTTGCCGATATTCGCCGGGGGCATATCAGCGCGATCATTTTCTCCAAGCTCGCCCGTCTCGCCCGCAATACGAGAGAGCTTTTAGATTTTGCCGACATTTTCCGCTCCTGCGACGCTGACTTGGTGTCCCTTCAAGAATCAATCGATACGTCAACGCCTGCCGGTCGGCTTTTCTACACGATGATCGCGGCAATGGCGCAATGGGAGCGGGAAGAGATCGCGGAGAGGGTTGCGGCCTCGGTTCCGATTCGCGCCAAGCTCGGCAAGTCGCTTGGTGGCGCGGCACCGTTCGGTTATCAGTGGGTGGATAAGAAGCTCCTTCCTGATCCAGAGGAAGCTCCGGTGCGTCGGCGGATATACGAGCTTTTTGCAGACCATCGGCGACGTAGGACTGTGGCGCGGATTCTCAACGATGCGGGACACCGCACCCGAAACGGCTCCAAGTTTTCCGATACGACAATCACGCGCCTTTTGGAAGACCCGACCGCCAAGGGGCTTCGGCGGGCCAATTACACCCAGAGCCTCGGCCAGAAAAAGCATTGGAAAATGAAGCCGACTTCGGATTGGGTATTCCAGGAAGTCGAGGCAATCGTTCCGGAAGAATTGTGGGAAGCGTGCAATGGCATCTTAACCGGCCAAAGGGGAGCTTCGAAGCGCACGACAAAACACGCCGTCCAACTTTTCGCCGGAGTGGCATATTGCGCCTGCGGCCACAAAATGTATGTGCCGACCAACACGGCAAAATACACCTGCCTGTCATGCCGCAATAAAGTGCCGACCGATGATCTTGAAGCCGTTTTTTTCGAACAGCTTCGCGACTTCTTGCTCTCGCCGGAAGACATCACCGCGCACCTGAAACAGGTCGATGAAACGATTGGGCAAAAGGAAGAAATCGTTTCCGGCCTGCGTCGTGAACTCGAAAAAGTGAACACCGAAATGGATGTCGTTTATCGCCTCTACGTGGAAAAGCAGATTTCTTCGGAAGGCTTCGGCAAGCGCAACCGTCCATTGGAGGAAAGGGCAAAGCAGATCGAAGATGAAATTCCGTGCCTCCAGGCCGAAGTCGACGTGCTCAAAATAAGCCTGCTTTCGAGCGATGAAAACCTCAACGCCGCTCGCAACCTCTACGGTCAGTGGCCGAAGCTCTCCTTTGAGGACAAACGAAAAATCGTCGAGAACATCGTCGAGCGCATAACCGTTGGCGACGGCGAAATCAGCATCGAACTCTACTACCTCCCCTCCGTGAAAGACGTAACAAAAGAGCAACACAACGTCATGGGTTCATTGCGCTCACGAGCATGAACTCGGAGGGGAACGTCATCGAGCCGGCGGCGCGCGAAATCGTTACTTTCCCCTCTTCTATCGGTTGGCGGAGCACTTCGAGCGTCGAACGTTTGAACTCGGGAAGCTCGTCGAGAAAGAGCACTCCGTTATGGGTTATGCTCACTTCGCCGGGGGTCGGATTCGTCGAGCCGCCCAGCAGGCCGGCATCGGAAATCGTGTGGTGCGGAGAGCGGAACGGGCGCGTCGTGACGAACGAATGCGCCGGGTCGAGCAGCCCGCAAATGCTGTGTATCTTGGTGGTCTCGATGGCCTCCTCCAGCGTCATCGGCGGGATGATGGTGGGAATCCGTTTCGCCAGCATCGATTTCCCCGAGCCGGGCGGCCCGATCATCAAGATATTGTGTCCGCCGGCGACGGCCACTTCGATCGCGCGTTTCACGTGCGGCTGGCCTTTGACGTCCGCGAAATCCACGTCGTAACGCCGATGCGCGTCAAAAAAGTTATCTTCCTTCACCGGCGCGAGCATCCGCTCACCTTTCAGGAATTCGAATGTTTCACGCAGGCTGGTCACGCCATAAACGTCCAGCCCTTTGACAATCGCCGCTTCACGCGCGTTGAACTCCGGCACGAAAAGCGCCTTCTTTTTCCTGCGGCGCGCTTCGATGGCAATGGGAAGGACGCCCTTCACCGCGCGCACCGCGCCGGTGAGGGCCAGTTCGCCGACGAACGCGTATTGCTCAAGACTTGGGAGATCGACATCTTCGCCCGTTGCGATCATGCCGAGCGCGATGGGCAGATCGAAGCTCGGCCCCTCTTTCTTGATATCGGCGGGAGCGAGATTGATGGTGGTGCGCCCCCTGGGCCAGCGGTAGCCGCTGTTGCTGATCGCGGTCACAACCCGATCCCGGCTTTCCTTGACGGCGGCATCGGGCAATCCCACGATGATGATGGCGGGGTTTCCCCCCGCGACATTCACCTCGATCTCGACCTCGAACGCATCGACGCCGTAAACGGCGGCCGAGGAGATTTTTGCGAACATCTCAAGGGAGGCTCGCAAAAAGAGAATGGAAAGTCGATGGACAAAGAGCTATCCGTCGAGGAGCCAGTCGTCGTGGACCCGAACCCTCTTTCCTTCGCGATATTGCAGGTAGAACAAAACGAGAAGCGCGACGGTGTAGGCCGGCAGGATGATACCGATGTATCGGTCGATAAAGGCGGCGACATCCAGCAAGCGAGCGAGATACTTCAGAAAGGACGGCGCATTATTCGCCGTGTAGTGGCTGATGTTCACCGATCCATGGAATCGGGAGGGAATCCATCCACCGACGGCCACGCCTCCCACCGCGACCGCTCCGACGGCCACGGCTCCCGCCGCAACGACGCCTATCGCCATTGCGGCATACGCAAGGCCGCCGATGCCCAGGCAGGCCCAGGCGAAAAGCAGGCCAAACGCGAAGGCTCCCACGCTGAAAATCCCAATCGCGGCGCCGCCGATGGCGAACACCCCCACGGCAAACGCGCCGAAAGCAAAAATCCCCACGGCCCTCGGCCCAATGGCGATCACGCCACGAGCCGTTCCATGGGAGCGAATGTCGATCCACGGGAACGGCCCGCGGAGCCGGTATCCGATGACCTTCGGCGAACCATGCTTGCGCAAGGCCTCGAGCACCGCTTCTTCCCTCGAGAGGCCGCCAGCGGCCAGATCCTCCACCTTTTGCAGGAGATGGTCCTTCAATTCCTGCCGGATGGCTTCGGACTCCGGCTCCAGTTTATTCGCATAAACAAGGACGCGGTCGATATAACGATCAAGGATGCTTTTCATGCGGCAAATCCGGTTTTCGATTGGCTGAATTCGGGGACGGGGTTCTCGCCCAGGACCGTATTCATGACTTTCTTGAGAGAAGCCCACTGGAGGCGGCTGTCGGAGAGCGCCTTTTTGCCCCTGCTGGTAACCCGGTAATAACGGCGTTGCCGTCCGGTCTCCCCCGTGCGCCAGGACGACTGGATGAGTTTGCGTTCCTCGAGCCGGTGAAGGACCGGGTAAATCGTCCCCTCCCCCGTTTTCAAAACTCCGGGCGCCCTGGCGTTGAGATCCTGGACCATCTGATAGCCGTAGCTGGGGCCTTCGCTGAGGACAGCCAGCAGCAGAGTGTCCATATTGCCATCGAGGGTTTTCTTGGAAAGTTTCATGGCCTGATGGCATATAGCCTTATACCATAAGGTATCTCCGTCAAGCTTTTGTTTTTCCCGTCTCAGTTCGCCGGAGGCACGACAAAGAGGGTAATGCTCTGCGCCGGAAGGGTTAGGCTGAGATTGCCGTCCGCGACATGGAGATCGGCGCCCTGCTTGATGGCATTGGCGGAGGTCATCTGCCAGACATGGGCTTGGGCCCCGGCGGCGAAATGACTCATTTGCAAAGCGCAATCCGTCGTTCCAGCCGGCACTTTGTTGATGACCATCACGGTGAGCGCACCGTCGCCGGTGCGCACCGCGGCAAATGCGGAAAGGTTGTCGGGATTGGGCGCGGCGGCGCGGACGCTGATGTCGCCGAAAGCGCCTCCATGGCCGTCGTAGTTGCGGTACATTTGCATGGCTTTGTAAACAGGCGTGGTCGCGCCGGGCGTGGTCCAGCGGACGCCGTAATCGAGGCCTTCGCGTCCGAAGATGCCTTCGACGTCAGCCTGGGCGGTCGCGCCGTTAATGTGGCCTTCCGCTCCCCAATTGTACTCCGTCACACCGATGGGCGTGCCGGGAAAGTAATGCCGGCCGGCCCATTCGCGCAGGCGCGGGATGAGGCGGACCTTGTCATGGATCCAACTTTCATCCACGTAGTTCGGATCCCACAGGGAGCGCGTGGAGCGGTTGCGCAGAAGTTGCTTCGCGGCCGAGACGTCATCGCCGAATTCTCCGCCTTGGGGATAATAGTGGACGGTGAGAGCATCCAGGACTCTCCTTCCGCCGGGCAGGCTCACCCGCTTGAGTTGGTCGAGCAGCCACGGAATGTAATCCTGCCCGCCATGCGCCGCGCGGTCAGGGTAGCCCGTATAGTTGTGCGAGGCCCCCCACTGCTGGTCGTAGCCGCTGTAAAGGTACCCGCCCCAGCCCCATTCCTCCGGGCCGGCAACGAGGGCTCCGGGGTCGGCTTCCTTGATGCGGGTTGCGTAGTCGACGATTTTTCCCTCGATCTCAGCCATGGTCGGCCCGGTCGGATGGACGTCCCGGTGCGTGGAAAACCAGATGCTCGGCTCGTTGTCGGTGAAATAATAGCGGACGCCGCCGTGGAGGCTGTCGCCCCATTTGCCGGCGAGGTGCTCTATCCAGGTTTTCTGGAAAGAGGAGTCGCAGGAAACGTCGGCGTCGTTCGGATCGTTTCCAGCGACGTATTTTCCCGTGCTTTTCAGGATGCCATTGCCAGCATCGGGAAAGTAGGGGTGATCGGCGGCCGTCTGCTCGCCGTATTTCGCCTGGGAGAAACTGGCCAGTTTTGCTCGATTCGCGCCGAGTTTGGCGACCCAGCCGATCATTGGGACTGTGATCATCGGTTGGGCGCCCCCACCCTTGCTGGCTGCGACGAAATCATCTCCCGCCGCCCCGGCGACGGCGCTGCTTTCGCCGATGCTCTCGAAGTAAAAGTCGGAGGCGTGGTTGAAGGCATTCAGCCGCCAATTGTACCGGGTGGCGGTGTTTCCGCCGAAGCGATTGAGAGGGGCGTTTATGCCCGCGAGCGCCGAGGCGCTGCCGAAAGCGACGCCGTAGATGTTCGGGTTGATGGGATGCCTGTCAGCGGCCGCGTCGACGGCGACGGTGACGACGGCGTTCTGCGCAAACGCGGAGCCGGCCGACAGCACGAGGCAGGAACAAACGGAAAGGACAAGTTTGCGCATCAGTTTGTGATACATCGGCGGCCAATGGCGCGCCAGCGCGACGGCAAAACAGGATCAGCGAAAAAAGCCTGTGAATGTTCGGAGATTTGATCGCGGCTTTGTAATTGAGGGGCGCCAATGCAAGAATACACCCCTCGTGATTACATCCGAAAAGGCTGATGCTGAAAACGTCGTGCGCGTGCCGATGCCGCCCCCGGCTGTTCTTGGCATTCTGCTGGCAATCAGTTTTTCGCATCTGCTCAACGATGCGATCCAGGCGCTGATTCCGGCTATCTATCCCCTTTTGAAGGAGGCCTACCATCTGGACTTCGCCCAGGTCGGCCTCATCACGCTCACTTTTCAATGCACGGCTTCCATCCTGCAACCCGTCGTCGGTCTTTATACAGATCGCAAGCCGCTCCCTTATTCGCTCGCGGCGGGCATGGGCGTGACGCTCGTCGGCTTGGCGCTCCTGTCGAGGGCGGGAAGTTTCCCCGCCATCGTTTTTTGCGCCGCGCTCGTCGGAGTGGGTTCGGCGGTGTTTCATCCGGAGTCTTCACGGGTGGCGCACATGGCGTCGGGCGGACGGCACGGCTTCGCGCAGTCGCTTTTTCAAGTGGGCGGCAATGCGGGCAGCGCGCTGGGGCCGCTATTGGCGGCGTTGATCGTCGTGCCGGGAGGGCAGGCGCGCGTTCTCTGGTTTTGCCTGGCGGCGTTTGCCGGCATCCTCATTTTGTGGAACGTCGGAAGCTGGTACCGGGTGAATCGATTCAGGATCGAGGGGAAAACCCAGCGGCCCCGGGGTCACGTCGAACTTCCCGCCGGAAGGGTAATCTTTGCCCTGGCGATCCTGGGGTTGCTCATCTTTTCGAAGTACTTCTACCTGGTCAGCCTCACTAATTATTACACCTTCTATTTGATCAGTAAGTTCCACGTCTCCATACCCACCGCGCAGATCTATCTCTTCATTTTTCTTTTTGCCGTGGCTGCCGGGACGTTGATCGGAGGCCCGGCCGGGGATCGTTTTGGCCGGAAAGTGGTGATCTGGGTTTCCATCCTGGGAGTGGCTCCCTTCACGTTGATATTGCCGTACGCGGGGCTTTTCTGGACGTGTGTTCTGAGCGTCGTCATTGGGCTCATTTTGTCATCGGCCTTCTCGGCGATACTCGTTTACGCGCAGGAGTTGGTTCCGGGGAATGTGGGGATGATCGCCGGCATCTTTTTCGGCTGGGCATTCGGGATGGCTGGAATCGGCGCGGCGGTGCTGGGGATTCTCGCGGATCGCACGAGCATCGGTTACGTTTTCCACGTCTGCTCGTTTCTGCCTTTGATAGGCTTGCTCACCGGGTTTTTGCCTGACATTGGCGGAAGAGCCGGGCTGCGCCGGTAATTTCACGGGCCGCTTTTTTCGACCAGCTTTTCCCATTCCGCGGTCACGCGCGCGAGGTCGTCGGCGACGGCCAGCAACTCGCGATTGAGTTGCATCGCCTGGCCGCCCGATTCGTAAGTCTCCGGCTTTTCAAGTTCCGCCGTCAGCCGCTTCTGCTCTTCTTCCAGGCTTAGTATGCGCATCTCCAGTTCCTTGACGCGCTTTTCGCGGTCGCGCCTCACCTTGGATTCCGTTTTGCGTTCTTCGGCTTCGGCGCGTTTCTGCTCGCGCATTTCGCGCATGCCGGGAGGGGAAGCGGACAGGCCGGCCTGCGCGGGCAGGATGGGCTGCGCGTTTTGCAGTTTGCCGCCGGCGGTCAGAGCGGAACGAGCGGAGCCGGCGCGGGATTTCTCGAGGTAGTAATCGTAATCCCCCGCGTACGGGGTGAGCTTTCCGGCGTTGACGTGAAGGACGGTTTTGGCGATGGCTCGGATGAAATGGACATCGTGGCTGATGAAGATGAGCGTCCCTTCAAATTGTTGCAAAGCTCCGATGACCGCGTCGATGCTTCCGATATCGAGGTGCGTCGTCGGCTCATCCATCAACAGCAGATTGGGCGGGTCGAGCAGCAATCTTACCAGGGCCAGGCGCGTCTTCTCGCCGCCGCTGAGGACGGCGACGGGCTTGAACACGTCGTCGCCGCGGAAGAGGAAGGATCCAAGAACGGTGCGGGCGGTCTGTTCGGACACCGGATTTCGCATGTCCAGCGCGCTTTCGAGCACCGTATGGCGCGGGGTCAGCATCTCGACGCGATGCTGGGAAAAGTAGCCGGCCTTGACGTTGTGCCCGAGTTCGCGCGTCCCCTTTTGCACAGGGATGACCCCGGCAAGAAGCTTGAGGAGCGTCGATTTCCCCGCGCCATTCGGCCCGACGAGGACGGTGCGCTGGCCGCGCTCAGCCTCGAAATTCAGGCCGGTGTAAACGACGAGGTCGCCATAAGCGTGATCGACGTTTTCAAGCCGGATGGAGCGCGTTCCGCCGCGCGGCGGCTGCGGGAATCGGAAATGGACCGTCTTCTCGCGCGCGACGGGCGCCTCGATCTTCTCCATCCGCTCGATCTGCTTGAGCTTGCTCTGGGCCTGCGCGGCCTTGGTGGCCTTTGCCCGGAAACGGTCCGCGAACTCCTGCAACGCGTCGATCTCGCGCTGCTGGTTCTTGTACGCGGCGAGATGCTGCTCCTCCCGCGAAGCCTTTTGCTCGACGTAAGTGTCCCAATTCCCCCGATACCGCTGCAAGCGCTGCCGGCTGATCTCGACGATGGAACCGACGAGCTGGTTCAGAAATTCGCGGTCGTGCGAAACCATGACGATCGCCCCGGAATAGTTGCGCAGGTAAGCCTGCAACCAGACGAGCGATTCGAGGTCGAGGTGGTTGGTCGGCTCATCGAGCAGCAACAGGTCGGGCTCCTGCACGAGCAGGCGAGCCAGGTGCGCCCGCATGATCCAGCCGCCGCTCAGCGCTTTGGCGGGCCGCTCAAAATCCGATTCGCGGAACGCCAGGCCGGCGAGAATCCGCTTTGCCTTCGCTTCGAGCTGCCAGCCGTCGTGCTCGCCGAAGGTGTGAAGCGCCTCGTGATGCTCGACGGAATCTTCCGCCGTCGTGCTCAGGATGCGCCGCGCCGCGGCCAATTCCGGCGTGACGGCGCACGCCAGTTCCAGGACGCTCTCGTCGCCTGCCTGCGCGCTCTCCTGCGGCAGGTAGCCAAGGGTCGCCGATTTCTCGAGGACGATCTTCCCCTCATCCGGAGAGCCGTCGCCGAGGATGAGGGAAAACAGGGTGCTTTTCCCCGCGCCATTCGGGCCGACGAGTCCGACGCGGTCGCCCCGGTTCACCTGGAGAGACGCGTCCACGAAGAGCATGCGGCCGCCGAAGCTTTTCGTTACCTGGGAAATCGTGAGCATGAAGGCGGTGACTCTCGCCAACTGTGGCGGCTCGCGCAAGATAGTATATAATTCGAGCGCCTTCCATGCCTCCCGTCCCGCTTTTACCCGCGCTCAAACAATACTTCGGCTTCTCCTCTTTCCGCCCGCTCCAGGAGGAGATCATCCGCGACGCGCTCGACGGCAAGGATGTCTTCGCGCTGCTCCCCACCGGCGGCGGCAAATCGCTCTGCTTCCAGTTGCCGGCCCTCCTCCGGCCAGGGCTGACCCTGGTCGTCGCGCCTCTGATTTCATTGATGAAAGACCAGGTCGATGCCTTGCAGGCGAGCGGCGTGGCGGCGACACTCCTCAATTCTTCGATCGATGCCGCCGAATCGCGCGCGCGTTTCCGCGATCTCCACGGCGGCAAGTTCCGCCTTCTTTACATGGCTCCGGAAAGGCTCATGCTGCCCGGGTTCCTCGAACACGCAAAACGCTGGAACGTCAACCTGATAGCCATCGATGAGGCGCATTGCATCAGCGAATGGGGGCATGATTTCCGCCCCGAATACCGCCAGCTATCCCAGTTGAGGGATCACTTTCCGGGCACGCCGCTCATGGCGCTCACCGCCACCGCCACGGAGCGGGTGCGCGCGGACATCGTGCGGCAGTTGGAAATGAGGGATGCCGGCTGTTACGTGGCGAGTTTCAACCGGCCGAATCTCACTTACAGGGTGCTGCCGAAGGCGAAGCCTTACGACCAGGTGCTGAAATTCATCCGGTCGCATCCGAAGGAAAGCGGGATCGTCTATTGCCAGAGCCGCAAGACGGCGGAGAGCGTCGCCGGGCGTCTGAGCGGCGACGGCATCCTGGCGAAACCGTATCACGCCGGGCTGACCCCCGAAGAGAGGGCCGGCCACCAGGAGAAATTTCTTCGGGATGAAGTGCGCGTCATCTGCGCGACGATCGCCTTCGGCATGGGAATCAACAAGCCGAACGTCCGCTTCGTCATTCACTACGATCTGCCGAAAAACATCGAGGGGTATTACCAGGAGACCGGCCGCGCCGGACGCGACGGGCTGCCGGGCGAATGTCTGCTGCTTTTCAGCGCGGGTGACGTTGTCAAACAAACACAATTCATCCAGGAGAAGTCCGATCCGGCGGAACAGCGTTTCGCCCGCGAGCAACTGCAAGGCATGGTCCACTACGCCGAGTCCGCGGGTTGCCGGCGCGCCGGTTTGCTCGCCTACTTCGGAGAAACATGGCCCGGCGAAAACTGCGACGGCTGCGACAACTGCCTTTCCCCCAGGGAAACCTTCGACGGCACGCTTGTCTCCCAGAAACTGATGTCCTGCGTTTACCGGATAAAGGAAAGGAGCGGCTTTAATTTCGGGCTGAACCACGTCATCGAAGTGCTCACCGCTGGCGCGACCGAGGCCGTGCGCAAGTGGCATCACGAAGAACTCTCCGTTTTCGGGATAGGCCGGGAAATGAACAAAGCCCAATGGCAGGCAATCGGACGCGAGCTGGTCCGGCTCGGCCTCCTAAAGCAGACGGCGGATAAATTCACCGTCATGGAACTGACCCCGGAGGGATTGGCCGCGCTTAAACAGAAAAAGGCAATCCAACTGACGAAGCCCATCCCGGTTGCCACCGCGCCCGCGCGCGCGAAACGAAGCGGAGAGATAGACTGCGACGAGGTGCTCTTCGAACGGCTTCGCACGTTGAGAAGGCGCATCGCCGACGAGCGTGGCGTGCCCGCCTATGTTATTTTTTCGGATGTCACCCTTCGGGTGATGGCCCGCGATCTTCCCATGAATGAAGAGCAGTTCGGACGGGTGATCGGCGTCGGCGAACAAAAGCTGCGGGAGTTCGCCGGGGCGTTCGTGGGCGAGATAGCGGCGTATCGGACCGAACACGCGAATCTTGGGAAAAATTGAAGCCGGATTCGATCCGGTTCCCTTTCCTGGCGAAGGCTCGCGCGCTGTAGATAAGCTCCCTTTTCGCCGTCAAACGGAAGTTGGAGCAGACTTCGGATGAATTTAGATTTTGCGCCGAAGCAGGAAACGTGCAATACTGGATTAGTTTCCAAAGGATTTATGCAGGTATCAAGACACCATGTTAAACGGCGGGCGAGCCAGGGGACGCTCGAAGGTTCCGCCCGCCAGCGGATCGTTGCCGGCGCCCAGTGCCATTTTTTCGCCCACGGGTTTCGCGGCGTCACCATGGACGATCTGGCGGAAGAGCTTGGGATGAGCAAGAAAACCCTGTATGCCAACTTTCGAAGCAAAACAGCGCTCCTTGAGGCTGTTCTCGTCGATAAGTTTCACCGGGCTGACGCGGACCTTGGGCAGGTGACGTCTGGCGGCTTGCCCGACATCGTTTCCACGGTGCGGCAACTCCTGGCCTGCCTTCAGCGGCACTTGCAGGAAATTCAGCCGCCGTTTGTGCGCGATATGCACCGGAACGCGCCGGAAATGTTCAAGTCGATTCAGGGCAGCCGCCGCAAGCTGGTCGAACGCCATTTCGGAAAGGTGCTGACCGAGGGGCGCAGGAAGGGAATCATCCGCAAGGACATCCCCACCGGGCTGATGATCGAGATTTTACTCGGGACGATCGATTCGATCATCAATCCGGCGAAAATCGTGGAGCTCGATGTGACCCCGGATACCGCCCTTTCAACGATCCTCACGATCTTTTTTCATGGCGTGATCGCGGAACGCAACCGGTCAAAACCATGAGAAGATCGGACATCGCGGCTCGCGGTCGAAGGGGGCTTCTTTGCCTGAGCGGGGCGGTCATGCTGCTCGGGCTTCTCGCCGGTTGCGGCCACACGAAGCGCAGTCGCGTTCAGGGTTATGTCGAGGGCGAGTTCGTTTACGTTTCCTCTCAACTGGCGGGACCGCTGCAAAGCCTCAATGTGCAACGGGGAGCGCAGGTGAAGGCCGCCGACCCCCTTTTTCGAACTCGACCGCACGGTGGAAAAAGCGGCACTTGACCAGGCGAAAGCCTCGCTGACGTTTTCCGAGAAGGATTTTGAGCGGCAGGAGCAGCTCGCCCTCCCTCCCACCGCCGTGACGACGGTGCGCGATTTTCAACTGGCGCGATCAGCGCGCGACCAGGACAGGCAACGACTCGCCCAGGCTGAGTGGAATTTTTCGCAAAAGCACCAGACGGCGCCTCAGGCCGGTCTGGTCTTCGACACACTTTATCGGGAGGGGGAGTGGGTTGACGCGGGCCACCCTGTTGTCGTTTTACTCCCGCCCGAGGACATCGAGGTGCGCGCCTTTGTCCCGGAAGCAGAGATCGGCAGGATTCACCCCGGCGATCAAGTCCAGGTTTTTGTCGACGGTGTCACCGAGCCTTTCACGGGGACGTTGCGCTACATTTTTCCAGAGGCGGAATACACCCCTCCGGTCATCTACAGCGAGGAAAGCCGCGGCAAGCTCGTGTTCATGGTCGAGGTCGACTTCGACCGCGAGACCGCCGCCAAACTGCATCCCGGCCAGCCCGTGGACGTGGAGTTTGGCCGTTGAGTTATGGCCGATGATTTCGCCATCGACGTCAAAGGCATGACGAAGCGTTATGACAAACGCACCGTCGTCAACAACATCGATCTTCAGGTTCGCCCCGGGGAAATCTACGGCTTTCTCGGACCCAACGGCAGCGGCAAGACGACCTTTATCCGCATGCTCTGCGGGCTGCTGCACCCGGATGCGGGAAACGGCACCTGCCTCGGCCATGACGTGATCAAGGAGAGCGAATTAATCAAGCTGCAAGTCGGCTACATGACGCAGCGGTTTAGTTTTTACGAGGATTTGAGCATCGCGGAAAATCTCGATTTTGTCGCCCGGATGTACAGCATGCCGGACCGGCGGGAGGCGGTGCAAAAAAGCATCGAGCAACTGGGGCTTTCCGGCCGCGAGAAGCAACTGACGGGGCAGCTTTCCGGCGGGTGGAAGCAGCGCATGGCCCTGGCCGCCTGCCTGATCCACAAACCTAAATTGCTCCTGCTCGATGAACCCACGGCAGGTGTCGATCCCAAGGCCCGGCGCGATTTTTGGGAGCAGATTCAACTCTTGGCGGCCCA
>Ga0302326_10012701_pt1 | contig 17916 bp, 17 predicted proteins | sample Palsa_T0_3_FD_202264 | JGI IMG/M metagenome (GOLD analysis project Ga0302326, IMG submission 202264) | Peat permafrost microbial communities from Stordalen Mire near Abisko, Sweden - Palsa_T0_3 | ecosystem: Environmental > Terrestrial > Soil > Palsa > Peat permafrost | place: Sweden: Abisko... | reverse complement strand
TATTTTTACCTGGTGACTGGTCACGTGACGATCCGGGCCGGCGGGTTCCGGCCCGCCCGCCGGGTCGCGATCCGGACGGTGAGCCACGCCCCGGCCCGGGTGACAACGACCCAGGTCACGCAGGCCACAAGCACGCCGGCGATGACGTCGAGGAAGAAGTGGTTCCCGGTCGCCACCACGACGAGCGTGGTGGCGAGGGGGTAGGCGACCGCGAGGGCACGCAGCGCCCAGTGCCGCACGACCGGGTAAAGCGCAAGGGCGCACCACACCGCCCAGGCCACGTGCAGGCTCGGCATCGACGCGTACTTATCCCCCGCTCCCCCGCGGTGCTGCCCACCCCGCCCGGCCGCCCGGGCACCGGGTGGGTGCGGCGCTAGGCCAGCTGCAGCGCCGTGCTCACCCTGAGCGGCCGCCCGACGCATGTCCGGCCGCCTGGTAGGCGGAGACGAGATTGTTCCGGGTGGCTACGGTGCCGGGGTGGGCGTCGCCGAGAACCCGCTCACAGTCGGCAAAGGTCCGCTCCAGTAGCGAGATGGCCTGGTCCAGCCGCCCGGCCGCCCGGTAGGCGAGAGCGAGGTTGTTCCGATTGGCCATGGTGCCGGGATGGGTGTCGCCGAGGGTCTGCTCGCGGTCGGCAAGGGTTCGTTCCAGTAGCGGGATGGCCTGGTCCAGCCGCCCGGCCGCCCGGTAGGCGAGAGCGAGGTTGTTCCGGTTGGCCATGGTGCCGGGATGGGTGTCGCCGAGGGTCTGCTCGCGGTCGGCGAGGATCCGCTCGTACAGCGGGATAGCCTGGCCCAGCCGCCCGGCGTCCCGGTAGGCGGAGGCGAGGTTGCTTCGGGCGGCGAGGGCGCCGGGGTGGGTGTCGCCCAGGACCCGCTCACAGTCGGCGAGGGTCCGCTCGTACAGCGGGATGGCCCCGTCCAGCCGCCCGGCGTCCCGGTAGGCGGAGGCGAGGTTGTCCCGGGTGGCCAGGGTACCGGGGTGGGTGTCGCCCAGGACCCGCTCACAGTCGGCGAGGGTCCGCTCGTACAGCGGGATAGCCTCGTCCAGCCGCCCGGCGTCCCGGTAGGCGGAGGCGAGGTTGTTCCTGGCGGCCAGGGTGCCAGAGTGGGTGTCGCCCAGGACCCGCTCACAGTCCTCCGTCAGCGGCTCACCGTACCTGACGGCCTGGGCGGCACTTTCGCCGAGTTCGTTCATGCACCACAATGCCCACCCGCGCAGGCTTAGCAGCTCTCTGGCCACTTCGGTGTCATCGGCGTGGAGGTAGGGGGCGAGATGCTCGCTGAGTGCCATCACTTGCTGGATGATGTCCCTGGCGGCCAGCCGGTTATGCCGCGGCTGATCCAGCAACCGGGTGACGGCGGACAGCAGGCCGCAGGTGCTGGCGCCGAGAACGGCCAGGCTGCCGTCGTGGGCGCGCCGTTCACGGGCCAGACGCATGATCAGGGGGGGCCCGAGAACGGTGGAGCCGGCACCGCTGAGTGTCACCAGCGAGGCGCCCGCCAGTCGATCCAGCGCCATATCAAGCTGCTCCGGCGCGGACCCACCGGCCTCCCCCTGCCTGCGCCGGCTCCGCCAGCGCCGCGTTACTGGCCCGGAGACGGCACCTACCGGTCCGGCGGCATACAGAAGTGGCCGGGGGACTCCCTCGGTGGACAGCAACGACACCACATCGATGAGCAGCGTGGACAGTCCCGTCATGTTACCCGCGGTGCAATCCAGAGCCAGCATCACGGCCCCGGCGACTCGCGGCGGGTAGGGCTGCTCGTCCTCAGCCTGAAGGAGATGCTCCTGCACCGGGACGGACCGCAACCGGTTCAGGTACGTCCGGTAATCCAGCTGCTGGGCCGCGATCACGGTCGCCGCCTGAGCCAACGCCAGCGGAAGGCACCCTAGCTCCCGCGCTACCTCCGACGCACCATCAGCGCTGGCCCGGCTAGTCCGCTGGGCCAAGAATGCCAGCGCCTCCTCCTCCGAAAACACATCCACCGGTACCGGCTTGCCGATGTTGGCCGGTCCCGTACCGGTGCTGGTGATTACCACCTGGGCCTTCCCCGCCGCGGGCAGGAAACGCCGAAGCCCATCCAGGTCAGTGACGTTATCGAACACCACCAGGCACCGCTCCCCGTCGGCCTCCAGCCGGTCGCGCACCAGGGCCGCGATATCCTCCAGGCTCGCGTCGGGCTCGCCGATGCCTAGCCGGGCCGCCACCACCGCAAGCCCGTTCAACGCCTTGGTCGTGTTTGCAGCGTTGACCCAGCCCACCAGCCGCCAGCTCGCGTCAATACACGATCGCGCATAGGCCGCCGCGACGTGTGTCTTGCCGACCCCGAGCATCCCGGTCAGCACGCGGACCACGGACACACCCGGCCCGTCAGCTCCTAGCGAATCCAGCAACACTTCCCGCGGCTGGAACGCGGGCGGCGGCTGCGGCACTTCACCCGCCACCACCTGCCCGGCCGCGAGCACGGCGGGCACCCGGACGGACAGCGCGTCAATGTACTCTTGAATGTACTGATTCTCTTGGGCGGCGTGACCGGTGAACCTAGTATCGGAGCCGTTGGGTACCTCTATCAGAGCCTTGGATTCCCCAGCTCCGGTATTGCCGCCCATCTCCGCCAGGCCTCTCGAATCAGGCGGGGCGCGACCGGAAGATGTTCGTCCGCGATCGGGCCCTATCCATGAGGTTCGTCAGCGCCTGGGCATCAGCCATCAAATCAGCATAACGCTTGCCATGTCGCCCGAGCAGCCTCCTGCCTGGCCAGCATCAGCTCCCCTGCGGGCGGGCAATTCGGGATGAGCTGGCCGACTGGTGCGGGCGCGCCGACGGAGCCGGTGCTGACGCTGCTCGAGGCGGCCCGGTTGCGCACCGCGGCCCATCGGGCCGGGCCTGACCGACATCACCGCGGCCGGGGAACCACATCCGTTTCGCCGCCGTGGAGCTGCCCGATTCGCACTAGGTCCGGGCGCAGCGGCTGTACCCGAAGACGGTGCTCGAGCCGGCGCGGTGCGCACGATGCTTGTACCAGTGCCGAAAACTGCAGCCATCGGCAGGGCGCCGCTGCGCGACGCCGCGTTGCCGGTCTGGTGCGATGAAGCCATCCGATCGATACTCGCCAATGTCAGAAAAGAATGAACTAGTGGGACTGGATTGATAGGAGATGCAATTCCGCATTAATTATAGTCGTGATACCCGTGCACACTGTACCGCCAGGCGCGCCCTAGGGCTGCGGCTTCGCCGCAGTCGGCAAGCCATCGGCTCTGCCCTGAGTCGCGCAGTTCAGATCACGAGGATTCAGGCTAAGCCTATACATTCCCTCATAAGCGACCTATACTCATCGGGTTGCCGCTTTTTTTCTGGACGCTATCCGGCTGGAGCAAGAGCGGGAATTAATCTTTCAGGGTGTGGGGGTGGAGCAACTACGCAACCTTAATTTTCTTCATGGCGTGGATATACGCACCCGGGATGCGGCGACGGCAACCGCTTGGACCGTGACGCCAACCTAAACATCTTCCGAGACCAACAGAAACGAGATCTCAAGCAGATTTACTCTACCGCTGACACGTATCTCGCGGCCTGTTCGGCGGGATAAGCGGGCTAACCCTTCCAGCGGGTAGCGGCTTCGGCCTCCCCGCCACGAATGGCGCCCGGGGGGAGTGGAACGTGAGACTAGTCATCTGCGACAACCAACGGATTTTCGGTGAGGCGCTGGCTGCCGCCCTCGACGCGCGCGGGCATGCAGTGCTGGCGGTCACGACAACGGTCCCCGATGTCCTCGGTGCCGTTTCTGCCGACAGGCCAGACATATGCCTGCTTGACGTGCAGTTCGGCGATGGACTCGATGGCCTCGACGCCGCCCGTGCTATCCGTCAGCGGTACCCCTGCACCAGGGTAGTAGTGCTTTCGGCTGTCACTGACCTCGAGACGCTGTCTCAAGTAATAGGGAGCGGCGTTGCGGGCTACATCGGCAAGGACCAGAGCGTAGACCAGATTGCCTCCGCGCTGGATGTGATCTCGGCTGGCGGGACCGTACTGAACTCGGTGATGCCCTGGGCCCGGGCTCCGGGCGCGGCGAGGTCGCCTAGGAACCCGCTGGACGAGTTGTCACCGAGAGAGAAGGAAATCGTCGCCCGGATCGTCGAGGGACAAAGCACCAGGCAGATGGCGTTCGCGATGAACATCACGGTCGGCACTGTGCGTACTTATGTCAAGAACGTGCTGGCCAAGCTCGGGGCGCACAGCCGGTTGCAGCTCGCCGCTGTGGCGAGCCGGAACGGCTTTCTGTTGGATCAGGCGCCGGGCGCAGATGCTCCCGGGCGTGAGTCGGATGTCTGGTCCCGTCGCAGGTCGCTGCTGCAGAACGGATTTTAGACGGCGATGTCGACCGAGGCCAAACCTGCGGTGTCGGCAAAGATTCATGTGCTCATCGTTGACCAGCAGCGTACCTTTCACGATGCCCTGGCGGATCGGCTGCGTGCTGAGACGGACCTGGTGGTGACGGCTGAGACCCAGTCGACGGAGTCGGCCCGTCGCGTGCTGGCCGGGCGGTCAACCGATGTCATCCTGCTCGACGCAGAGTTGCCAGGCAAGTCGAGCGTCGCCTTCTGCGCAGATGTGACGCGGCGCGCATACGCGCCTCGGGTCGCTATGCTCAGCGCTGCATCCGAGGCCCAGTGGATAGTCGCCGCGATCCGCGCCGGTGCCGTCGCCTGGGTCCGCAAAGACGAGTCGATCGATCACCTCCTCCGCGTTATCCGTGGCGTCGTTCGCGGCGAGACATGGCTCCCGCCCACCGAGCTAGGCGAGGTGCTCCGCCTGCTGATTCAGGATCAGGACGACCGCCGCAGCTGCGATGAATTGCTTGCAGTCCTCACGCCGCGCGAGCGCGACGTCTTGTTCCATCTGGTCGAAGGTGCCGGGCGGAAGGAGGTCGCCGAGCGGCTGCGGTTGTCGGCGAACACAGTCCGGACCCACCTGCAGAGCCTTATGGCGAAGCTGGGGGTCCACTCCACCCTTGAGGTGGTGGCGTTGACCCGGCCCAGACTAGAAGGGCTGCCGGAGATTCGCCAATTGCGCGAGTCAACTACGTCGGCTGAGGATACGACTGCGGAGTGGGGCAGAAAGAGGCGGGATTCGACACCGCCGCGGCAGTGAGCGAGTGCTGCTCCGACGCCACCTGCTCAGGCCCCGGACTCGCTGTCTGGCACACTTGCAGTCACAACACATGACAACAACATATTCGGCCAATTCCTTGACTGGCCTGATACGCGTAACGCTGATCGCGGTGGCGAACTACAGACGTGGCGACCACCCCAATCTGACGTAGGTCCTGCCGCTCATGCGGGGGTGCCGTTCCGGTCGGAAAAAGACAAGGCTCCGGAAACACGGAAGCATCAAAGGACCGTCGGCGCAGGGCCGGGTGGGGGTGTGGTGCGCGAATGCGATCGGACGAAATTCGGATCGGCGTCGTGGGAGTGGGTTATTGGGGTTCAAGGCACGTCCGCGTGCTCCGGTCCACGGCCGGGGTGGGGGCGGTCATCGGCGTGGACCGGCGGTACACCCAAATCGGCGATAGCCAGCAGCAGGTGGAGCACGGCATCGCCTCATACGCCGACCTCGACGATGCCCTGCCGCATGTCGACGCAGTCATCATCGCTACCCCACCGGCCAGCCATGCGCCCTTGGGCCTGAAGGCGATCGCCGCAGGTAAGCATGTGCTTGTCGAGAAACCCATGGCGACTACCACAGACGCAGCGCAGTCCCTCGTGGAGGCTGCCGATGCTGCCGGCGTGGTGCTCATGCCCGGCCACACTTTCGAGCACAACGCGGCTGTGCATAAGCTACGCGACCTCGTGCGGGGGGGCCACCTCGGACGGCCGTTCTATCTTGATTGCGCTCGACTGAACCTCGGGCTCTATCAGACAGACGTGAATGTCATTCTGGATCTGGCTCCGCACGACATATCAATCTGCGATTTCGTACTCGGTTCATGTCCGACCACGGTCACCGCGTGGGGGTCGCGCTATGTTCACCCGGAACATGAGGACGTGGCCTATCTTCGGCTCGATTATGCCGACCTCGGAGTGCGGTCAAATATCCACGTCAGCTGGCTCGATCCCCACAAGGTGCGCCGGATCACGGCGGTGGGCTCGAAAAAAATGGTCGTGTATAACGACATGGCAGACGGGGAGCGAATTCGCGTCTATGACAAGTCGGTGATCCCGCCCGATGGCAGCGACGGTCCATTGTCCGAGGTTGCTTATCACCTCGGCGACATGGTGTCACCGTTCGTCCCCTTCGCCGAGCCACTCGCCGTTCAGGATCAACACTTCGTCGACTGCATCGTCAATAACTCGCCCGCCTTTGTGACTGCGAGCAGCGGCCTAGCCGTGGTCCGGACCCTGGAATGCGCCCAGATCTCGCTGCAGGAGCAGCGACCCGTGGCGCTAGCAGAGGTGACACAACGGCGGGTCGGCTCACGGCCCGCGCTGGACCCCGCGTTCACTCGGACACCCGTCGGCTGACCGCCAACATGGCAATGGACTCAGGAAGCGAGGTAGCCAGCGGGATGACTCCGGTTCCGTTCATTGACCTGGCCGCCATGGCGAGTGAAGTCTGGCCGGAGATCGAGCCGGACTTCCTGGCCTGCCTCCTGGACGGAAGGTACATCGGCGGGCCTGCAGTCACGTCCTTCGAGCGGGACTGGGCCGCCTACTGCGGCGCGGATCATGCGGTCGGTGTCGCAAACGGAACGGACGCCTTGCAGCTCAGCCTGACCGCCCTTGGCCTAGGCGGAGGCGACGAGGTCGTGGTACCCGCGAACACGTTCATTGCCACGGCCGCCGCCGTGGTGCGGGCGGGTGCCTCTCCCCGTTTCGCCGATGTCAGCGATGACACGCTGCTCATGACACCGCGAACCCTCGCCGAAGCGATCACATCACGTACGCGTGCGGTTATCGTCGTGCATCTGTTCGGACAAATACCGGACATGACCGGCCTTCTCGCCGTTGCCAGGCAGGCGGGGATAACGGTGATAGAAGACGCCGCGCAGGCGCACGGCGCGGAATGGGATGGTCGCCGGGCAGGGTCATTTGGTGAAGCGGCCTGTTTCAGCTTCTACCCGGCCAAAAATCTGGGCGCCTTCGGAGACGCGGGGGCCGTCGTCACCTCACGGCCAGAGCTTGCCGATCGCATACGATCCTTGGCCAACCACGGCCGGTCACACGGCGGCTCACACTACGAGCACGACCGCCTTGGCGCCAACAGCCGCCTGGATGCTCTTCAGGCGATCTTGCTCTCGGCCAAGCTAGCCCGCCTGGAGACCTGGAACGAGCGGCGGATCGCCGTAGCCTCCCGGTATCGCGAACTGCTGAGTCGCACCGAATTCGCCGGCAGTGAATTGAAACAGACCGATGTCGCGCCACTGGCACGCCACGTCTATCACCTGTTTGTCGTGCGCGTCGCCCGGCGTGACAGCGTCCGCGCCGAGTTGGCCCGGCGGAGCATCCAGACGGGCGTGCATTACCCAGTACCGTGCCACTTGCAACCGCCACTGCTGCGGTTTGCGGACCGCCCACTGCCCGTGGCCGAACGGGCGGCCTGCGAGTTGCTGTCGCTGCCGATGTTCCCGCATATGACCGACGGCCAAGTCGAGTTCGTCTGCGAAGCCCTTCGCGACGCGCTCCGGATAACGACTACCCGTTCAGCGCTCATTAATGTCAAGTGATCCCGTGCCACGGACTGGCGCGTACCCCGACGCAGGAGGATGACGTGCGAATCGCAATGATCGCATACACCTTGTATGCCGTCGACCCCCGCGTCAAACGGGCCGCCGAGGCATTGGCCGAGAATGGCCACGAAGTCGACGTCTTCGCCGTCTCCCACGACGGGAAGAGACTGAGCGACGCGGGCGGGCCACTTCATATCCGTCTTCTCCGCATGCAGAAGAAACAGACCGGCCTGGCCCGTTACGCCTTCGAATACTGCGCCTTCTTCTCGTGGGCCTTCGTCATGTTGAGCCTGCTCCACGCCAGGCGGCGGTACAAAGTCGTCTACGTGCACAACATGCCAAATTTTCTGGTGTTCGCCGGGTTGTTCCCCAAGATCGGCGGAGCAAAAGTGGTCCTCGATGTTCATGATCCGGCAGCTGAACTGCTAGCGGATATTCGCGGAGCTGATCTCCCGTGGTGGATTCAGCGTCTGACGAGGGCCGAGGAGCAAATTAGCATATCATTTTCTGACGCGTTGGTAACTGTCAATGAATCGATGCGGCGTCGGCTTAGCGCGATATCGTCACGACCGGTGTCAGTGGTCATGAATCTCCCGGATCCCCGGCATTTCGCTCCACCGGAGACGTCCCGTGACAGAGAAAGCTTCGAGTGGATTGTGTATAGCGGCAGCGTCGCTCGCCGCAATGGTGTCGACTTGGCGGTCCGGGCGGTGGCCCTGCTGGCTGACGAATTTCCTGCGTTGCGGTTCCGGGTAGTGGGGGAAGGCCCCGCCCTCGGGTCCGTTGTGCGTCTGGCCGAGGACCTAGGAGTTGCAAACCGAGTTGAGTTCCGGGGTTTCGTCCCCAGCGACCAGGTTCCTGCCCTGCTGAGCGACGCGGCCGCGGGAATTTCAACGCAACGCGGGGGCGCTTTCGGTTCCCTTGTGTTCTCGATGAAGGTCGCCGAGTACGTCGCTCTTGGACTGCCGGTGATCTGCTCAAGCATCGCCACGATGCGGCTCTACTTTTCCGATGACGAGCTGCTGTTTTTCGAGCCGGGGAACGCGGAGGACCTCGCCCAGGTTATGCGTACCCTGCTGACCGATCCTGCGGCGGCCGAGAAACGAGCGGCCAGGAGCCGGAAGAAGCTGGACGAGCTCGACTGGCTCGCACAGAAAGAGACGCTGGTACAAACCGTCAAAGCGCTCGCCGACTCCCTCGGAAGCCTCCATGGCGCAAAGGAACTGACGAAGCATGCATGACCCGAGCAGTTCTCACGGTTCGTCGGAAAAGCCCGCTGAAGCAGCGGTGCTGGTCGTCGGCCTCGGCGAGGTCGGAGGGCCGTTGCTGGAGATCTTGCGGGAGGTACACCCCGCGGCCGGCCGGGACATCGAGGATCGTCCCTTTAACGGCGTCCAGGTCCTTCATATCTGCTTCCCGTACAGCTCCGATTTCATCTCGGCAGCGTCCCGCTACGTCTCGCTCTATGAACCGGGAATAGTCGTGGTCAACAGTACCGTCGCTCCCGGGACAACCAGAGACATCCATGAAAAGACGGGCGTCCCGGCCGTTTATAGCCCGGTACGCGGAAAACATGTCCGGATGAAGGACGAACTGCGGCGCTATCGCAAGTTCGTCGCCGGTACATCGGCGCAGGCCGTCATGCTTGCGGAGAACCACTTCGCGGCCGCGGGCATAACAACCCAGCGCATGTCGTCCCCAGAGGCGCTCGAACTCGCAAAGCTCCTGGAAACCACTTACCTCGGGGTCCTGCTCGCGTGGGCGCAGGAGATGGACCGTTTTGTCGAGGGCGTCGACGGAGACTACTGGGAAACGATCACTTTTTTCGAGGAGATCGACTTCTTCCCGCCGGTCGGTTTCCAGCCCGGCTACATAGGCGGGCACTGCATTATGCCGAACCTCGAACTGCTCGAGATGGTGCGGCGTTCCCCGTTCATCGACGTCATGCGGGAATCCAACAGCCGCCGCGCTCGCGAATGGCAGGAACGCGGGTTTTCAACTACAGAGCGGCTTTCGCCTCGCCCGACGCGTCGATGATCAGCGCGCTGTCGCTCACGTCGCGGCGCCTGAACTCAGCCGCGCGACTCCGGGCGGGCCGACCCGCGGTGTCGCCGGACTGCGGGAGCAGCGCCGGCTGGTGGCGCGACGGGGCCGTGGGGGAAGGCCGAGCTGACCGAGGAGGGGCCGCTTGTCCTGTTGCAGGCGTTGGCCCACCAGGCGATCATGAATTTCACATACTGTTTGGCCTGGCAGGCGCTGCCGGATTACCAGAATAAAGTAGCCCGGATCTGGTGTCCCGAAGAACTACGGCGCCGGGGCTGATAATGGAATCGTACGCGACTTTGATAACATCTGCAATGCAGCTATTATCCCCGAGCGAAGAGTCTCGACCGATTCTACTGAACCCTGCAATATTGACGTGCCGGCCGATCCAACAGTTGTCCTCGATGACTGCGCTGTGCCCCACGCACGTTCCGCTCCCGACAAATACATTATTGCCGATCCGAGCCCTATGCTGCAGAGCCACGAACTCCTGGACCAAAGAGTTCTCCCCTATTTGCACATTTCGAACGTAGAACGCGCGGCTGCTGACATAGGAGGCGCACTTGTAACCAGCTGACTTGACCGCATCGTACAGTAGGTTGCGGGAGCGGTAACGCTGAGGCGGCGTGAGAGCGACAAATACGCGGTACTGGTCGGGCGGGTACCTGTCGCAGATGTCTTCAAACGGAACGACCGGCAGTCCGAGATAGGTGCCGGTGCTTACATCTTTCGCCTCGACGCTGAAAGCGGTAACCATGTAAGGAGAATCCTCGGTGAAGCATTCCCACGCCATTACGGCCCACCGGTCCAGCCCGACAATGACAAGCCGTGCATCCGCTGGGATAGCCGACGGCATCTGTCCCGAGTCCCACAGTGACGTTCGCTGCATGCTACACGATATCTCAAGTTGTCCAGGCTGCACCACCAACCCGCTGGATCACCCCACCGATGCGATACACGCGGTCCGAGTCGGGCCGCATCGGCGTGCTATCGTTTGTGACATGGGTGAAGCAAGGCGCAGGGCTCTGTACCATCCACTGCAGGAATTGTCAGAGGGTGAGCGCGTTGTCATCGTTGGCACGGGAGAGACGGCAGCTATCGCCTTCGAATATTTCCGATACGATACGCCGCATGAAGTCGTTGCCTTCAGCGCTGAGCGGCAATTTATCACGAGCGACGTTTATTGCGGCCTTCCGGTTGTACCGCTCGAAGAGCTCGCGAATTCCTATCCAGCAGAGCAGAACCGCGCCTTCGTGGCGGTCTCATATGTTCAGCTCAATCGCATACGCCGACGCTTGTATGATGTCGTAAAGGCGGCCGGATTCGCATGCATTTCTTACGTGAGCAGTCATGCTGCAGTCACGCCCGATGTGGAAATCGGCGAGAATACCTTCGTACAGGAATACGTCGCATTGCAACATGGATCCCGCATAGGCGACAATGTCTACCTCTGCAGCGGGATGTGCGTTGGCTATGGGTCGGTGATAGAGGCTGACTCCTTCAGCAGCGCCCACGTTACCATAGGTGACTTTTGCGCGTTGGGAAGACGTTCGTTTCTGGGAGCCGGCAGCTGCGTGACTGACGGTCATTCGGTCGCTGAGGATTGTATCATCGGCGCAGGCGCCGTCGTCCTGCGGGACACAGAGCCCCGTCAGGTCTATCTCGGCAATCCGGCTCGGCCCCTAGGCCGAGACAGCTACGAGACCTTCGGTGTCGCTGACCCGTAGTCGCCGCTCCGAGGACGAGGCTCAGGTGATTTCGACTTAACGTACCGCTCGATGCTAGCAAGGCTATCGAGATTCGCCGGGAGAATTTCGCTGTCATTGATGGTGATGCCGTAGTTCGACTCGAGAAACTCGACCAGCATCAAGGTGCCGAGGGAATCCAAGACCCCCGCTTGGATCAGCCGAAGGTCGTCTGTCAGCTCATTGGCTGGACCGTCCCAGTTCAGATCGTCAATGATGAAGTTCCTTACCCTGTCGACTACGCTTTGCATGGCGGTTCCCATCCCTTATTTCTTCAACACGTTGTAGTCGATCTTCCCGTTGGATGTCCTGGGCAGCGCCGTTCTGCGGTCAAACGACGACGGCACCATATAGGTGGGCAGAAGTTGGCGCAGGTAGCTAGCCAGGACAGTCGTGCTGACCGCTTCCTTAGTGATGACATAGGCTTTAATCCGATTGCCGAAGGTAACGTCAGGAACCGCGATCACCGCGCATTCGAGGACTGCCGGGTGAGCGTTAAGGCTTGCCTCTATTTCACCCAGTTCGATGCGATAACCGCGGCTCTTGATCTGGGAATCGCGACGTCCGAAGAAGTGCCACACTCCATCCTCGTCCCGAGACGTAATGTCACCGGTTCGGTAGGCGATGATCTCGGCCCGGCCCGGGTCTGGCGCCCGCAGGACCTCCGCGGTCTGCTCGGGATCGTTCAAGTAGCCGCGCATGACCGTCGGGCCGCTAACCCACAGTTCGCCGCGTTCGTTGACCCCAGTCGGGTGCCCGTCCTCGTCAAGGCAGAACAACTCCACGCCGCTAATGGGCCGACCGATCGGTATCGCATGGCACTCCTCCGCGAGTGGCCTGGGTACGTGGTAGTAGGTGCACACGTTCGTCTCGGTGGGCCCGTAAAGGTTATAGAACTCGGCGTCGGGAAAGGTCACGAGGGCCTGCCGCAGCTGACTGACCGGGAAGACCTCTCCGGCGAACAGGATGATCCGCAAGCGAGGCAGCTTGCCTGGTTCCAAACCACTCCGCGATGCCAGCATGTTCACTGCCAACGGGACCGAATACCACACCGAGATGTCCGTGGCGCGCACGAATGTTGCCAGCTCCGCAGGAAACATGGCGACCTCTCTCGGCACGATCACCACTGTCGCTGCCACCGAGGCCGCCGCGAACAGATCGAAGATCGACAGATCGAAGTGCAACGGCGCGTGACTGGAAAGCCGGTCCCGGTGCATCAGGCCGAACTCGGCCACCCCCCAGTCAACGAATGACAAGGCATTATGGTGGCTCAGCACGACGCCCTTGGGAATACCCGTGGAACCCGATGTAAATAGGACATAGGCCGGGTCATCGGCGCCGACGGCCACGTCTGGGCGGTACTCGGGCCACCGTGCCAGGTCGGCTGTGTCGAGCATTGCGGCACCCGGCACCTCGTGGTCCTGGCCGACAAGGCCGTTCACGCACACCAGGTGTTCAATGGGCGAAGAATCGCCGCCAACCAGCGCGGACCACTGCCCTGCCCGCTCAATGCCGCTCAGCAAAATCCGTATCTTCGCGTGGCGGATCAGGTTAGCCAAGCGCGCCACAGGTGCGTCTGGGGCCAGTGGGACATATGCCGCTCCGGCCTTGAGCACGCCGTAGACGCATGCCAGCGATTCGGCCGACTTCTCGAGGTACAGCCCGATGCGGTCGCCGCGACACACGTTGAGCTCAGCAAGCTGATGCGCGATCCGGTTGGCCACAGCATCGAGCTGACGGTATGTCATCTCCCGGTCGACGTCCACGACAGCGGGATGGTCGGGAAAGTGGTCGGCGGCCTCCTCGAGAAGGAGGTGCACCAGCTCGTTCATTTGGTTTAACTCGCTCTCATGATCACAGACCCAGCAGGCGGCCGATGATGACTCGTTGGATGTCGGACGTGCCGGAGTAAATGCGGCTTGCGAGCGCATCGCGCACATCGCGCTCCTGCGCTGTATCCGCCATGTACGCCTGGGCGCCGAAGGTCTCGAACGCGGAAATGCTGGATTCGACAAATGCCTGGCTTAGGAAGAGCTTAACGAGCGCGGATTCGAGCATTGTGCGCCTGCCCTGGTCTTTCAGCCACGCCAGCTGATAGGTGAGCAGCCTGGCGGCATCAAGGCGGACTCGCATGTCAACGATCCGGTTGGCCACGGACTGGTTCTTGCCGATCGGATGGCCGAAGCGGCGGTGGGAACTGGCGTAGGTTACGGATTCCTCGAGCTGTCGGCGCATCGTGCCCAAGGCACTGGCCAGGATGAAGCTCCGCTCCCACTCGATGGTCGTGTTGACGACGGTCATGCCCGCGCCCCGACCGCCGAGCAGGGCTGTGGCGGGCACCTGGCAGTCGGTAAAACTGACCTCGCCCGTTGGCGAGCCACGCAGGCCTAGCTGCTCAAAAGGTCGGCTGACCGTGAGCCCGGGCGTTTCACGCTCGACGATCAACGCGCACAGGTCCGCGGTTTCTCCCGCACTTCCTGCGTTAGCCAGGACTATGAGGAGGTCGGCGACCGGGGCGTTGGTGATGAAGATTTTCGAGCCGTTAAGAACGTAGTGGTCGCCGTAGGGTGCGGCCCTCGTGGCTATAGCGAACACATCGGAACCCGAGCCTGCCTCGGTCACCGCGTGGGCGCCGACCATCGAGCCGTTACACAGCGGTGGCAGGTACCGGCGCTTCTGCGCATCGTCGCCGAATTTCCAAATTGGCAAGGCGCAGGACCACAGGTGCGCGTTGATGGAGAACAGCAAGCTGTTGTCTTCACAGCCGTAGCCCAGGGACTCCAGTACGAGCGCCGTCGTAACCAGATCTGCTCCCTGCCCGCCTAGGTCCTCTGGGATCGGCAGGCCCTGGATTCCGAACGCGGCGCAGCGCAACCATGCCTGGTGGGGAAAGCCTTCCGGATGGCCGGGTCCTTGAAGCACGGCATTCAACGTTCGCCCGAATTCGACAGCGGCTTGGCCGAGTTGCCGTTGTTCGTCAGTCCACCCAAACTCCATCGTGGCCACTCCAATTTCCCATCGTCGCGGCGGGACCGCCTACTCCCCGCTTCGCATGGCTGCCACCATAGTCTGACGGAGGGCAGGCATAGGGCCAGTCCAGCCCGCCCGACCGGGCCGCTGGCTGCGTCGCTTCTTCTCGCGGAGGCGGCCAGCCCACGTCCACCAGGTGGAGGAACTCGTCTCGAGTAAAGCCAGCCTCACTCAGCACGTTGTGTCCGTGCAGGTTGGACACGTGCTCCTCGCCCGAACCGGTTGGCGGGGCCGTCGCATGGATGTCGGCCATGCGTCTCCTTAAAGCGGAACCAGCCTAGTTACTGTTGTCTGAAGATGGCGGGGAGGACCGTCCGGTGGCCTCAGGAGGCTCCGTCCTTGAATAGAGCCGGCAGCGTTCGGGCAAGGATTACCAAGTCGAGGCCAAGGTTATGCCGCTGGATATACTCGGTATCAAGTTTCAACGACTCCTCTACCGACAACCTGCTGCGACCGCTGACTTGCCATATTCCAGTGACGCCGGGCTTTACCTCGAACCGGCGCTGGTACTCCGGGTAGACCGAAGGCCACAGTTCGGCCTCCCACGACAGCGCCGGCCGTGGTCCCACCAGGGACATGTCCCCACTGAGCACATTGAATAGCTGCGGCAGCTCATCCAGGCTGGTGCGGCGCAGCCAGGTCCCGACCGGGGTGACCCGCGGATCGGCCTCGAGCTTGAAAAGCCCGCGCGGTCCAGGCCTGTGGACGCCGGAAAGCAGGCCGGCGACGTACTCGCGGTGGATCTGGTCGCTGTCGCCGGGGTACATGGAGCGCAGCTTCAGCATGGAGAATGGCCGCATTCCGCGACCGAGCCGCTCTTGGCGGAAGAGCCCGGGCCCGGGTGACGTCAATCGGACTAGCAGCCACAGAGCCACCAGCAGCGGAGCAAGGACCACGAGCGCCGCTGCCGACAGGGCGATATCCAGGACGCGTTTCGCCACTTCTTCGCCACTGGGCCTCGGCGCAGATGGCCGACGGCGCTGCCGCGCCCGGCTTTCCTGGAAAAGATCCGCCATGAGACCCCGACTTCTGTTTTCTCTAATTAGCCAAGCACCCGCCTGCGGGGAGTCTTTCGGGCACAATTGGCGACTGCAGAATTTAGGATCCCCTTTAGGTATCAAACTAATTCGACGCCCGGCTGAGCGCAGTCTCCATCTGACGTAGTGGTGTTCCGTACAGTTGGGATGGTGAACCACTACGGGCCTTGCAATATTCTCGGCGCAGAAAGGCGGGCATCTGGCCGTAGAGATGGAGGACGATCACTACTCAGAGGGTCACGGATGCGGGGTTGACCGAGGTAGGTTGGCTTGTGGCGCACAGCACTTGGTATTCAGGGGCTCAACGGTGGCCGGGCAGGCATCCCCGAGGAGACCCGCCAGGAGCAGCCTCAGTCGACGCAGTAGTGATAGCGTGCCGGATGAAGGTTCCGGCATCATGAGCCTAGGCAGGGCGGAGCAGGAGATCGCATTTCCCGCTGTCCGGAGCTATGAGCCCAGGTTCGCCGAGATTTGGGATGAGCTCGTAGGGCGGTCGTGCAATGGAACCATGCTTCACACGCGTCGCTTCATCTCCTACCACGGTGACCGCTTTCACGATCGATCCCTAATCATTGAGGACCGACGGGGAGAGGTTGTCGGCGTGTTCCCGGCGGCAGCGGACCGCTCCGAGCCGGAGTTGGTTATCAGTCATCCAGGCCTCACATACGGCGGTCTCGTGCACGACGGTTCGGTCCGCGGTGCGTCCATGATCGGCGCGCTGGAGGAGATCGCCAGCCGTTATCGAAGCCTTGGCTGCCGCCGCCTCCGGTACAAGGCAGTGCCGGCCATTTACCATGTAGTACCTGCGGATGATGACCTCTATGCCCTGTTCAGGCTCGGAGCCCGCCGCTACCGGTGTGACCTGTCCGCGGCGATCGACCTCTCACATCCGGGGCGGGTATCGCAGCGACGGGTTCGGTCGCGCAAGCGGGCTCAGGCCACGGGCGTATCAGCTGATGAGGGATGGGACGAGATTGCGGGTTTCTGGCAGATCCTCGAGTATCACCTTGAGAGTCGCTATGGCGTATCCCCGGTGCACTCGCTGGATGAGATCAAGTTGCTGCACGACCGATTCCCAGACAAGATCATCTTGATCGCTGCAAAGATCGGCAACGTGCTGGTCGGCGGGACCGTGCTGTTTTTGGCCGGTCCCGTCATGCACATGCAGTACACGGCGACCACGGAGGAGGGCCGGGCGAAGCTGGTCACAGATTTGGTCATGGAGCGGGCCATTGACCTTTCCCGGCACCGAAGCTGCCGCTTCTTCGACTTCGGGACGAGCACCGTCGACCAAGGCTGGAGTCTGAACCAGGGTTTGTATCAGTTCAAGCTTTCCTTCGGTGCCGGCGGCGTCATCTACGAGCACTACGAGCTCGATCTTTGGCAATAGCCTCGGAACCGGAGGATATCGAGTGAGGACCGTCGGGTGACTGCCGAAACTAACCGCCAGCAGACGCAGGTCGAGACCACTGCCGACGTTGATGCCAGCGCCGTGATCGGCCCTGGCACTAGGGTATGGCACTTGGCGCAGATCCGCGAAGGTGCACGACTCGGCAGCGAATGTATCGTGGGCCGCGGCGCGTACGTCGGCCCCGGCGTAATCATTGGCGATAAGGTCAAGCTGCAGAACTATGCACTGGTCTATGAGCCCGCCCGGCTGGAGGATGCCGTTTTCATCGGGCCGGCGGCGGTCCTTACCAACGACGTGTTTCCGCGCTCGGCGGATGTCGAGGGCAGGCTGAAGCGCCCCACGGATTGGGAGGCGTGCGGCGTGATAGTCCGCGAGGGTGCCTCCCTCGGCGCCTGCGTGGTGGTGGTCGCTGGCTGCAAGGTGGGGCGCTGGGCCATGGTCGCGGCGGGAGCCGTCGTTACCCGCGACGTGCCCGATTTTGCGCTGGTCGTCGGCATGCCCGCACGACGCATCGGATGGGTCGGCCATGCCGGCGTCCGACTGGGGGAGGCGGGCAATGGCTACTGGCAATGCCCGCAGACCGGCAGACGCTACGTCGAGCACGCTGGCGTGCTCAGTGAAGCGGACGCTACTAGCTGAGTGAGAGGCGGCAAGTGGTGCGTCGTGCTCACAGGAACCGGTACACCTGATCTCCGGCGAAGACAGTGACCGGAAGCGGCACCTTACGCTAGACGCCGAGGTTCATAGGCTTTCCGCCGGCCAATCCCCACGAATCACCATTCGGCCTGGCTCTGGCCCACTGCCCTTAAGTTTCCGGAGTTGTGTCCCATTCCGGGAGATTCGACTTTGTGATGTCGATGGTGTAAGTGACTTCTTCGGTGTGCCTGGTTCGTCGTTCGGCTGCGGTTCTCCCGGATGTT
>Ga0302326_10012700_pt1 | contig 17916 bp, 18 predicted proteins | sample Palsa_T0_3_FD_202264 | JGI IMG/M metagenome (GOLD analysis project Ga0302326, IMG submission 202264) | Peat permafrost microbial communities from Stordalen Mire near Abisko, Sweden - Palsa_T0_3 | ecosystem: Environmental > Terrestrial > Soil > Palsa > Peat permafrost | place: Sweden: Abisko... | reverse complement strand
TGGGCGACGACGTGTACACGTATTGGTTGTCTTTGATGATCGACACTTTGGAAAAAGCCGCCGTGCCCTTGAGATAGACGTTCAGCTCCGGTGGTTCGGACGTCGTAAATGCATCGCCCATCATGTTATTGCCGCTGTGGACTTCGGCCAGGATATCGTCCGTCGCGCCATAGACGTGCCGTTTCTTGAAGGCCTCCAGAACCGCTTCGCGCGACGCATCTTTGGCGTAGACACTGCAGTAGCTCATGTGAGTCGAGATATGATCCGAGCTGGCCTGGAAGCCTAGCTTGTATCCTTTCTCCAGGGCCAGGCTGACAAAGCCCCTCGGCCTCCAACCTCCGATCGAGTCCTTCTCGCTGTTGGACCGCGGAGCATCAGGCATCTCATAGTTCTGCCGGTCGCCTTGATAGATCTCGACCACCGGCTCGACGAGCGGATCGTTATCGCGCCAATCGGTGCCCATCGCCGTGGCGCTGGTGTGTGGTGCGGCAATGCCATCGAAGTGTTTCAGGTATGCGTAAAGCATCTGCGTGTCAGGTGCGTGGCCTTTGTAACCGTCCGCTGTAATCGGCAGGCGCGGCAGCGGCCGTATCCCTCGCTGGGCGAAGATCAGATTGCGATGGCCCTCCGGATATGGGACGCTCCGCTCATAGCTGAACATCGGAACAAACTTGCCCGGCGCATGGAAGACATCCGTGAGCTTCTGCGAGATCCACCAGGAATACTCGCGGCCGTCGCCGTTATCGTGATCGCAGCAGCCCACCCAGTCCATACGCGCCGCGTCGATCATGTAAAGATATTGGTCGATAATGGAGCCATCCCAAGCGCCGTCCATGGAGATCTCGCTATGACGGCGGAACTCCCCGCGTAGGATGCGCAATCCGTTCGGCTCCGAAACTCGCGCAGTGTCTTGACCGCCGGGCTTTCAGCTGTAACGGCTGTAAATCCTGTGGCGCTCGACGGCGATTTCCTCTGTTACGCCGATCGCGCCGGAGGCAGGGCCGAGGGACAACTCATTGGCGAACAGATCGTTGTTATACGGGTCATTCGGAATGCTGGGATTGAGGTACAGCGGAAAGCTCTGCTGCACCGCCCGCGGGCCTAATAAGGCTTTCGCGTACTTCTCATCCAACTCGATGATGTACTTCCCGGCAAGCTGGTACTGGCTGCGATGGTCGGACGATCCGACGATGCCGAGCACGCCCGGCGCGGGCGAGAAGAGCGCCGGCCGGTTATCGAGCAGATTGTCCGAGTGAGTCAGGAAGACCGGCTTCGACCAGGCCTTCCCGTCGTAAGACACCACATACTCGAACCAGGAAGTGCCAATTGGCGACCACCAGATCGGGCACAGCGTCCGGTATGCCAGCCAGATCCGGCCGGACGAATCGACCAGCAGGCGCGGATAGTTATTGTGGGCCGCTCGCACGTTGGCCGCCGCCACGTTGGGGCGCCGGTTCTTCGCCGAGTCCAGATGATTATCGAGATCCTGAGCCTCCTTCTGCGTATTCCAGGGGTCCAGCGGAGTCGCGCCAACGCCGGCCAGCACGCCGCCGGGATCGTCCGCCGTCTCGACAATACGTCCTCCAGGCTCGAAGCCGCGCAGCCGTATGACCCGGCCTTGATAGAGCGCTACGCCCTCGGTATTGAATGCGCCAAAGTCTTTTCCCCAGCCGGTTCCACCTTCTTCGTATGCCACCCAAAGCCGGCCTGACGGATCGTAAGCGAGCGAGGGACAGGCTTCGTAGCGTGGCGTCGCAGCAACGGCAACTTCCGGTCCCCAGCGGCTTTCCACAGGCCGGGCGCCGGTCGAGCGCATGAAGATGTCATAGTTGCCGTTGCGATAGGAATCCCATGCAACTGTCACACGACCGCCTGAATCCGCGGCTATCGCGGGGTTCCACTCGTTACCGCCGGAACTGGAAACGGTCTGCGGCGGGCTGAAGGCAGTGCCGTGCTGGCTGGCCGCAAAGATGGAAGCCTTGCCGTCCCGCCACCCTTGCCACGCGACCCATACCCGGCCGTCGGAACCGATAGCCGCTACCGGATCGACATCCGCGCCTGCCTCGCGGGAAATGCGCACGCGGGCGCCGGGCTGGCCGGTCTCGATCGCGCGCGCCCATATATCGAAATTCCCATGGTCGTTTTGCGCCCAGAAAACCCAAGGCCGTCCCGCGCCATCCACCGCAATCGCGGCGCGATAGAGATCCAGGCCAGGCTCGGTGATGGCGATGGGCGCACTCCAATTCCGGCCATCGTAGCGGCGCACCAGAATCTGATCGCCGCCGGTGGGCTCGTGTAGCGGCTCGAAGTTGGCGAACGGCTGATCATGGCCCGCCCGGATGGCGTTGTGGTTCTTCGCATGCCGGAATTCGACGTACGCGATCCAGGCGTTCCCCTTCTTATCGAGGGCTGCCGAAGGAAAGTCCTGCTCGTCGGGTGTGTCGGTAATCCGGGTGACTGCCGGGACACGATCGACCTGCACGCGGCCGTCGAGCGCAGGTATCGTCTTGCCAAACGGAATCTGCGCAAGCTGGATGGAGAAGTTCCCTTGAGACGTGCTCACCTGTAACTCCGCTTCTTCGCGGACGCCGGTCAGTTGCGCGACTATACCGTTTGGCACGATGGCGGACTTACCCCCCGCGTAGAAGATTCCCCCGAGAAATAGCTCCGCGGGATGCGTGGAGAGTTTCCACGTATTTCCGGAGATGGCATCTCCCGTATCGAAGCGCCATGGCTCGATCTCGGCGATCTGCGCGCCGCGCGCGGAGAGCGAGCCATCCCATCGCTTCGACTCCTGGTCTGTCATGCCTAGCAGAATCCGGACGCCCAGGCGATCCTGGACCTGCGCGAACCCGGTCGATCCTGCCCAGGCAAGCATGACAAGAGTAAGTGAACCACGCATCGGCTATCTCCCTGTATAGTTAATGCAGAAAAGGAGAGATCCAAACCAGCTCGCGGTCCCTGCTGCTCTCCCCCGAATATAATAATACCTGGTCTTGCCGGGCTGCGGCGCACGGACCTTTCGCATTCGGCCTCTTCCAAGCTGACCGTTGTTCGTGGCGGCAACCAGAGAACCGAAATCCTGGGTATAATTGACGCTGGCCAGGAGTCTAAAACGGAAATCCTGATCTTTTTCCATCACATCTTAATCGCCGTCAGGAGATCACGGCATGCTGGAAAAGCTTGATACGTTACTTGCGTTTGCGGTCGTGATGCTGGGACTTAGTCTCATTATCACGATCCTGACTCAGATCATATCCACCTTCCTGGGGCTTCGCGGAAGCAACCTGCTATGGGGGATCGAGACGTTGTTCAATAAACTGGCCCCAGCCCTGAAAACAGCCGGCCTTACACCCCTCGACCTGGCGAAGGAGATTCTCCTGGATAAGTCAATCTCGGATTCCACGTTTTCGCGGGCGGGCGATATGTGGGTGATCGGGCAGTTCGTCATGTTTCTAACCGGTTTCTGGCCAGGTAGCCGGATTATCCCACGCTGGCAGTATGCTACCGCAATCCGCCCGGAAGAACTCGTGAGAGTGTTACATGACAAGATCGATTCGCTGGGAGTCGGTCATCCAGCGATACGAGTATTGAAGGACGTGCTGGAGGCCCGCGATCCCGAGACCGACCGACGGCTGCAAATGCTGAATGCCGCCCTTCAAGAAATTAGACTACCAGCGTCTGCGCCAGCACCGGCGCAGGCGGCAGTCGCGGTCCCGGCGTCCACCGCCCCTAACCCCAACTATGCCGTGCAAGTAGACAAAATTCTTCAACAGGTGACCGACGCGGCGCAGCAGTCGGTGGGCAAGCTGGATACTTGGTTCAGCAGCACTATGGATCGAGTGGCCCAGCGATTCGCCGTCCAAGTACGCTTCTGGACGGTGGTATTCGCCTTTCTCGTCGCGTTCGGCGCGCACCTGGATTGCCTGCGCCTGTTGGATCAACTGTCGACCAGCCCCGAAACTCGCGCGGCGTTGGTTAACATGCGGAATGGCATGCTGGGTGAAGCGAAAACACTCTTGCCGCCGGCTGCCGGGGCGGCGGCCGCGGAAGTCCCCATCTCTCCCGAGATTCTTAGCGAAGCCCTGACCGAGCTGAAGAGAAACGATCCGAAGGTGGCAAACGCCGGCGCGATTCCCGCTGACACGACGAGCGTAGGAGATGTGGCGGCGTGGTTGATCGCACAGCCGGGTGTGCCGGCGACCGCCGGTGCGGACTACCGGAAGACCGTGATCGGCATATTGCGCGAGCACGCGGACAAGATCGACAAGGACCTTACAAAAGCCGGCGTGCAACTCATCCCGAGCCCATATCCTGGGGTTCTTAACTTTGATAGCAAGAGAAACTTTCTGGGAATCCTGTTAGCGGCGGCAGCTCTGAGCTTGGGCGCACCGTTCTGGTACAACGCCCTAAAGAATCTGAGTAACTTGCGAACCGTAGTGGCGAATAAGGAGCAGCAGGAGTCTTCAGGCGCTTAGGTGGGCAGACCTCTAGCAGCCCGTGCCAGAGTGGCAAAACACCGCTTACTAACGTGCGCGGCTCAGTAGATTCAGTTTGTTACGGAGCCACGACCGTCAGGGAGTGATTTCTGCCACGGGCTGCTAGTCTAGTCTAGGCGCGGGTCCTCCAGGATCCGCTCTCAGCTCGCGATGTTTGCAACTCACCACGCCCATGAATCCCGCGTTAGAGTATTTTGTATTTCCTGAGGGTAATCCGGGGATCCTGATACGCGGGCGCAGATACAGGAGGATCGGCGGACGGTATCGGCGAGGTCGCCTCCAGCGCCGCCTTTGCATACCGCGTTCGCTGTCACGCCGACGATCAACTTTCCACCAAGCCATTCACGGCTTCTCCTCGATACTTCGGTGCTGCAACAATGGGCAGCATGGCTTTGATCGTTTTCTTCCGGGGTATCAACGTTGGAGGACACAGGGCTTTTCGTCCGAGCGTGCTCGCCAAAGAACTGGGCATCTACGATGCCGTGAACGTGGGCGCCGCAGGCACGCTTGTCGTTCGCAAACCTGGCTTGCGCGCAAAGTTCCTTGCCGAATTGCGCCGGAAGCTGCCGTTTGAAGCAACAATCGCTTTCTGCGACGGCAGTGATCTGATTCGACTAGAGAGGGACAATCCGTTTGGAACTGAGCCGCCGCCCGCAGATGTTGTTCAATTTGTAAGCATCCTGTCGGAGGCTGGACGCCGCGGAGTTTCTCTTCCGATTGCTCTTCCCGAAGGTGGGGAGTGGCTGGTGCGAATCATTGGCTCGAAAAATCGTCTCGTGTACGGGGTGTACCGCCGCCACATGAAAACGATTGGCTATCTCGGCCAGATCGACAGGCTCTTTGGGGCGCCGGCGACAACGCGCAGTTGGACCACAATACTCTCAGTGCTACGAATTCTGAAATCCCACGAGCCCGGCAAGTAGACCGCCTGAGCTGGGAACGTGGATAGCCGTGGATAGGCAGTGATAGACGGCGTAGTGCTGTGTTTCGGGACATCCTGACAGGCGTCGGTCTGAAAGGAGGCCGTCTCCGGTGTCAAAACCGCGTAAGAAACAACGCCCACCCAAGCGCGTCCTAGCCTAGAGCGCTCCCAACCTCGAACAGTCTAAAACAGCTGTACTCAATACCCTCACGTCTCAAGGGCGTACGCCGCATCGGAGTTCGCGTTGGAACCCGGTTGACGGCTGAGCAAGCGGGATCATGCCAGGATCGCGATGCCGATCGGATGCGGATTGCGCCGCGGCGAGTTGCTTGCGCTTCGGGTTGACTCGATCCAGTCGCGCGAGGAGCATTCGGTCATCGCCGACCTCCTGGGCAAGGCTGGGCACATCCGCCGCATGATCTTCGGCGGTGAACTGGATCAGATCCAATTCCTGCTTGGACATGTCTCAATCCAAACCGCGGAACGCTTAGGCCGCCTCTAGGCGGCTACACGCGACTATTCCATGTTGATGTGCATTGCCTGACTGAGCTATCATCCGCATCTGGAGGTTCGCGGATGGCGGGACGGCCTCGACGGTCCATTCACATGTCTACCTCGCGCAGGCCTCCAGTCACGGGAGAAAAATCACTTGCCGGCACCGTCGCTGTCGTTGCCGGCGCGACACGCGGCGCAGGTCGCGGCATCGCTCGGGCGCTCGGAGAAGCTGGTGCAACGGTCTATGATTCGCAACCGCCGCGGGCTTATTGTGGAGGTGACGGAAAACGACGTGCTCAGCGCCGGAGGCAATCCGGTGACCCAGACGGTCAAGCTCGCGCTCAAAGGGTTGGCTCTCAATATGGCGGCAGAACTACGTCCGCATGGAGTAGCTGCGGTTGCAGTTACCCCTGGTTTTCTCAGGTCGGAGACTATGCTGGAGCGATTCGGCGTCACAGAGGAGACCTGGCGCGAAGGCGGGAAGAAAGACCGGAACTTCCTGGAATCGGAGTCGCCATTGTTCGTAGGTCGCGCTGTTGTAGCGTTGGCCGGAGACCCGGCGATCTTAGAGCATTCGGGACAGCTTTTCAGCTCTTGGGAACTCGGGCGTGAATACCGATTCACGGACACTGATGGACGGCGGCCGGACTGGGGCGCCAGTAAGATCGACTTCTCAAAGCATCCCGAACAGTTGCTCCAGCTGCTGAGGACTGGTTCGGAGATCCAGCTTCGGTGGTTGAGCGAACTGCGGCGAAAGACGAAGCACTTTCTCACCCAGCTACCACAGACCGAGACCAAGGCTGTCCGCGATACGCGGGCGGGATAGGCCCAGGATTGCCGGACGAAATCCACGATTTGTCCCGCCTGTCGTGCGGAACCCAGGCCCGGTCGGAGTTCCCCAAGCGTTTTTTTCAGCGCGACGTGCTCCGCCATTCATTCCGCCAGGACCTCATCCTCGGTCTGGATCTTCTTCTCCAGATAGGCGATCCGCTCCTGCTCGGCGGAATGGTTGGGCCGCGCTTTGGGCTGGAAGGCAGCCGCCCCGTTCTCGAAGAACTCGTTCTGCCAGCAGTGGAGAACCGTAGGCTGGAGTGCCTGTTTGTCACACAGCTCCGAGATCGGCACCTGAGATCGAGGTCGGTAAATAAACCCTCAACGTCCGGAACCGGGCCATTTATGTCCTCCGCCGTGGCGGAGACAATTAGAACGGGCGCAGATAAACTATTGCATAGGTTCAGCGTATGATCGCGGCCCGTCCCGCCACCGAGAGCACAGTCCCCGCGGCGGCGTACTGCGCACGCACATAGGCCAGGGCCACTGTCTTGCCAAGCCCGGGCGAGAATGCCGACGAGCTGACCTCGCCCGATTCTTTGCCTTCTGCCTCGATTTCGGCTCCGTTCGGTAATTGCTCCTCGCCTTCGATCTCCAGCTTTACAAGCAGCCTGTTGACATGCCCCCGCGAGCGAATTCGCTCCACGATTTCCTGGCCCAGATAGCAACCCTTGGCAAAGTTGACGGCGTCGGTCTGGCGAGTTTCCTGCGGTAGCGTAGTGTTGCAGATATCATCGCCGTAGCGCGGCTTGCCCTGCTCCAGGCGCACCGTACGCGCTTCATCCAGCGTCGCCGGCACCGCCCCCACGGACTCCAGGCGCCCAATCCATTCGGCTTTCGCTTGAACGGGAACGAAGATACGGAAACCCGGCTGGCCCGTGGAACTGGCGCGCTCAATAATCCCCCCGCTCCAGGCAGCGTGGGCGTAATCGGCATCCGGGACCGGCGCGCCAACAGCCGCCAGAACAGCCGAGGCGTTCGGGCCTTCGACCGCCAGGCAGGCAAGCGCAGCGCTCACATCCTCGAGGACCACGTCGTCGGCGATGATGTATTTGTCCAGATGGCGGTAGACCAGTTCGCGAGTTTCAGGCTCGGTATCCAGCAGGAAGCGGTCCTCGAGGCGGAGCAGGTTGACGTCGGCCAATATGTGGCCCTGTGCGTTCAGGAAAAAGGCGTAGCATCCCCTGCCGGGCTGGAGTTGCTGCACGTGGTTGGTGGTCATGGCGTGCAACAGGCGGGCGCTATCCCCGCCGGTCGCGTAAATGCGCCCGCGCGTCGACAGATCCAACCAGGCGGCGGACGCACGTAGAGCATCGTATCCAGCGGACATGCCAGATTAGATGAGAATGAGACCGCGGCGGATGCCTTGCGTAACGGCTTCTGTGCGGCTGCCGGCGTTGAGTTTGGTCATGATGGATGCGACGTGGAACTTGACGGTATGCTCGGAGATACCAAGCTTCCAGGCGATGGTTTTGTTGCCGACGCCTTCGGCGAGCATGGAGAGCACCTGGATCTCGCGCGGGCTCAGGGTTTGCTGGGCCGCGGGCAGCGTGCGATCGGAGGCCAGTACGGGCAAATCCTGAGGATGCAGCACGAGCAAGCCGGCGGCCACCGCTTCGATAGCGGCCAGGATTTCGCGCGGCCCGAGGTCGCCGGGGAGCACCGCGCGTATGCCGGCCCGCAGCGCTTCAGCGGTCCAAGCAGGCTGCAGGTCCGGAGCCAGCACTATGATCGCCGGCGCTCCGTGGCGGGCCGCCAGCGCGATCAGATCTTCGGGCGGTTCGTCGTGATGGGACTCGCTTGAGGCCAACACCACATCCGGCTGATGCCGGTCGATAGCCGCGCCCAGGCCGTCCAGGTCGGAGGCGCCCACGACTTCCATGCCGGAGCCGGAGGCGCCTACCGATTCAAGGCCTGCGCGCACGATCGCGGACGAGGCCGCGATCAGCAGACGGATCACGCCGCCTCCGCCACGGCTGGCGTCAGGCGGATAGCGACTTCGCGCGTAGCAGTACGGTCGCCACGCAGGAATTCGAGGTGGATCAGGCCGCCCGCCTTGTCGAGGGCCTGGTACAAGTCGTCGGTGGAGCGGAAGGGCTTTCCGCCCGCGCCGATCAGCAGATCGCCGACCCATAGCGGCGCCTTGGCCGCGGGGCTATCGGGCTCGACCTCGAGCACCAGCAGGCCGATGCGCCGGTTTCCAAAGGGCGCCGGCTGCACCGTCACGCCCAGCGAGTAGCCGGCCGCGCCACGGTGCAGGAATGCGGTGACGGCATTGCCAGGAACTGCGGCGCCGAGACCATGGACGATCATGGTGTTGATGCCGATCACGCGGCCGTGCGCATCGGCCAGCGGACCGCCGGAGTTGCCGGGGGCAAGGCGAACGTCCGCCAGCACCCAGCTTTGCGCGCCAAACCCCGGCAGGTTACCGAGCGCATGGACGACTCCAGTGGTCAGCGCGCCGATGAAGCCCATAGGATTGCCGATGGCAATGACCAGTTCGCCCACGCGCAGCGTGTTGGAATCGCCGAAAGTGGCCGCGGGCAGGTCGCCGGCTGCGACTTGCAGCGTAGCCAGATCGCGCCGGGCATCGCGGGTCAGCAAGGTAGCCGGCAGCTCACGCCCGTCCCAAAGCTCGACGGAGAGCTGGCTGCCGCGAGCCACGTGTGCGTTAGTGACGATACGTCCGTCGGACGTCGCGATCACGCCTGTACCGCCGGCGCTGACGCGGGACACATTAGCGCCAAGCAATCGCACCAGCACGGTCGAGCGGCGCAGCCGTTCCGCCACCTCTCCCAAAGCGCGCGGCATGTCAGTCTTCCCTCCGTGGCCGCTCTCCGACCGTTATGGTTAGTTCGATGACCTGTCCGCCGCGTACGATGCGTGCCGCAACGGGCTTGCCTACGGACTGGCCGTTGAGTATGGCTTGTATCTCATCGGTGTCGCTCAATGGCTTGCCGGCGAGTGTCACGAGAATATCGCCCAGCAGCACGCCTGCGCCGGCAGCGGGCCCGTTGGGTTCGGCGGAGAGCACGATCAGGCCGGTGCCGCCCTCCGGCAGTGAAACCGGATGCAGACCCAGGCCGAGATACCCGCGCGAGACATGGCCGGTGCGCAGCAGTTCATCGACCACGCGGTTGACGGTGGAGGCGGGCACGGCAAGTCCGGCAATGCGGGAGAGGGCGCTCGTCGAGATGCCGAGCACACGGCCCGCGGTATCTACTATGGCGCCTCCGGAGGAGCCGGGATAGAGCGTCAGATCGAGGCGCAAGTACTGATCGATCTGGCCGCCGCGCCAGGAGCGCCATGGCCCGCTGACCGCGCTCATCACGCCCATGGTGGCGTTGACACCGGAATCCGCCGAGCGGCCGATCGCCAGGATCAGGTGGCCGGGCCGGAGCGCTTCGGTCGAGCCAAGGGCGGCGGCGGGCACGTCCGCATCTGCGAGTTTAAGCACTGCAATGTCCGTCCCGGGATCGCGGCCGGCGAGCGTGGCGGAAGTAGAGCGGCCGTCCGGCAGAGTAACGCCGATTTCCTCGCGGCGGCGGATAGTGTGTTCGGCGGTGACGATTACGCCGGGGCGCCAGACCACGCCGCTCGAAGCGAAGCGCGGACGGGCGCTCACGGCTACGACGGCGCGGCCGGCATGTTCGACGGCGCCGGCCAGTTCGTTGGAGAGAGCGACTAATTCGTTTTCCATGATTTCAGGATGGCGCCGGCGGCCGGCGGGGCGCATCGGGAAATCGGGCAGGTGGCACCTGGAAGATCGCATAGGCAAGGCGCCGCTCTTGGTGGATAATCGTTTTATGGGTGTCGCAACGCTTGTGCCGGTAGAGGAGTACCTGTCCACGTCCTACGATCCGGACTGCGATTATGTGGACGGCGAACTGGAGGACCGCAATGTGGGTGAAAAAGGGCATAGCAAAGTGCAGGTGAGAATGACCTATTACCTTCATGGGCGTCGTAAAAGGTGGCGGATTGCCGTATTCACCGAACAGCGGATGCGTGTTTCGGCCTCCCGGTATCGCGTCCCCGACGTCTGCGTGACACTTGGCGAACCTGATGAGGACGTATTCACCAAGCCGCCCTTTCTCTGCGTCGAAATCCTGTCGCCGGAGGACCGCGCTGCCAGAATCCAGAGTAAGATCGCCGACTATCAGAAGTTCGGCGTTCGCTACATATGGGTCATTGACCCACGCAAACATGAGGCTTTCATCTACACTGCCACCAGTATGCACGCGGTAGAGGATGGCGTGCTACGAACCAGCGACCCGGACATTGCCGTACCGTTATCCGCGCTGTTCGATTAAAAATTCCGGCGCAGGTATGCCGAAATCAGAATGATGATCAGGCCGGAGATGGCGCTTCCGGCAAGCAGCCGGCCGCGATGTTCCGGATTCTTCGTGACCAGCAGGATGCCTACCGCGAAAACGTGCGCCACCAGCAGCAGCTTTATCCCCAGCAGGACGTAATAGCTAATGTTGTGTCCCGGGTTGGTCGCCAGGGTATACCCGCCGGAAACCAGCAGCGCGGCGATCGCGCCGAAGACCAGCGGGCGAAAGAGCGCGGCCGTTCTTTCGTAAAGGGCCTTGCGCGCGTCGACGGCCAGAACGGCGGTGGCCGGAACCAGCACCAGCCAGCCGTAGATCATGCCTCCAATCAGAGTAGCGACAGAAGCGATATGCAACCAACGCATGCAGATGCCGAGGGTTTCGAACATGCCTTGAGTATACAATCGAGCTTATGGTGCACGAGATTCTGCCGGTCGGTCCGCTGCAATGCAACTGCTCGATTTTCGGGGACGAACACTCGGGCGAAGCCCTGGTAATCGATCCAGGGGACAATATTCCGGAGATCGAGCGCATCGTGGCGCGGCACGGACTGCGGGTGAAGGGCATCGTGATCACACACGCGCACATCGACCATATCGGCGGGGCACAAAAGCTGCACCTGGCCACCGGGGCACCGGTATACATGAACGAAAACGACAAACAGCTTCAGGCGATGATGGACCTGCAAGCGGCGTGGCTGGGCGTGCGGACGCCGGAGCGCGTGGAGATCGACAACGCCGTGCGCGACGGAGATATCGTGCGGGCGGCCGGCGCGGAGTTCCACGTGCTGGACACGCCCGGCCATACGCAGGGAAGCATCAGCCTGTGGATACCCTCGGAAAAGAAACTGGTAGCCGGCGACACTCTGTTTCGCGACAGCATCGGGCGCACCGATCTTCCGGGCGGAGACGGCCAGCAGATCCTGCGGTCGATTCACGACAAGTATTTCGCGCTGCCGGATGAGACGGTGGTGGTGCCGGGGCACGGGCCTGTAACCACGCTGGGACGCGAGAAACAGTTCAACCATTTCCTGCAGGGAATGTAATTGCAAGATGAATACGAACCAATTTAAGTGGCCGGTTTCGAGCGAGCGCGAGATAGAGCTCCTGCGCCAGGTGATCGAAAGTGGGCGGTGGGGCGGGTATCACGAGTTTGTGGGGCGTCTCGAGCGCGAGTTTTCCGCGTTTGCGCATTGCGCGCACGGCGTGTCGGCGATGAATGGCACGGTCACCATGGAGATGGCGCTGTGGGCGGCGGGCGTGGGGCCGGGGGACGAAGTCATTGTGCCGGCCATTTCATTCGTGGCGACGGCCATGGTGGTTTCTCGCGTGGGGGCCCTGCCGGTGTTCGTAGACATAGATCCGCTGAGCTTCAACATGGATCCCGAGCGCGCCGCCGCCGCCATTACGCCGCGCACGAAGGCGATTATCGCGGTGCATTTTGGGGGCGCCATGGCGGACATGGACCGGCTGCTGCCGCTGGCCGGGGAGCATGGCCTTGCGCTCATCGAAGACGCGGCGCACGCCCATGGAGCGGAGTGGCAGGGCCGGCGCGCGGGCAGTCTGGGCTTGGCGGGCTCCTTCAGCTTTCAGAATTCGAAGGTGATGACGGCGGGCGAGGGCGGCATGCTCACCACTAACGACGCGGCCTTCGCCGAGCGCGCCTGGTCGATCATGGATCAGGGCCGCAAGCCGGGCGGCGGCTGGTTTTTCCACTACGTGCCGGGCAGCAACTACCGCATCACGGGATTGCAGGCGGCCGTGCTGCTGGCGCAGTTCGAGCGGCTGCCGGAGCAGATCTGCCGGCGCACGCGCAATGCGGCGCTGCTGCGCGCGGAGCTGTCGGATGTCGAGGGGCTTGCCTTCCAGACTCTGCCCAAGCCGCAGAATGCTAACTCGTGGTATCTGCTGCTGGGGCGCATCGACGCGCGCAGGGGCCGCACCCGCGACGAGTTTCACCGCGAGCTGACGGCGTCGGGCGTGCCGTGTACGCCATTCTATCCACATCCGCTGTACGGCAATCCGCTCTATCGGCAGGGCGGGTGCCGCGTGGAACCGTGCCCGGTGGCGGAAACGTGCGTCGCGGATGCATTCTGGCTGCCGCATCGGGCACTGCTGGGGGATGAGGAAACCACCAGGGAGGTGGCGGCGGCCATGCGGCGGGCTTGCGGCGGGACTGAACCTCCGTAGCGCACGCTTCAGCGTGCCGCTGTGGGCTTCAGCCCACAGTTTCGCCGCACCGCGCCGCTCAAGGAGGGCTCCCGTCGAACTGAAGTTCGCCGCTGCACGCTAAAGCGACGCTAAAGCGTGCGCCACAGGCCACCCAAAATATCATAGCCCGCGCGGCCCACGGTGCGTTTTCGACCCCCGCGTAGATTTCGTATCATAGCTGTTGCCGCGATGAGCGATATCTTCATCAGCTACGCGAGGGAGAATCGGGCGCAGGCGGAGCGGATCGCCAAGGCTCTGGCGCGGTACTGGTCGGTGTGGTGGGACCCGAACATTGCGGCCGGTCAGACCTTTCGGAAGGTAATCCGTGAGGAGATCAACAAAGCGCGGTGCCTGGTAGTGCTCTGGTCGCGCACGTCGGTTGATAGCGAATGGATACTCGATGAAGCTTCGCTGGGAAAGAGACGGGGCATCCTGGTTCCGGTGTGCATCGACGGCGTGGATCCGCCTCTGGGTTTCGGAGAAGTACATACAGCCGATCTCACCGGCTGGAATGGCGACACAGGCGTGCACGCTTTCCGCAGGCTGTGCCAGGACATTTCCGCGCTTCTGGGTCCGGAGCCGGGGCCGGAGCCGGAGAAGGCGCCCGCCAAGCCGATGCGCAGTTTCGTCACCCAGTGGCAGAAGGCGCCCAGGCTCTCGCGGCGGCGTTGGGTGCTTGGTGGCGCCTCACTTGCCGCGCTCGTCGCCGGTGGTCTGGTTTACAAGTTGTCGGTGCATGGCGAGGCTGTCCCGGCCGCAGGAGAGCATCGGCCAAGAGTGGGTCGCAAGCAGCCAGCCACGTTGGCTCACCAGCAGCCAGGCGCGCCGACGAAGCTGAAGGACGGCTTGTCCTACGTTTGGATCGTGCCGGGAGAATTCACGATGGGGGCCTTACCGGGCGACCACGATGCCGGACCCGAGGAGAAACCGCCTCATCGGGTGCGGATCACCAAGGGCTTCTGGATGGGCGAAACTCTGGTAACCGTTGGGGCTTACAAGCGGTTCGTCAAAGCAGGACTAGAGATCAAGATGCCGGATGCGCCGAACTCTAATCGCGATTGGAGGAACGACGATCAGCCGATTGTGAGAGTCAAATGGGGCGAGGCGAAAGCCTATTGCGCATGGGCCGGCGGGACCAGCGGCAGGCTCCCGAGCGAAGCCCAGTGGGAATATGCAGCGCGTGCCGGCAAGGACGGGTCGAAGTACCCATGGGGGAACGAGATCGCCCGCCAGAACGCGAACTATCAAGGTAGCAAGTGGGCAGGCACGTCGCCGGTGCGCTCTTACCCTCCCAATGCGTGGGGGCTTTATGACATGGCCGGGAATGTCTGGGAGTGGATGGCAGATTGGTACGACGCAGACTATTACGCCACACTGCCGGCGGACAAGGCATCGGAGGATCCACAGGGACCCGACCACAGGACCAGGGACCGGGTGTTGCGCGGGGGATCGTTCGTCCGCGAACCGATCGACCTGCGCGCCTCGGGCCGCGGGAAGCGCACGCCCGTCGCCATGGATCACAGCATTGGTTTTCGCTGCGTCGCGGATGTAGCCCCTTGATCCATGAGCGATATTTTTATCAGCTACGCCAGGGAGGACCGGCCGCGCGCCGAAGCGCTCGCGAAGGCGCTCGAGGCGCAGGACTGGTCCGTATGGTGGGACTGGATAATTCCGGCGGGAACGAAGTTTCGCCGAGTCATCGAAGAGGAAATCAATAAAGCGCGCTGTGTCGTGGTGCTTTGGTCGGCCACGTCCATTGAGAGCGACTGGGTGATTGAGGAAGCATCGGAGGGGAAGGAGCGCGAAATTCTGCTTCCTGTGCTGATCGAGAAGGTGCGGCCGCCAATGGGCTTCCGCTCAACTCACGCGGCGGATTTAGTTGGCTGGCAAGGCGACCTCGCGGCGCCGTCGTTTGAGAGGCTGCGCGGCGACATCGCAGCCCTCATCGGCACTGTTGCGGGACCATCGGCACAATTTGAAGCGCGAACCAGCCCCACGGACGGCCTGCGCTACGTTTGGATTCCGCCGGGCGAGTTTTGGATGGGGGCTACGTCCGGCGACAGCGAAGCTGAACCCGGGGAGAAGCCTCGTCACCGGGTGCGGATCACCAAGGGCTTCTGGCTGAGCGAGACTCCGGTAACCATCGCGGCTTGCAAGCAGTTCCTCACGGAACAGCCGGGTTGGAACGTGCCGGACTTCAATCAGGGATGGAGTAAGGAGGATCATCCGGCTGTTAATGTTACTTGGGCCGAGGCTCAGGCCTTTTGCAACTGGACCGGTGGCAGGCTCCCGACCGAAGCTGAGTGGGAATACGCAGCGCGTGGCGGCAAGGACGGATTGCAATACCCACTGGGAAACGAGATCACCCCTGAGCATGCGAACTATTCAGACAGCAAATGGAAGGGAACGTCTCCGGTGCGGTCATATCCTCCCAACGGCTGGGGACTGTATGATATGGCCGGGAATGTCTGGAACTGGGTAGCGGACTGGTACGACAAAGACTACTACTCCACACTGCCGTCAAAGAAAACAGCAGATGACCCACGCGGTTCACAGTTCGGTACGCTGCGAGTGTTACGCGGGGGGTCTTTTGACGATGGGCCGAAGTACTTGCGCGCCTCCTATCGCAATTGGTTCGGACCAGGCAGCAGGTACTTCAGTTTTGGCTTTCGTTGCCTCCGGGAAGAAGCCCCTTAAGCGACATTCTTCTCCGCCTCAACCACCTGAGCCTTCAGCAGCCGCGACGGATAAACCCACTCCAGCAAAGGTGTAGTCATAAACGTCGTTACCAACGCCATCAGCACCATGATCGAAAACATAACCGGCGAAATAACCCCGATATCCAGCCCGATATTAAGGATGACCAGTTCCATCAGGCCGCGCGTATTCATCAGAATGCCGAGCGATGCGGCCTCGCGCCACGGCATTCCCGCCAACCGTGCCGCGAACATCGACCCTCCCAGCTTGCCCGTAATCGCCACCACAATCACCATCGCGCTATACAACCAGATCGCGCTCCCGCCACCCACGCCGATGCGCGTCCGCAGTCCGGTGAAGGCGAAGAACAGCGGCAGCAAAAGAACCACGGTCACTGACTCGAATTTGTGCAGCAGGTAGTTCACGAAATCCGGAGTCTTGGGCATAATCGCGCCCATCAGGAAGGCCCCGAACAATAAGTGAATGCCCAGCCACTCCGTTGCCAGCGCGGAGACCAATACCAGCACCACGATCACGGCGACCAGATTGTCGCTGAGTTCGCCCCGCCTGCGAAAGGCGCGCTCAAACGCGGGCAGCAGGCGGCGCACTACGAACAGCATCACCAGCACATAGAGGATTGATCCGGCGATGGTCACCCAAGCGGGCCTGGAGGCGTGCGACACGCGCACCAGCACGACGATGTAGGCGAGAATGCACCATCCGGTAACGTCGTCGACGGCCGCGCAGGCGATCGCCAGAGTGCCCATGCGGCTGCGCACGAGGCCGCGCTCGGTCAGGATGCGCGCCAGAACGGGAAACGCCGTAATGCTCATGGCGGCGCCCATGAACAGGGCAAAGCCGGTGAAGGTGACGCCGTCGTCCGAGAGCCTCGGGTAAAGATAAAGCGCGGTAAGGCCGCCGAGACAGAATGGCGCCACGATACTCACGTGGCTGGTGAGCACGGCGGCGTGTCCGTAACCGTGCAGCTCGGTAGGATTCAGCGCCAGCCCCACCACAAACATGAAGACCACCAGGCCCACCTGGCTTAGGGCGTTCAGATAGGCCAGGCTGGCGGGCGGAAACAGCGCGGCGGAAACGCCCGGCGCGAGCCACCCCAGCAGGGATGGTCCCAGCAGAATGCCGGCCACCATTTCGCCCATCACCTGGGGTTGGTTGATCTTCTGGAACAGGAAGCCCACCACGCGCGCCGCCACCAGGATCACCGCGATCTGCAAAACGAGCTGGAAGAGATTGAGCATCACTCGCCGCCCTTCTTGGCCTGCGCCTGACGGGTGGCGCGGAAGGCGACCGGCGCGCATCCGTCGAAATCGAATTTGCCTTCGAGGACGTGCTCGCCCGGCTTGCCGGCGATGGTGGCGGTCAGCGACGCAGCGGCCAGAGTGGCGCCGGTGATCGTGGCCGCAAGAGTCGTCGAGCGCCCGTCATTTAGAGTAATGAGCGCCCCAGGACCGGATTGAGAAATGCTCAGGACAGGCTGCCGCAGGCGGGAGAGGCCGCTTGCGCAGTTGGCGGCCGGATCGAACTGGACCGTCCATTCGCCGCCGATGGAGAGCGGCGCGGCAATCCCCTTCCCCATCTCGATGATGCCGAAAAGACAAAGGACAGGCAGGCCCACCAACAGCAGGTAGGCCGGCGCCAGATTGTTTTGAACGAGTTTGATGATTTGACGATTGTACCGTTGCCGCGACTTGGCGGCAACAGCTGGGAGTTAGGCGTGGGTTAAGCGGGGCTCACATCCTCCGCTTGCAGGCCCTTGGGACCCTTCTTCACCACAAACGAGACACGGGCGCCTTCGTCGAGAGAACGATAACCGCTCGCTGATATCGCAGAAAAATGCACGAAGACATCTTCGCCATTTTCACGCTGGATAAAGCCAAATCCTTTTCCAGCATTAAACCACTTGACTGTAC
>Ga0302326_10012698_pt1 | contig 17917 bp, 19 predicted proteins | sample Palsa_T0_3_FD_202264 | JGI IMG/M metagenome (GOLD analysis project Ga0302326, IMG submission 202264) | Peat permafrost microbial communities from Stordalen Mire near Abisko, Sweden - Palsa_T0_3 | ecosystem: Environmental > Terrestrial > Soil > Palsa > Peat permafrost | place: Sweden: Abisko... | reverse complement strand
AGACCTGGGTGACAACGGCGGTGGCTTCTTCAACACCAACACCGCTCACCCGTACCAGGGGCCGAACATGCTCATCGGCCTGCTGGTGGTGTGGCTGGCGATCATGCTCCCCTTCGCCTTCCCGTTCACCTTCGGCAAAGCGGTCGGGTCGATGCGCCAGGGCTGGGTGGTGTTCGCCTCGATGGCGATCCTGTTCGTCGTCGCCACCTTCGTCGTCTACCCGTTGGAAGGGGCCGGCAACAACAAGATAACGCTGGCCGGCGTCAGCCAGACGGCGACGGCCACCAACCCCGGCGGCAACCTCGAAGGTAAGGATCTCCGCTTCGGCACCGCCGGCTCGACCATGAACGCCATGGGGGTCACCGCCACGTCCGCGGGCGCCACCGGCTCGGCCCACGAGAGCTACACGCCGCTCGGCGGCGCCGTCCCTCTGTTCAACATGATGCTCGGCGAAGTGAGCCCGGGCGGTGACGGCTCCGGGCTCTACGGCAAGCTCATCCTCGTCCTCACCGCGGTGTTCATCGCCGGGCTGATGGTCGGGCGAACACCCGAGTACCTGGGCAAGAAGATCCAGTCCCAGGAGATGAAGCTGGTGGTCGTCTACCTCCTGGCCGTCCCGCTGGTGACGCTGGCGTTCTCCGGCGTGGCGATCGTCTTGCAGTCGGCACAGCACTCGCTGCTGTCGTCCGGACCGCACGGGCTGACCGAGATGATCTACGCCTACTCGTCGTCGGCCAACAACAATGGCTCGGCCTTTGCCGGGCTCACCGCCAACACCCAGTGGTTCAACACCACCCTGGGCGTCACCATGCTGGTGGGCCGGTTCTTCACCATCATCCCGGTGATGGCCATCGGCGGCTCGATCGTCCGTAAGCAGGTCGTCCCGGCCACCGCTGGCACCTTCCGGACGGACACCCCGCTGTTCCTTGGCCTGCTGCTGGCCGTGACGGTCGTCCTCGTCGGCTTGATCTACTTCCCGGTCGTCGCGCTCGGACCCATCGTCGAGCACCTCGCCGGACACTTCTAGGAGCGTCATGGCTACCTCACTCACCGAAGCTCCCCCTCCTGCAGAGGCGCATCAGCACGAGCGCAAGGCGACGTCGCTGTTCGAGCCGACCATCGTGCGCCGGGCCGTCGGCGACGCCTTCAAGAAGCTCAACCCTCGCACTGAGGCCCGCAACCCGATCATGTTCGTGGTGCTGGTCGGCGCCGTGTGGACGACCGAGCTGTTCTTGGCCAACCTGAACAGCGCCACCACCGCGACCAGCGTCTTCGGCGGACTGGTTGCCCTGTGGTTGTGGTTCACCGTCCTGTTCGCCAACTTCGCCGAGGCCATCGCCGAAGGGCGGGGCAAGGCCCAGGCCGACACCCTGCGCAAGACCCGGTCCGAGACCGTCGCCCACGTCCGCCAGCCCGACGGGACGACGGTGGACAAGGCGTCGAGCGAGCTGACCATCGGCGACGAGGTCGTGTGCCTGCCCAACGATCTGATCCCCGGCGACGGGGACGTCATCGAGGGCATCGCCGCCGTGGACGAGTCGGCGATCACCGGCGAATCGGCCCCGGTCATCCGGGAGTCCGGCGGTGACCGCTCGGCGGTCACCGGCGGCACCCGGGTGCTGTCCGACCGCATCGTGGTCAAGATCACCACCCGGCCGGGAGAGAGCTTCATCGACCGGATGATCGCCTTGGTGGAAGGGGCCGACCGCCAGAAGACGCCCAACGAGATCGCCCTCAACATCCTCCTCGCCGGGCTGACCATCGCCTTCGTGCTGGCCGTCACGACCTTGCAGCCGTTCGCCGTCTACTCCAACGCCCACCAGTCGATCATCGTGCTGGTCGGCCTGCTGGTGTGCCTGGCGCCGACCACCATCGGCGGGCTCCTCTCGGCCATCGGCATCGCCGGCATGGACCGCCTGGTGCAGCGCAACGTCCTGGCCATGTCCGGCCGGGCCGTGGAAGCCGCCGGCGACGTGTCCACCCTGCTGCTCGACAAGACCGGCACCATCACCTACGGCAACCGCATGGCCAGCGAGTTCCTCCCGGTCGGCGGCGAGGACGAGCACGCGCTCGCCGAGGTGGTGCTCCTGTCCAGCCTCGCCGACGAAACCCCCGAGGGCCGCTCGATCGTCACACTGGCAGAGGAGCGTTACGGCCTCACCGCTGTCGACATGCCCGACGCCGAACTGGTCCCGTTCACCGCGCAGACCCGCATGAGCGGGATCGAATGGCAGGGCCGGTCGATCCGCAAGGGAGCGGCCGACTCGGTCCGCCGTTGGGTGGAGGGTAACGGCGGGCAGGTGCCCGCCGACCTGGCCCCGATCGTCGAGCGGATCGCCACCACCGGGGGAACCCCGTTGGTGGTGGCTGAGGGCACCAACATCCTCGGCGTCATCCACCTCAAGGACACGGTCAAGACCGGGATTGCCGCCAAGTTCGCCGAGATGCGGGCCATGGGCATCAAGACCATCATGATCACGGGCGACAACCCCCTCACCGCCGCGGCCATCGCCGCCGAGGCGGGCGTCGACGAGTTCATGGCCGAGGCCACCCCGGAAGAGAAGATGGCGCGCATCAAGCGCGAGCAGGCCGGCGGAAACCTGGTGGCCATGACCGGGGACGGCACCAACGACGCCCCGGCGCTGGCCCAGGCCGACGTCGGGGTGGCCATGAACACCGGGACCCAGGCAGCCAAAGAGGCCGGCAACATGGTCGACCTCGACAGCGACCCGACCAAGCTCATGGATATCGTCGAGATCGGCAAGCAGCTGCTGATCACCCGGGGCTCGCTCACCACCTTCTCGGTGGCCAACGACGTGGCCAAGTACTTCGCCATCGTCCCGGCCATGTTCCAGGGGGTGTTCCCCGCCCTCAAGACGCTCAACATCATGAAGCTGAGCAACCCGCACTCGGCCATCCTCTCGGCCGTCATCTTCAACGCCATCATCATCGTGTTGTTGATCCCGCTGGCGCTGCGGGGGGTCAAGTTCAGGGCGGCGGGCGCACAGGCCGTTCTGCGACGCAACATCACGATCTACGGGCTCGGCGGCCTGATCGCCCCGTTCATCGCTATCAAGGCGATCGACATCGTCATCTCGGCTCTGGGAGTGCACTGACCCATGCGACGCCAACTTGTCAGCCAATTGCTCACCGCCGTGGCGGCCACCGCGGTCATCGCGGTGATGGTCGGCATCATCTATCCATTGGCCGTCTGGGGCATCGGCCAGGTGGCGTTCCCCTTCCGGGCCAACGGCAGCTTCATCAAGGACGCCCAGGGCCAGGTCATCGGGACACCTCTGATCTGTCAGGAGTTCCTCGACAAGGACGGCAACCCGCTGCCCCAGTACTTCCAGCCCCGGCCGTCAGTAGCGGGTACGGGCTGCGCCCCGGGGGGCACGCCCCCGGGGGACTCCACCAACACCAGCGGCGACTCCAACTACGGCCCCGGTGACCCCCGCCTGGTCGGGTTCATCCCCGGACTCAACACCGTTGACCTCAATGGCAACGTGTCGGCCACCAACCCCTTTGCCACGCCGGCGGATCCCTACTGCGTACCGACCGACGCCAAGACGGGCGACGCCGTCTATAGCCCGCCCATCACCACCGGTGACACGTATGCCAAGAACAAGGACGGGACCTACGTCTGCGACTCGGACACCATCCCGGAGCGGGCCATCGCCTACCGCGAGCTCAACGGGCTCGGCCCGAAGGCCATCGTCCCGGTGGACGCTGTCACCGATTCCTTTTCAGGGCTCGATCCGGACATCAGCGTGGCCAACGCCGATCTCCAGGCGCCGCGGGTGGCCAAAGCACGGAGCATTCCCCTGGCCACGGTGATGCGCCTCATCAAATCCCACACCGACGGCCGGCTGCTCGGCATCATCGGCGAGAACACCGTGAACGTGTTGGACCTCAATCTGGCCCTCGATGGCCGTCACTGAGAGCGACCCCGCGGTCACCGTCCTGGTGACAGATCCGGACCCGTCCTCGCGGCGTCTGGCCATCGCCGCGCTGCGGCACGAAGGCTACGTCGTCGAGGTCGCCTCGACGTTCAAGCAGACGCTCTCCCTGTTGCGTCGACGGCGACCAGCCGCCATGGTGTTCGACCCGTCTGGCCTGAAGGCGACCGAGCTCGTCGAAGATCTGCGCCACCGGACTGGCATCCCGATCATCGTCGTATCAGCGCTGGATGACGAACAGCACAAAGTGGCCGCGCTCGACGCCGGCGCCGACGACTACCTGGCCAAGCCCTTTGGTGTGGACGAGCTGCTTGCCCGCCTCCGCGCCGCCCTGCGCCGCTCGACGACGCCCGTTGAGGAGCCGCCGGTCGTCACGCCGGACTTCACCCTCGACCTTGGCCGCCGCCGTTGCCGTCTCAACGACGGCTCGGATGTTTCCCTCACACCCGTCGAGTGGAGGATCGTGGAGGCCTTGGTGCGGAGCCCCGGCGCCGTCGTCGCCAACGACCACCTCCTCGAAGAGGTCTGGGGTCCTGCGGCCCGCTCCAAGGCCAACTATTTGCGCGTGTACATGGCGGCCATCCGGCGCAAGATCGAACCGGACTCGGCCCATCCCCGGTATTTCATCACCTACGCCGGGCTCGGTCGCCTCTTCCTGCCCGAAGGGCGGGCGTGACCCGACCGTAAGGTTTGGAGGTCTCGCCGCGTTAACGAACTGCTAACCTCTTCGTGGGCGCGCCGGGAAGTCTGGTCGGCATTTGTTGATGGCCGACCGAGGTGCCGTGATGCCTGTCCGTTCGTTGTTCTCCCGAGGCTGGTTCGACCCGTCCTCGCACTCCGCCGCCCGGTTCTGGGCGGGGTGGTGGGTGGCGTTGTGGTTGGTGTGGCTGCTGCTCGTCGACACGTTTCAGGTCGAGGAGGTGGTGGCCGGGATGGTCGGCGCCGCGGTCGCCGCCACGGTCGCGACAGCGGTGCGCGAGCAGGGCTACATGAGCTTCTTCCCGAGGGGGCGGTGGCTGCTCGAAGTACCGGCTTTGGCCGGGCGCGTGATCGCCGACTCGGGGGTGCTCGCCGCAGCCCTGTGGCGCCACGTGGTGCGGGGCCAGCCGGTGCACGGGAGCATGGTCCGGGTGCCCTTCGACCACGGGGGACTCGGCGGCCGCGATGCGGCCAGGCGGGCACTGGTCAACGTCGGCGTCTCGCTCACCCCCAACTCGTTCGTCATCGACATCGACCCTGAGGGCGACATCCTCCTGGTGCACCGTCTGGTGCCCGGCCCTCTGGACCCCGTCCTGCGCCGCCAGCAGGAGCGAGCAGAACGGGCCATGCCGTGAACGCCTGGCTGATCGCCGCCACCGTCTTGCTGCTCGGGCTGGTCCCGTGCGCCATCGTCATGGTCCGCGGCTCGATCGTCGAAGCCCTCGTCGGGCTGCAGATGGCCGGGATCCTCGAAGTTGTCACCCTCCTGCTCCTCGCCGAAGGCTTCCATCGGGCGCCGTTCTTCGACCTCGCCCTCGTCCTCGCCCTGCTCACCTTGGCCGGCACCTTGGTGTTCGCCCGGATGCTGGAGCGATGGGTATGAGCCTTTCCTCCGTCGCCGTGGTGGTACTGCTCGTCTTCGGGGTCGGCGTCGAGCTCGTCTGCTGCATCGGGGTGCTCGTCATGCGCGGCGCCTACGACAAACTCCACTACACCGGCCCGGCGGCCATCTTCGGCCCCTCGGCCATCGCCGCCGCCATCGTCGTCCGGGAGTCCTTCTCCCAGGCCGGCGTCAAGGCGATCCTCGCCGCCTTGCTCCTCATCGTGGCGAACCCTGTGGTCACCCACGCCACCGGCCGGGCGCTGTACATCCGCCAGCGCGACCACCTCGAGCCGGACGAGGGGACCCGATGAACGCCCTTCAGGTCGTGATCCTGCTCCTCGTCGCCGGAGGCGGCCTGCTCGTGGTCGCCACGCGGGACCCTCTGCGCCAGGCCATGGTGGCCAGCTTCTTCGGCATCCTGCTGGCGCTGTTGTTCTTCGTCCTCCAGGCTCCGGATGTCGCCCTGTCGGAGATCGTCGTGGGGGCGGTCGCCCTGCCTCTGATGATCCTGCTGAGCCTGGCCAAGGTGCGGGGAGGGCAGCGATGACCCGGCGTACGCGGACAGCGATGTTCCTCGGCTCGGCCGCCGTCCTCGGAGCCTTTCTGCTGTGGGGGTTCAGCGGGTTGCCGAGCTTCGGGCACGGGCTGATCTCGGCCGGCGAGATGCTCAACCGGGTGTCGGTGGCCCAGCGCCACATCACCGATGTCGTCACCGCCGTGAACTTCGATTACCGGGGCATCGACACCATGGGAGAGGAGTTCATCTTCTTCGCCGCGGTGGTCGGCGTGGCTCTGATCATGCGGCCCCAGCCGGGCGAGGGCGCTCGCCACGTCGAGGACTACGCCTTCGGCCGCGCCGTACCGCCCACGAGCGACGCGGTCCGCGTCCTCGGGCTCGGCCTGGCCGCGCCGACCGTCCTGTTCGCCCTCTACGTCGTCGCCCACGGCCACCTCACGCCGGGGGGCGGCTTCCAGGGTGGCGTCATCCTGGCCACCGGGGTGCTCCTGATCTACCTGGCCGGCGAGTTCGATCACCTCCACGGGCTCTACGGCGAGGCCGCGGTGGAGCGGGCCGAAGCCGCGGGCGCCGCCGCCTACGTCGCCATCGGCTTTCTCGCGTTGGTGAGCGGCTCCGCCTTCATGACCAACGTGTGGCCCCTGGGCACGACCGGACACCTGGTGTCGGCCGGGTCGGTGCCGCTCATTAACACCGCGGTCGGCGTCGAGGTTGGCGCCGGCTTCGTCCTGCTGCTCAACACCTTCCTCCGCCAGGCGCTGGTGATCCGGCCGGAGCCGACTCGGACCCCCCTGGAGGAGGCGCTCAACAGGAGCCGGTGGTGACGTTCCTCCCGTACGCAGTGGCGGCGTGGCTGTTCGTCATCGGGCTCTACGGGATCGTCACCAGCCGCGACCTCGTCCACCAGATCATCTGCTTGTCGGTCGTGCAGTCGTCGACGTATGTCCTGCTCCTGGCTATCGGCTTCCGGACCGGCGGAGCGGCGCCGATCTTCATCGACATCCCCGTTGGGCGCGCCGCGGTCGACCCCGTCGTGCAGGCCCTCTGCCTCACCGACGTCGTCGTCGGTGCCACCGTGTCCGCGCTCCTTCTGGCGATCGCCGTCCAGATCCACAAGCGCACCGGCAGCCTCGACCCCGAACGGCTCCGAGAGTCGTTCGGCTGAGGTGGCCTCCCTGCCGCCGTTTCCCGTCGCCGTCCCGCTCATCGTCGCCGCCGGGTTGCTGGCCCTCAACGGTGTCCTGCCCCGCCGGGTCGTCGACGCCGTCGCCCTGGTGACCGGGGTGACCGTGGTGATCGTCGCGGCTGTCCTGTTGCATCAGGCGGGAGGGCACACGGTCATCACCTGGTTCGGCGGGTGGACCCCCCAGCACGGGACCACCATCGGCGTGTCCTTCGTCGTCGATCAGATCGGCGCCGGCGGGGTTGTGCTAGCCGGTGTGGTGATCACCGTGGCGCTGGCGATGACCCGCCGGACGGTCGACCCGGAGGGCACCCTGGTTCACGCCCTCCTGCTCGTGGTTCTCGGGGGCGCAGCCGGGTTCTGCCTGACGGGGGACCTGTTCAACATGTTCGTCTTCTTCGAGTTGATGGCCGTGGCGACGATCGGGCTGGCCGCCTACCAGAGCGACGATCTCGCCGCCCTGCGCGGGGCGCTCAACTTCGCCATCACCAACAGCATCGGAGCGTTCGCCGTCCTATCGGGGATCGCCCTGCTGTACGGGCGCACGGGGACGTTGAACCTGGCCCAGATCGGGCGACGGCTCGCCGCCAGCGGGAACCCCGACCGGCTCGTCATCGTGGCGTTCACCCTGATCCTCGTCGGGTTCCTGATCAAGGCGGCGGTCGTGCCCTTCCACTTCTGGTTGATCGATGCCGCGTCCTCGGCCCCCCTCCCGCTGGCGATGGTCTTCGCCGGCGTGCTCGACCTGCTCGGGGTGTACGGCGTCGCCCGGGTGTATTGGACCTGCTTCGGTGGGGACCTCCGGCCGCACGCCGCCGCCATCCGGACCGTCCTGATCGTGGTGGGCTCCGTCAGCGCCATCCTCGCCGGCGGGCTGAGCATGAACGCCCATCAACCGAGGCGGATGGTCGCCTTCGTCATGGTCAGCCACACCGGCATCCTCCTCGTCGCCGTCGGGGTGCTCTCCGGCCCCGGCGTCGCCGCCTTTGCCGTATATGCCGTCGGCGACAGCTTCGCCAAACTCGCCCTGCTGTGTGGAGTCGGGCTCTTGGGCGGCTCGAGGCGCGCCGGTTGGTTGATCGTGGCCAGCGGCGTGGCGCTCGCCGGGCTCCCTCCCCTCGCCACTGGGGTCGGCAAGGCGGCCATCGACACGGCGGCGACCCGGGCGGGTGCCGGATGGGCGGTCCCGATTCTCGTCCTGGCCTCGGTGCTGACCGGCTCGGCGGCCATCCGGGTTGGGCTCGACACCCTGCGCTCGGCCTCGGGCCGCGTCGCCGGCGGTGGGGTGCTCTGGACGGCGGGCGGGTCGTTGCTCAGTGCCAGCCTCGCCGCTGGCCTGCTCCTGCCCGGGTGGGCCGCACGGGCGGGGCAACGCTTCGTCGACGTCGGCCGCTACCAGGCGCTCGTCTTGGGGGGTGGTCCATCGTCAGTCGCGGTCGGCCGCGTCCCAGCCGTGGTCGGCCGTGTCCCCGCCGTGGTCGGCCGTGTCCCCGCCGCCGGTCTCACCAGTGGAGGCACGGTCGTGGATCTCTCGGCTGTCGCCGTCGCAATCCTCCTCGCCGCGCTTCCGGACTCTGCCCGCCGGGTGGTCGCCGGAAAGGGGAGGATGGGCGCAACGCTCCGTGCGCTGCACAGCGGCAGCATCGCCGACTCGGCTGTCTGGGTGACCGTCGGGACGGCCCTGATCGGCGTGGTCCTCGCCGCGTCCATCCGCTGAGCGCGCTCCTTCAGCGGATGGCGTGCGCCGCCCACCCGTACTCGTTGGTCCGGACCTCGACGGTCGCGAAGCCCGCACCCGTCAGCCGGGCTTCGAGCGTGCCCGGATCGACGGGGTTGTACACGTCGCCGGCGTGGAACTTGGCGAGCTCGTCGCTGGCGAGGCTGTCGGACGCCACGAACACCGCATCGTGGATCAGCACTCGGGCGACCTCGGCGAAGAGCTGGTCCTGAAGCTCGCTGGTCGGGACGTGGTGGAGCATGGTGAACGACACCGCCCCGGTGAACCGCCCGTCGTCGAACGGCATGGCGGTGGCGTCGGCGTTGACCACCTCGACGTTGGAGCCGGCCAACCGGGTGGCGAGCGCGCCGGCGAGCTCCGGGTCGAGCTCGATGGCGGTGAGCTTCGGGAGCGCCACCCGGAGGAGGTCCGTGGTCAGGCCGGGGCCGGGGCCGACCTCCAGGACGTCGTCGCCGAGTCGAGCGTCAGCTACGGCGTAGGGGATGATCCAGTCGCGGAGGGCGTCCCGCCAGTCGTCGCTGCTGCACAGGGCGAGGTGGTCTGCATTCATGGGCTCACCGTATGGCTTGGTTCAGGAGGTCGCAGGTTCGAGCGTGCCCCGCCAGCCACCACGTCAGGGGAGCCGCAGGCGGATCCCAGTGGCTTCGGCGAGGCCGGGGTCCATATACGCGTCGAGCCGGCCGAGCGTCTCGTCGGCCGCCTCGAAATCCGTCCAGTCCATCGCCGCCGTCCACCGTTGCGCGAACGCGAGGACCCCGACGAGCGTCTCACCGCGCCCGCTGCCGTTGCTCACACCGGCAAGCCCGGCGAGGTAGCTGTTGCGGTACACCGTCGGGATGATCAGGCGGACCTGACCGGCAGCGGACAAGGTTGCGTTGGCGACGATCCGGGCGGCGCGGCCGTTGCCGTCGTCGAACGGGTGGCATTCGGTGACGAGCAGCATGAGCGCGAGCGCCCGCTGGAACGGGTCGGTGATCGAGGCGAAGACGTCGAACCCGCGACGGAGGGTGCCCTCCACCAGCAGCGGGTCGACGAACGTGTACCCGCCGGCATGGTTGGGTTTCTCCTTGAACTCCCCGGGTTGTTTCTCGGGACGGGCGGCCATCAGCACCCGGTGGCCGTCGGGCATGGGCATGTCACCGGGGAGTGCGCCGGGGCCGACCCGGGGGGACACGCTCACACCGGGCAGGGCGAGGTCGGTCCGGCGGCTCAGAGGACCGGTAGCGACGCGTCCGCGAATCCCTGCCGGTACAGGGCCCTGACCACGGCCGTCGCCCCGCTGCGTCGACGGGCGATCTCAACGCCGACTGCGATGGTGAGACCCTCGGCGCCGGACGGCAGCGGCCAGGGGTCGCGGCCCACGCTGCGGGCGAGGTCATCGAGGTGCACGGTCTGCTCGACGATCCGCGTCGTCAGGTAGTCCCCGAGGCGCATCACGGTGCCGCCGATGACGGTGATCAACTGGTCAGGCTCGAGGGCGAGAAGCCGCGGCTCGAGTGCGTCGAGGCGCTCGTTGAGGGTGCGGACGAGCTCCTCTTGGCCCACGGACGCGACCGCGGCGCCGCGCTCGCGGATCGCCCGGTTGCTATCCGCCGAGGCGGCGCTCACCATCCGGGCGAAGTAATGACCTGCGCTCTGGAAATTGACCGGCCCCGCCGGCGTGCCTCCGTCGAGGTAGTCGGCGACAGCCCAGACGCCGCCGCGGGCGAGATGGCCGGCGAGGCCGCTCACCAGTTGCTCCTCGAGGACCGAAGGCTGGTCCCAAGCGCCGGCGACGCTCGGGTCGGCGATGGCGGTAGCGACCACACGGGCTCCGGCCAGGAAGAGGCTGGCAACCTCGACGCTCTCCGGCACGCGCTCAGTCTGCCGCCCGGACGGGCGCAATGACAGTTGAGTTCGGCGCGGCCGGGCGCGAACGCCCTGGTCGGTGCGCGCCGGCGGCGGATCTCAAATGCCGTTGCCCGCATGGAGGGGCGGGCCGCCCGCTCCCTCCCGCCCACAGTCGGTCACCGGCGGGGAGCAACGACAGTTGAAGTCGGCGGGGCCGGGCCCGAAAGTCCTGGTCGGCGCGCGCGGGCAGCGGATCTCAAATGCCGTTGCCCGCACGATGGGCACGGAAAGGGCATGCCGCCCATGACGTCCGCCAGCAGAGCGGCCGTGGTACGAAGTCCGGGTGCCCTCCCACTTCCCCCGTGGCGCGCGCGCCCTGCTTCTGGTCGTCGCCGTCGCGGTGGCCGCCCCCGCCGCCTCCGGAGCCGCCGCCCCGGCCGCAGCAGCGCCCTCCGCCATCCCTTTGCCCAACCTCCTCCCGCCCCTCGCCGCCCAGGCATCCACCACGGCGACCACCGGGCCGGGAGGGACGGCCTACTGGCTGGTCGCGGCCGACGGTGGCATCTTCACCTTCGGCGGCGTCCCCTTCGAAGGCTCAGGCGCCGGCCTGTCCACGACCATCGTCGGCATGGCCGCTGCCCCCGGCGGGCGCGGGTACTGGCTCGCGTCAAAAGCCGGGGGCGTCTACACCTACGGCACGGCCCGCAGCTTCGGCGCTCCGGCTGGGCTCCCGCCCGCGTTGCAGCCCTCGACCCCCGTCGTTGCCATCGCCGCGACCGCGGACGGAGGTGGGTACTGGGTGGCCACGGCCGGCGGTGGGGTCTACGCCTACGGCGATGCGCCGTTCGAGGGCTCCCTCGGCGGTCTCGACCTGAGCTCTCCGGTGGTGAGCCTGACGCCGACGCCGGATGGGCGTGGTTACTGGATGGCGTCGGCGGACGGCTCGGTGTTCTCGTTCGGCGATGCCCCGTTCGCCGGCTCCGCCTATCCGATCCACCTGGTCCAGCCCATCGTGGGCATGGCCTCGACGCCCTCGGGCCACGGCTACTGGCTGGTCGCCGAGGACGGCGGGATCTTCTCCTTCGGCGACGCCGCCTTCGAGGGCTCGACCGGCGCCATCCCGCTTCAAAGGCCCATCGTCGCCATGGCCCGCACGCCGTCCGGCCACGGCTACTGGCTGGTCGCCGAAGACGGCGGGATCTTCGCCTTCGGGGACGCGCCGTTCCGGGGCTCGGAGGGCGGCAACCATCTGACCCAACCGGTCGTGGGCATGGCCGCGGGGCCGCCGCTCGATCCCTACGCCGCCGGCGCGACCGGATACGACATCTCCTGGCCCCAATGCGAAGGCGACTATCCGGCCGGCCCGGTCGGGCTCGGGATCCTCGGCGTCAACGACGGTCGGGCGTTCACCCACAACCCCTGTCTCGCCAGCGAGGCGGCGTGGGCCGGCAACCCCGCGGCCCTCTACATCAATCTCAACGCCCCGCCGACCGGCTCGACGCAGGGCCTCACCGGACCGGCGGGCACCTGCCCGGCGGCCAATACGGGCTGCCTCGCCTACAACTACGGCTTCAACGCCGCGGCTGATGCCTTCGCCTACGCCAGCTCCAACGCTGTGAAGTCCGGCGTCTGGTGGCTCGACGTCGAGACCGCCAACACGTGGGACTCGAACACCAACAACAACGACCTGACGATCAAGGGCGCTCTCGACGCCCTCGGCAGCGAGGGGGTGCTTGCCGGGATCTACTCGACCGGCTACCAGTTCTCGATCGTCGCCGGCCGGTACGCGCCGGCCACGCCGGTGTGGATGGCGACTGGCGGCGACATCACCGCCGCTGAGGCCGCGTGTGCATCGGACGACGCCTTCGGGGGCGGCACGATCTGGCTGGCGCAGTACGGCACCGTGGGGCTCGGCTTCGATCAAGACCTGGCGTGCCAGGTCAACTAGACGCAGTGGTGGTGGGGGGCGGTCTGGCCGGTGCCAGCGTCGCCTACCACCTGGTGAGCGGGGGCGCCCGCACGGCCCTGATCGACCGGGCTGATGAGGGCCGGGCGACCGATGCGGGGGCGGGCATCCTGTCCCCGCCGACGGCCGGCGACAACGGCGAGGGCTGGCCAGAACTGGTCGCCGCCTGCGGAGCGCGGTACCCCCGGCTGATCGAGGAGATCGGTGACGCCGGCTACGCCCGGTGTGGGCTGCTGGCCGTGGCCCTCGCCGATTGGGACGTCGAGGCCTTCGAGCAGCTCAGCATCCGAGCCCGATCGCGCGTGACGACGATCGGCGAGATCGATCCGGCCGATGCCGCGGCGGCCTTCCCACCCTTGGCGAACGTGACCCGCGCCCTCTCCAACCCCGACGCCGCACGCGTCGATGGGCGGCTGCTGGCCAGGGCCATTCTCACCGCGGCGCAGGATCGTGGGCTCGAGGTGATCGCCGGATCGGTGGAACGGCTGACGGCCCTCCCCACCGTCGACGTCGGCGGCCGCCAACTGAACTGCGGCGCGGTGGTGGTCGCCGGAGGGGCGTGGTCGCCGGCGCTCGGCTCGCAGCTCGGTGTCGACGTGCCGATCTCCCCCGAACGGGGCCAGATCATCCACGTCCGTACTGCTGCGGACACCGACGGGTGGCCGATCGTGCAGCCCGTTCTCGGCGCCTACCTGGTGCCCTGGCCCGGTGGCCGCGTCGCCATCGGCGCCACCCGCGAACCCGACGCCGGCTTCGCCGCCACGCCCACGGTCCGCGGGATCCGCCAGATCTTCAATGAGGTCAAGCGGGTCGCCCCCGGTCTGCTCGATGCCGAGTTCGTCGAGGTTCGCGTCGGGCTCCGGCCTCACTCGGTGGATGATCGGCCGGTGCTGGGCCCGCTGCTCCGGGCGCCGCACGTGCACCTCGCCACCGGCTACGGCGCCAACGGGCTGTTGCTGTCGCCCTGGTGCGGGGAGCAGGTGGCCGCCGCCATCCTGGGCCTGCCGGTTGCGCCGGGGATCGAGGCCTTCTCCCCGGCCCGGTTCCCCGGGGCATGATGGGGCACCGACACTGAGCGAGGAGGCCGGCGGCGTGGACGTGCGCAACGTGCAGGAGATCACCCCCGAGGTCGAACACAACGGCACCGTGCCGGTCTGGTATCTCGTCAGCCCGCGCGAGATGCAACAGATCACCGACGGCGGCTACCTCGAGCTGGTCAATGAGTTCGAGGTCGCGGTCGGGGGTCAGGTGTACCCGCACAACCACCCCACCCACGAGTTCTACTTCGTGATGTCGGGGGAGGGCATCATGACCATCGGCGACGAGGATCGTCCCGTCCACCAGGGCGACCTGGTCTACATCCCCCCGGACCAGGTGCACAGCCTCACCACCACGGGCGACGTGGCGTGCCACTGCTTCTGCTTCGCGGTCGCGGTCAAGGGTGCGGGCGCGATCGACTACACGACGCACTGACCGCGTGCCGGTCTTCTTCTCCGACGCGGAGTTCCGCGTCATCGAGGCTGCGTGCGCGCGGCTGATCCCGGCGGACGAGGATCCGGGCGCAGGCGAGGCCCGGGTGGCCGACTACATCGACGGGTTCCTCGGCGCCTTCAGCTTCGATCCGCCCCGGATCTGGGCGGGCGGCGCCTTCTCCGGGCGTTTCGGCGGGGCGGCGGGCTTCGCCTCGTTCCACCGCCTCAACCGGCTCGACGAGCTGGCGTGGCGCACCCGCATCGAGGGATCACTCGGCCGGCCGGAGCGGGAATGGAACGGCCCGGTCGTCGGCCTCCAGGAGCGTTACCGCGCCGGGCTGGCCGCGCTCGGCACTGACTTCGCGGGCTGCAACGGCGACGAGCAGGACGGGCGCCTCCGGGCCAACGGGGAGTTCACCGCCCTGCTCTACGAGCATGCGTGCGAAGGGATGTACGGCGCCCCCGAGTACGGCGGGAACCAGGGCCTGGTCGGCTGGCGCTACATCGACTTCGCCGGTGACGTCCAGCCCCGCGGCTACAGCGATGAGGAAGTGAGCCAACCGTGAGCGTGACACGCTCCGCCCGAGCGGCGGGGAGCGGGCAAGCATGAGCCGCGACTTCGACGCCGTCATCATCGGGTCCGGCCCGGGGGGCTCGACGGTCGCCGACATCCTCACGGCCGCCGGGTGGTCGGTCGTGATCATGGAGAAGGGCCGGAACCACCTCATCGACCTGGACGACCCGAGCCGCCTGGCGACGGACTTCTCCAACGACGAGATCAAGTTCATGATCCGCCACTTCCTCGGTCCCGATCCACTCCTCGAGCCGCGCTCGTTCCGGCGCGACGAGTCGGAGGGCGACCGCATCCATGTGGGCGAGGTCAACTCGGTGCCGACGACGGTCGGGGGCGGCGGCACCCACGCCGATGGGAAAACGCCCCGCTTCCGCGAAGAGGACTTCTCTCTCCTGAGCACGTGGGGCCCCGTTGACGGCGCGTCCGTCGCCGACTGGCCCCTGAGCTACGACGACCTCGAGCCGTTCTACGCCGAGGCCGAGCGCCTCATCGGCGTGGCCGGGGAGGCCGGCGCCAACCCGTTCGCGGCGTGGCGGTCGGGGCCGTTCCCGATGCCGCCCGGCGCGCCCATGTACGGGGCCGTGCTGTCGACGGCCGCGGCCGAGGCCGCCGGCCTGCATCCGTACCCGGCGCCGACGGGAGCCAATTCGGTGCCGTACGACGGCCGTCCCGCCTGCAACAACTGCGGGTTCTGCGCGTTCTACGGATGCCCGATCCACGCCAAGGGTGACCCGGTGGCGTCGCTGCGACGAGCGCTCCTGACCGGCCGGGCCGAGCTTCGTCCCGAGACGTTCGTCTCCAAGATCCGCGTCGCCAACGGCCTCGCGACCGGCGTCGACTACCTGGAGCTCGACGGGACGGAGGGCAGGGTCGATGCCCGCCACGTCGTCCTGGCCGGGGGTGGAATCGAGACCCCCCGCCTCCTCCTGCTGTCGGGGATCGAGCATCCCCTCATCGGCGCCCATCTCATGTTCCACTTCCAGACCTACGCCATGGGGGAGCTTCCCCAGCGTGTCCACGGGCACAAGGGACGGTCGGTGACCCATGTCCACGACGACCACATGATCCCCGACGCCGAGTCGCTGGCCGCGGCGCGGGCCGCCGGGCTGCCGTGGTTCAAGGGCGGGATGGTGGAGCACGCCGGGCCGGCGCACCCCATCCTGGAGGCCAAGCTGGCGCCGTGGGGAGCGCTGCACAAGCAGGTCATGCGCACGTCGACCATGCGCGAGCACCTGTGGGGGTTCTGCATGCAGGGTGAGGACCTGCCCCAGAGCGCCAACCGGGTCGACCTCGACCCGACCGTGCGGGACGTCCGCGGCTTCCCGGTGGCGCGGATCACCTACCGGCCGCACCGCCACGAGATCGCCGCCTCGGAGTACTACGGCGCCAAGCTGGTCCAGGTCCTCGAGAGCATGGGCGCGGCGTGGGCCGTCGCCGCCACGTCACCCAACCCCGACGGCTCGGACATCGCCGGGTTCGACGGGCCGATCTCCCAGTCCCGCCACATCGTCGGCACCACCCGGATGGGGACCGACCCGCAGACGTCGGTGTGCGACCCGTGGGGCCGCGTGCATGCCATCCCCAACCTGCTCATCGCCGACTCGTCGCCCTTCCCGACGGGCTCCGGCTACGGGCCGACGTTGACGCTCGTGGCGTTGGCCCTGCGCAACGCCCACGCCCTGGTGGACGCCGGCTGAGGCGTCAGTGCTCGGTGTAGTTGACCGGCCCGGCGTTCGGCTCGCCCACGGCGAAGCAGAAGCAATGGATTGCCGCGTTGGCGCTCACCGGCCGGAGGCTGTGCACCTCGTTGGGCGGGATGTGGACGAGGTCGCCCTGGCTGATCTCGCGCTCCTCGTCGCCGATGACCATGACCCCCTTGCCCGACGTCACGTAATAGAACTCGTGGGTCGGATGGTGGTGAGGGTCGACCATGCCGCCCCCTGCCACCTCGAACTCGCTGACCAACTCGAGGTGGCCGCCCTTGGTGATGTCGAACATCTCCCGGGGCTGCACCAGCCACCACACCGGGACGGTGCCGTTGTGCTCGACTTCCGGGCTGACCTCTTCGATCGACCGCACGTCCATCGTTCTCGCCGACCTCCTCCGGTGGACCCCCCGCTGTCCGCTCAGCATACGACCCCGGCTAGGCTGATGCTGACGCTGATGTCAGGTTTTGTGGGGAGGACATGAGCCACGCACGGGGTCAGGTGATGCGACGATCGACGAGCCGGTGGACGGTGGCGGCCCTGGCGGTCGCCGTTTCCCTGGTCGCCGTCACCGCGTGCGGCACGCTCGAACCCAACTCGTCGTTCCTGGCCAGCGGCGGCGGTGGCGGTGGGGCGACCGCGAGCGCAGGCGGGTCGAACGGCAGCTCTTCGGGGTCCAACGGCGGGTCGGTGTCGAGCGGCTCCGGGTCAGCGCTTGGCAACGGTTCCGGTTCGGGGTCGGGCTCCGGTTCGGGGAGCGGGAGCGGGAGCGGCTCGGGCTCGGGGAGCGTGTCGGGCTCCGGGTCGGGGTCGGGGTCGGGCTCGGGCTCGGGGTCGAGTAGCGGGAGTGGTTCCGGGTCGGGCTCGGGTTCCGGCAGCGGGAGCGGGTCCGGGTCGGGCTCGGGGGCTGCGAACTTCGCCAGCGATGTCGGTGTCACCCCGACGTCGATCACGATCGGCAACGTGACCGGGGTCAGCGGCGCCCTCGGTCCCACGGCCTTCGGCGTGACCCTTGTCGGGTTGAAGACGTGGGTATCGGCGATCAACGCCCAGGGCGGCATCAACGGGCGCAAGGTGATCCTCGACTCGTGCGACGACGGCCAGGACGCCAGCCAGAACCTGGTCTGCACCCAGGGCCTGATCCCGAAGGTGTTCGCCCTGGTGGGCAACAACAGCCTGAGCAGCGCCGGCTCGGCGCGCCCGGAGTACCAGGCCGGCATCCCCGACATCGGCCAGCCGCTCAACAACGGCTACTACAAGTACCCCAACATGTTCTCGTTCTACGGCACTGACTACCCGCGGGACGGCAAGCAGGTCGGGTTCAACGGCATGCTGGACGAGACGCCGGGCATCTACAAGTTCTTCGCCAACCAGCGGGGCATCAAGCGGG